>Ga0073932_1002632_pt1 | contig 26992 bp, 15 predicted proteins | sample DewCreD2012metaG_FD_76967 | JGI IMG/M metagenome (GOLD analysis project Ga0073932, IMG submission 76967) | Hot spring sediment bacterial and archeal communities from British Columbia, Canada, to study Microbial Dark Matter (Phase II) - Dewar... ...
CCGGAAGGTGCATGCCCAGTCTCATCGTCAGCCTCCAGCCATCGCGCATCGCTTCCGTGGGCGCGATCGAGCGTGTCGTCACGCGGTCCTGTGCGGTCATGGCCTCGAGTTCGCCGGCCGATTCAGTCTGCCCATCTTTCGGTCCATGGCAAATGCCGTTGGAGGAAGGGCGGGGGAGTGTTTCGTGTCGGTTCCCCTTCCGACGAAAACCCAGGACGGAGCATCATCCGTCCTGCACATCCTGTCGAGCAGCGTTCTGGCCGGTCCTTATTTGAAACGCACCTGGGTGGGGGTGCCATTGAAATCGCGGCGCCGTTCCGTATTCTTTTCGGGTATGGCGGCGTTCGATTCGCTTTTTTCTTCGGTCCAGTTGCGGGTGCTGACGGCCAGTCGCGCGCAGCTTTGGCCCAATTGGCATGTGGACGAACACAGCCTCCCATGCAACAAGATCTATTGCATTTATAGCGGCCATGGCGGGTATTCCCTCGACGGTCATCGCCATGAGCTTGGGCCCGACGATCTCTGCATCCTGCCGACCAAACGGCGCAGCGAAGCCTGGCACGATCGCAAGGACCCGTTCGAAAAGATCTGGATTCACTTCGACGCGCGGATCCTGGGATTGGTGGATCTCTTCGACGTCGCTCCTTGCCCGCCTCCCTTTCATCTCGAGGAAAAGAGCGCGCTGCGCGCGCTGCTGGAGGAGATGGTCGCCGAAGCGCACCGTCCGCAACCGAGCCCCTATCAGGCGCTGGCCCAGAACGGCAGGTTGTCGCTGGTCCTGGCTCAGCTGCTGAACGAATCGGCGGGACGCATGCCGCGTGCCGCTGCTGCCGTGTTGCGCGGCCCGGGCGACCGCATCGCCAGCGTGCTGCAATATGTGGCCGAGCACTATGCCGAGCCGCTTTCCCTCGAATCGCTGGCCGATGTCGTGTGCCTGCACCCTACGTACTTTTCGAATACCTTCCGCAAAGCCACCGGCACGGCGCCGATGGCGTTTCTTCAGCGTTTCCGCATCGAACGTGCCAAGAGCCTGCTGGCGTCAACGGACCTGCCGGTCATGGAAGTGGCTGCGCGCGTCGGGTTCCAGGATCCGTATCATTTCAGTCGCGTCTTCAAAAAGCTGGCCGGTGTCGCGCCGAAGGAGTTCCATCAGTCGGTGCGGCGGTCATCGACGGCGTAGCACGCTGTCCCGCGCTGTGTTCCGTCCATCTTACCCGTAAATCCATCCAGTCTGTCTGTAGCCGCGACATGGAGAAGTCGTTCCGGTCCATTGCGCGGAACGGTGGCGGCCGATATCTATGGCATCGACGATTCGAACGATTTCAACCGGTCACAGGAGCCCACGCATGCTGCGCCCCAAACCCACCGAAGGCGACACCACCTGGTTCGTGCACGACCGTTTCGGTCTCTTCATCCACTGGGGCCTGTACGCCATGCCCGCACGACACGAATGGGTCAAGAACAACGAGAAGATTCCGAACGAGGTTTATGATGAGCGGTACTTCAAGCGTTTCGACCCCGACCTGTACGACCCCACGCTCTGGGCCAAGGCGGCCGGCGGGGCGGGCATGAAGTACTTTGTCGTCACCACCAAACACCACGAGGGCTTCTGCTTGTGGGATTCCAAGGTGACCGACTACAAGGCGACCAATACGCCGGCCAAGCGCGATCTGTTGAAGCCGATGGTCAAGGCCTTCCGCGACGAAGGACTGCGGGTCGGCTTTTATCACTCGCTGATTGACTGGCACCACCCGCACTACGTCCTGGACCCGCACATCGGGCCGTATCGAGATCATCCCGACCGGGAGAAGATGAATCGGGGACGCGACCAGGCCAAGTACGCCGAGTATCTCCACGCGCAGGTTCGCGAACTGCTCACCGAGTTCGGCAAGGTCGACATCCTGTGGTTCGACTTCAGCTATCCCAAGCCCGACGGTTCGGGCAAAGGCCGCAACGACTGGCAGAGCGAGAAACTCCTGGCACTGGTCCGAAAGCTGATGCCCAAGGTGATTCTCGACGATCGGCTGGACCTGGAAACGGGCTGGGATATCAAGACGCCGGAACAGTATCAGCCGCGCGGCTGGGTGCATCACAAGGGCCGGCCGGTGGTCTGGGAAGCCTGCCAGACGTTGAGCGGCTCCTGGGGCTATCATCGAGACGAGTCGAGTTTCAAGAGCGTCGAGCAGCTGGTGCAGATGCTCATCGATACGGTCAGCAAAGGCGGCAACCTGCTGCTGAACGTCGGGCCCACGGCGCGAGGCGAGTTCGACGAGCGTGCGCTGTCGCGGCTGAGCGGCATGGGCGAGTGGATGAAGCGCCACAGTCGTTCGATCTACGGCTGCACGCAGGCTCCCGACCGTTTCCAGGCGCCGCGCGACTGCCGCTTGACGTGGAATCCCGAGACGAAGCGGATGTACGTGCACGTCTTCGCCTGGCCCTTCAAGCAGCTTTGGCTGGACGGCTTTGCGGGCAAGGTGGAGTATGCGCAGTTGCTGAACGACGGCTCGGAGATCCCGTTCAAGGGGCTGGAACAGTGGCAGGCCGGCCACGAGAAACAGGACCCGAAGACGCTGGCGCTGGGGTTGCCGGTCCAGAAGCCGAACGTCACGGTGCCGGTGATCGAGTTGTTCATGAAGTGATGCGTGGTGCGAAAGTCCTCGTCCGCCCCGCCTTCGGACGTCTCATGGTTGCGGTCAGTCCCAATCCCACCGCTCGCCGAGCCATTGCCAGAGCCGCTCGTTGTGCGGACGGAAGTATGCGAGCAGCTGCTCGCGCGTCGCGTCGCTCATGCGTTCCTTGTAGCCGCCGACGTTCTCGCTTTTCAACTCGAAACCGGTCCAACGCGGGAGTTCCAGGAAATCCATCACGCGGTCCAGCGTGGCCTGCGGTTCGCGCATGAGGGTTTCCATCTGGAGAACCAGGAGTCGTTCGCGGGGATAGAAGCGGGTCCATGCTGCGAGCTGGTCCACATACAGGCCGCGTGTCTTGTAGGAGAATCTTCGGAACGGGAGGCCGTCGCAGTAGTCGGCGCCGAGCTTTTCGCGTTCGTTCGCCATGCGCTCGTCTTCTCTGGCGATGGCTTCTTCAAAGCCGAGCGTCTCGATGCCCTCCCGGACGTTCATCTTGAAATGGCTGAAGGCGCGCGCGGCAGGTTCGCGCAGCAACGCGATCAGTTTCGCGTCCGGCAACTGGGCGTGGGCGCGCTCCGGCGCACGCGGGTGGAAGAGATAGTTGGTGGACGCTTCGAACGTCTGGAATCGCCGGCCGAGGAGCCGATAGGCGGCCTTGACGGGGAACGAGGGGAAATTGGCTCGGTACCAGGCCGTTCGCCGGGCGTGGCGATAGGAAAAGTAGTTTGGCTCTTTCTTGCGCGGGCGGACGATGTCCGGGTGCTGGATCAGCGCACCGAACAGCGAGGTTGTGCCGCACTTCTGCCCGCCCAAGATCAGGAAATCGGGATAGACGCCAATCCCCGTCGCACGTTTGAAGAGATAACACGCCTGCTCCATCCACGTGCTCTGCTTTTCCTTGACGACCAGCATTCCAGTTCTCCAGAATACAATGCGACCGCACGGCGATCGGCGCTGGGAGCTCACTTCTGTTCGCGCCGAAGCACCCACCCGCCCGTCTGCGGGTCCTGAACGTAGTGGTTCGGAGCGGCGGCGGCATAGCGCGCACGGGCGGCTTGCGCCATCACGAGTCCGGCGTCGGCATCCGTCAGACCGTTGGCATTCAGGATCTCCTTGTACAGGGCGCGACGGTCGGCATTTTCGGCGGCGACCAGGTCTTCCAAGCCCTTCTTCTCGCCCAGGCCCAGACCTTCCAGCGTGCGGATCGCCAGCAAACCGTCACGCCCTTCCCCGATCTGACCCGCGTCTTTGAACCTGGCCAGCGTCGCGGCGCGGGCCTCCATCGATTCCTTCAGCGTCCGTACCGCCGGCGTGTTCACGTTCAAGTTGGGCTCTTGGGCCTCGCTTATTCCGGAAAGGGCAACCCAGGCTACGGCCAGCATCGAAATCGGTCGCATTGCCAACCTCCTTGCAAGCGCTTAACGGTCCGCCTTCGTCCACTTGGCCACAAAATCTCTCCACAGCATGCGTTCCGTCGTCCCTTTCACCTGCCGCTTCGCGTCCGGCAGGGCGGAGTTCTCCACCCCTTCCAGACGAATCCCGGACAGGATGCATTCATTCGGCAGGAGCGGCAGAAGGTAGTAGAGCCAAGCGTCATCGCCGCGCAGCGCCGGATCCTGCTGGCGCTCCGCGGGCGTAACCGGCTTCAGTTCCACGGCCCACCCCAGGTCCTGGAAAAGCGGCTTCCGACCCACGCTGACCTTTTCCTCCGGCTCCTTGCTCAGCCACTGCGCAAAGCGCCGCTCGAAGAAGTACTCCTTGTCCGGCTTCGGGATGCTGCGCACTTCCATGCGGAACTTGCGGATGCGGGCAACGTCCATGCCGAGCATCTCGAAGCCCGTCACCTTCAGGTTCACATCGACCTTGACTTGTCCATGCGCCGAGTTCTGGGCGGTCAGGCTGCCGACGCTCATGCCGTCGATCCTCAGTTCGCGGAAACCGAGGGTCGGGCTGAGCCCCAGACAGTCCTGGCCGTAAAGTCCCGTGAGCTGCAGGTGGCCCTGGAAGAACGGCGCGCTGAGCGAGCCGTTGGTGACCAGGTTCCATGTGCCCAGCACGCTCGGCTCGCGCCAAAGGCGGCAGGGCGAGAGCAGCCCGGTCAGCACCGCGGGCGGATACTGGGCGTAGCCGTTGAGCCCCTTGAAATCCAGATCCTGCGCGGCCGCGATGTCGCCGAAACGAAGCGCGTTCACGCGGAAGGCGAAATCGACGATCGGTGCTCCGCCGAGGATGTTTTCGATCTGCAGCGCCTCGATCTGCACCTCCCCGCCGGTTACCGTCGCCTTCACCGGCGTGACCACGTTCAGGACGTTGGGCGCGGCGATGAGGGCGACGGGTTGTTGGGGAATCCGAAGCGGCGGACGTTCCACCGCCGACCAGGTCATGGTCCCGCGGAGGTCCTTGGGCCAATCCGCAGGCCAGAGCCCGCTATGGAAAGACAACGGCAATTCGCCGGCCAACCCGGAAACCGTCCATCCGGTGTTTGATGTGGAGACGTTGCGGAAAAGGATCTTCCCGGAGAGCGCCGAACGGTCCGGAGACCAGAGATGGCGGCCGTTGTAGACGAAGGCGCCGGCCAGTTTCAGGTCCGGGGCGCGCTGCCCGATGTTCCGCTGGAGCAAGTCCCGGTTCAGCGCATCCAGGTCGCTCGACGCGATCTCGACATCGCTGAAATATCCTTCCCCTTTTTCGAAGACATCCCAGTCGGCCGGCACGGTCATGCGCCCGGAAGCGGACAATCTCAAGCGCGGCGAGATGTCCAATAACAGCTTGTGGGCGCGAACGTCCAGCGTTCCGCTTTTCTGCGGCTGGATCTGGGCGACGAACTGTGCGATCAGCTTTTCCTTGGGCTTGGGCGGCGGGATATAGAAACGCTCGTTGGGTTTGAAACTGCCCAGGAAGACCAGGTAACGCGGGTCGAGCAGCAGTTCGTAGTCCTTCAGCGTGGTCAGCACGTTGCAGGCGAATCCGGCGCTGCCGGCATCGAAGGACACTTCGCCGCGAAAGGTGCCGCTCAGCCGGTCGGCTTCGCTTCGATCCGTCTCGCTGAGGGTCGGGCTGTACTGGATACGGACCCGGTCGATCTCGCCGCTGGCCACCACGGTGCTGCCGGGACGTCCGGTGCGCAGGTCCCCCAGGCTGAAGGGGCTGGCTTCCAGGTTCAGTCGCGGCAGCTTTCCCGCCAGCTTTAACGTTGCCGGGATCAACGCGCCCAGCGGCGTTTCGGCCAGGCGGCCCAGGTCGAAGTGCTCCAACTTGAGCGCCAGCGGCCCGATCCGCCATTTGTCCCAGTCGCTGCTGTCGAAGCCATGCGTATCCACCGCGACGTCGTAGCTTCCGGCCAAGGCGCCCCAGAAACCGGTTTCGAACCGTCCGACGACGCGCACGCTGTGCCGCTCGGGCTGGGTCACGACGGCGCTCACCGATAAATGAGCGCCATTTTCCCAGGCCAGGTTCGCCGAAAAGTCCTGCCACTGCCCGTTCGATCCCTGCGCGGCACTCAACGTCAGGTCCATGGCCGGCACCTCCACGCGCCGGGTCAGGACAAGCACGTGGGCCGGTTCGAGGCGCCCCTTGGCCGTAAGCCTTCCCTCCTTGAAGGTCACCCGCATCTGGCCATTCAAGGCACTCAGGGTCACGCCGGCCTTTTCGGCGCTGAGCTTTTCGAAACGCACCAGACCGGCCGCGATCCTTGCGGCTGCATCGTAAGCGCCATCGGTGAGCGTCAGGTGGCCGGTGCACTTCGCGTACTCCTGCAAACCGAGGATGCGCAGCAGCGAGTCGATCGGCAGGCTGAAGTGCGGCACGTCCGCACCCGAAAGGCCCAGGCGCCCCTCCGGGCCTTTCTCCATGCGCAAGGCGAACTGGCCGTCCATGGCCGCCCCGCGGACGCTCGTCAAGTGGCCCTTCAGGCGCAGATCGCGCAGCGCGGTGCCTGCGGTCGTGACTTCGACGCCCAGGTCGCCGCTCACGTTCAGACCCGACAGGTCGAACGGCAGCGGAGACCGCTGGATCTCGAGATTCTCCGCATGAATGCCGCTTAACGTTACCGTCGTTGTCGTGTCGTCCTGCCGCACCTCCGTCGTCATCTCGCGAGCGCTCATGCGACCTTGTGCCACCATGGCCAGCTCGCTCAGCGTGGGCGCATTCCCCTGCCCGATCCGTCCACCCAGCAACCGACGGCCCAATTCCGTGCGCAACAACGCGCCGAGGTCCAGATCGAACGCATGAACCTTCACCACCTTCAACAGCTCGATCCAGGCCGCGCCGAGATCCATCCATCGCGCCTGGGCGTCGAAGGCAAGGCAGCCGATCTCGCCCAACGCCACCTCCGCGCCGGTAATCTTCGCACCTTTCAGGCTGCCGTTCACCTCGGCCTTGCACTTGACCATGGGCAACCCACCGGCCCCGGGAACGCTCAGACGCAGGTTCGGCGCCTCCAGCCGTCCCCGGTACGTCAGTTTCGCCGGCTCGTTCAACGGGACGGAAATCCGCAGATCCTCCAGGAAGACCGCGCCTTCCCTCGACCAGTCGTTCAGCAGATTCAGCCCCTCGAACCATTTCGGTAGGTCCTGAAGCATGAGCCGCAAGCGACCCTTTTCGAGGACCGCGGTCTCCGCTTCCTCCTTGGGGAAATCGATGCGCCCGCGCAACGCCCCCAATCCGCCGAGATCCAGCACCGCCTCTTCGACGGCCGGCCACGACGCCAGGCTGGGTTCCGGGACGCGCGCACGCAGCTCGATCCGACGGTCCGGGATGACCAGTGCGAGGTCCTGGCCGATCTTCCATCGGAAATTCCTGGCGTCCACGCGCCCGTCGAAGGTCAGGTCGCCGGCCGCATTCGAGTAGATAGACCACTCGCGCATCAGGTCGAAGCGACAGGTCAACCGGCCTTTGGGGCTTTCCGCGCCCCAGTTGACGAAGGCCAGGTCTTTCTCCAGATCGACCGTGCCGATCGCGCCGGCGCGCAAGGCCGCGCCGGGGCCAAGCACCGCATCGAGCCGCAGTTCGGATTTCGAAGGCCACTGTGCATAGAATGTCAACGGCTGCGGCATGGGCGGCTGGGCGCGGTTCATCATGGCCCGCACGTTGGTCAGATCCAGCCGGCGCCCAGGCGCCCATTCCACCCCCAGCGTCCCGCCGACCACCTGGATTTCCTCCACCCAGTACTCGGACGGCTTGCCGGGCGGCAGTTCGAAGTTCCATTGTCCCGTCGCGTCGCGGCGCAGCGCCAACGATGGATGTTCGATGTCCACGGCCCGGACCTGTTTCCGAAACGCAAGAGCGTATGGATCCCAGCGCAGCCTGACGTTCTTGACCGTCAACGCCGGCAGCGGATCGCCATCGCGGGACGGGAGGTTCAGTTCGCCGACGCGGAGACTTTCGATGCCGTGGGTCTCGATTTCTCCGACCGAGGCTTCCGGTCCCAACGATTCGGAGACCGCCGTCCGCACGGCACGGTCCAGTCCGCCGGTCTTGAGGTAAATCAGCAGAGCCGCATACGCCACGAGGGGCAGCATCAGGACCAGCGCGACGGTGGCCAGAACGCCGTACCCGAAACCGCGCCAGGACCGCTTGGGTTTCTCGATGGGCGCTTTCGACCAGCTGGTCGGCGGGTCGGGGTATCGCGGCGGTGGCACCTGTTCCGGCACGCTCGGGTCCTCGGTGATGCATGTCTCCGGAGTGCGCGGGCACAAACCGGAGGATCGCGTTGCTTCGGCGGGTCAGGTCGAACAGACCGACCTGGATCTCCAGCCCAAGGGTTCGGTCCGCAGAGTGTATCTTGACCCGTGCGCCTTCTCCAGCGCCACCCACAGGTCGGTCTCTCGCGCGACCCAGATCAGACGGTGTGCGATGGCCGGCGCCTCGCCGAGACGCTCGACCAGCGCATCGCCTTCTTCGTGATCGGCCAAACCCGGGGCGAAGAGCACCACCTGGCGGAAGGCGCAGAGAGCCGCGGCCAGTGCGCCCACGGCGTCCCACTCGCGGCCGCCAGGGGCCGGCACGACCGGCAGTCGCCCGGCGGCGGCCAGCTCCTCGTCGGCCTGCGTCAGCAGGGCCCACAGGTCCAGCGTGAAACGCGCACTGCCAAGGCCGTCGCGGCCATCGAAGGCCAGCACCAGGCTTCGTGTCGCGGCGGCATCGAGCGTCCAACCGCGCAACGAAACCAGCGCGCCTTCCAGTGTCGCATCGGCCGGAGCGCCGCCGCCCGATAACAGATCCACCGCGACATCGTCTACAGCCACGGTCCGCGCCGTATCGCTTGGAAAATGCGCGGGATCGACCGGCCGGACTCCAGCGCACTCGATGCGCGGGCCGCGGCCAAGGTCGATGCACAAACACAGCTCCGGCACCAACGATGGCACGGCGCACCTTGAATGGGGGACCGCGGGCAGCACCGCCAGACGAAGGTCGGCGGCCTCGTAGGCGGGATCCAGCTTTCCCTCGTCCGCGTCCCAATCGCGCAGTTCGAAGCTGCCCACGGTCTGCTCGCCATATCGCCGGATGGCGCCCAGGCCCAGCGTGGGCGCGGCACGGCCGGGACAGCAGAGGAAGACGATGCGTGAAGGACGGATGTCGCAGGCCGTCAGCAGGTCGGTCAGTTCGGGCAGCACCCGCGGATAAGGCGCCGGCAACGTGACGTCGCCCAAGAGAATGGCCGCGCGCTTGCGACCCCTAGCGACACGTCCGATTTCTCCGCGGACGGTTTCCAGGGTCACGCACGCCGGAGCCGTCTCCACCGGATGCCCCGAACGCCAAACGCAGCCGTCCGGCGCGGTCAGCGAAGCGCCATCCCAACCCAATGCGATCCGAAGTTCTTCGGCCACGATCGTCCCCAGAACCCCTGCGAAAGAGGATCGCACGGTTTTATGGGACACGGCGCGAAAGGCAATGACAGGTCCTCGGGAGTAGGGAAGAAACGGGACGTCCGAGAACCCGGGGCGCACGAATGCCGTGCATCCGCATCGTTTCCCGTGTCCATCCGGGTCGTCCTGCCTGAAGAACCCTCGGCCATCCCGTCGTCACTCCGTGATGCGCCACAGACGCGGGCCGTGCGACTTTAACGGCACGGCGCCGGTGTACATCGGTTCCAATTCCGGCGGCGGCGCGAAGACCTCGCCGGCACACTCGGCGCGCACCAGGAACTCGATCTCGTGCTCGCCCTTTGCCCACTCGCGCACGAAGAAGTGCAACCCGTCGTCGCGTTCCTCGAAGGCCGTCACGGCCTGTTCCTTTCCGCGGCGTGGCGGTCGGACCAGCTCCACGCCGCAGGGCCGCGGCAGCGAGACGCGCAGGTACTCCAGCCCCTCCGACAAACTGCACATTAACCGCACCTTCAACGTCGTCCCGCGCTTCACGGTCAGGATGCCGTCCGCGCCGATCTCGACCTCCCTGGACTCGGGGCCCGTCGTCGAAACGCGCGCCTCGACGCTCGCCAAGGGGTTTTCGGCGTCCGGCAGCGGACTCTTCAGAAAGCCCGTTACGCGGGCGGACCAGAAGAGGTCCTCGGCCGGCTCCTTCGCTGGACGGAACGCGAAGACCTTGGCACCGGCCAACTCGCCGCTCAGCGTCACGCTGACGCGCTCGTTCGGTTCCGTCTCCAGTTTCCCGATCGCGCGACCGTCGGCCAGCAGGTCGATGGGGCCGGTATCCTTGGACGATCCGCTGACGAGGGCCGAGAGCGCGCGCACCGCGGCCGCCGAAGAGAGGGTATCGCCCCACCCGCTCCCGCGCCGCAGCTGGATCAGTTCGCGCGCCTTCACAATCCAGCGCGGATCGGCGGGTTCCAGTGCCGAGCCGGCCTCCAGGAGCGTCGCGACGGCCAGCAGGCTGCTTCGGCTGCGCTCGATCTTGATCGTCTGGACCGCCAGCGCCAGGGAACGCTTGGCTTCGCCGGTCTTGCCGAGCAGGCGCAGCGTGTCCGCCAGCAGCGCCGCATCGCGCGGGTGCGGCCACAGGTCCCGCTCGAGGGTCACCGCCGCCAACCGCTCGATCTGCGCGGCGAAACGCTGCGGTTCGGACGCGTAAACCGAAGCCAGCGCATGCGCCGCGGCCAGCGGCAGACTGGCCTCGCCGATCGAACTCACCCGGTGCCCCTGCAGGTCATCGGCAACGAGCTTCTCGAAAAGATACCGCTCCGCCTTCTCGATCATGCCCGCGGGTACCCGATGACCGGCCTGGCGGCAGAGCGCCAGGCCCTCCAGCACATACGCGGTCATGAAGTCGTTCGTCGCGTCATCCTTCCACCAGCCCCAGCCGCCGTCCTGGTGCTGAAACCCGGCGAGCCGTCCGAGGCCCTGGTCGAGGACCCCGGCCAGATCCTTCTCGCGCGGGTTGGGCAGGTTGCCTTTCCTGATCGCACGGCCCGCGACGGCAGCGGGCATGAAGCGGCTCATGGTCTGCTCGACGCAACCGTAGGGGTACTGGATCAGTTCGTCGAGCGCCGAGACGATCGGGCCGATCAGCCCCGGCTCGACCGAGAAGACCAGCTGCAGGTTTTCCGGCACGCCAGACACGCCGAAGGCCAGCGCGACTTCGCCGCCTTCCTTCATCGTGCCCGAGAAGCTGCGGCCGACCGGGTAGCCGCGCGGGAGGACCTCCAGGGAACGTTCGATCGCGTCGCCTTTCCTGTCCGTCGCATCCTCGGCCTTCGCAAAGAGCGTCAGCGGACAGGCGGCGGCCGGAGCGAGTTGGAAATCCACGCGCTGCGCAAGGCCCTTCGCGAGCGAAAGCTCCTTCTGTGCGTTTCCGGCATCCTTGTCGAGCGTTACCGTGACCGTGCGCGCGTCGCCTTCGTTGTTGCGGACCACGGCGCCCGCGACGATCCGGTCGCCTGCGCGCAACGCGCGCGGCAACGCCAGTTCCACCTGCACGGGCAGGAGGGTGCGCTCACGGTGAACCACCTCGCCCACCCGGGTGTCCCCCGTGATGCCTCGCGCCGTAAAGCGCCATTCGGCGATGTCGTCGGGGAAATCGAACTCGGCGCGCGCGCGGCCGTCAGGCCCGGTGACCAGGTTCGCCACCCAGTACGCCTCGGTACGGAAGTCCTTGCGGACCTTCAGATTCGCTTCCGCGCATCGAGCGCCGCCGCCGCGCGCGATCAGATGGCGCCGTCCGCCGCCACTGCGCGTGCCAAAGGCCCACCGGGGCGATCGCTCCAGGACCCCCCACGCGTACTTCGGCCCCTTGAAGTAAAGCATTGCCGGTGCATGGGGAGACGGAGCGTCATAGCGGCCCAATGCAAAGAAAGGCAATTCGTACTGGTGGAAAAAGCAGGTCAGATCGGGAGTCGGGTCGCCCTGGATCTGGTACACGGCCTCGTGGATGACGCCGAGGCTTATTTCGGCCTGCGCCACGGGTTCGCCGCGGAAGTCCATGGCCTTCACTTCGGCCACGCAGCGTTCGCCCGGACGGTAGTCGCGCTTGCCGGTGGTCACTTCCAAGGTGAGGAACCGGGATATCGGAGCGACATACACGGTCCGCGGCCAGGCTTCGCGCGGCACTCCGCCAAGGAACGCGAACGCCGATATTCTGCAGGACGGGACAAAATCCGCGTCCGTGGGGAACTCGAAGTCGTGCCTGCCCGGCTCCAGCAAGGCGGCATGGCATTTCAGCGAACGCAGATTCTCGGCAAGCAGCAACACCAGCGTCGCGCCGCCGCCCGTGCGATCCACGTCCACCGAGATCCTGATCGGCTGTCCGGCATTCACGCGATAATGATGGCCGACCAGGTCCAGCCTGTCTCGGTGTGCCTGCTCCGGTTCGGCGGTCGGCCCCGGCCGCCCTTCAGCCGTCTGACGAGGGTCCTTCTTCTCCTCCGGCCTCGACATCACCGCAAATCGACACCAACCATGCGCCGCGGCTTTTCCCAGCGTGGCGGTCACATTGAGCTGTTGCGAACCGACGCTCGGGATGCCGTTGTGCGTCACGTAGGCGACGCCTGCGGCATCCGTGATGTCCGCACGTGCGCCTCCTTCAACGCTGACCGTCGCGCCTTCCACGGGTTTGCCGTCCCATGCCGCCACCTCTGCGCGGATGCGCACGAGGCTCTTTTCGAATACGGTCTCCGGTTCCGCGCGCAAACGCAGCTGGAATGGGGCTGCCCTGGAATGGAACCATGCGCTCGACGAATAGCTTTCCCCTGAAGCATCCATGGCGGTGGCCAGGACTGTACAGTAGCGATCCTCCGACAGCGCCGGTACGGCCAACTCGAAAGACGATTCCCCCTGCGCGTCTGTCGTGACGAAGGTCTGAACCGCCGGCTCGCTGCCGTCCAGCGACACCTCGACTTCGGCGCCGCCAGCCGGCTCTCCGGAGAAGTACCGTACGTGGACACGGCCGCGCGCCAAGGTGCCGCCAACATAATCCTTCTGTTCCAGCCAGCATTTCACATGGAAGGTCGGCAGCCGGAAGTGCTCGATCTTCAGCGGCTCGGCAGGCGAGGTCTGGCTTCCGTCGACGAGCACCGTGTAGCTGCCCAGACCGGCACTGGCCGACAGCGGAAACCCGCCACTGAACGCGCCGGCCGCAGTGACCGCGCAGTCGCCCTGCCAGAGCGTCCCGTCATCGTTCTTCACTTCGACGGTTACCTTGTCCTTCCAGCCCGCCTCGTGCGGAGCGACCCGGATGCCATTGAAGCGCCGCACGATCCCGTTGAACCTGGCCGTGCTCCCGGGACGATAGACGGGTTGCGAGAACCAGACGACGCTCTGCAGCCGATCGGCAGGCGTGTCGGGCTCGGCATAGTCGATCCTGGTTTCCGCCTCCCCCGGACAATGCGGCGCGCGTGCAGCGAATAGCGGTACTCCGGTCGGCCAAGATCCACATCGAAGACCGACAATCCGTGGTCATCGGTCTTTCCGTCAAGAATCTGCCGACGGTCCGGGTAACGTGCGCGCAACTCGGCGCCTTCGCGGTACTGCGCCAGATCGTTCGGAGGAAGCACCGGCCAGGCCGAAGGCTCCATGACCGGCGGGAAGTCCTGCTTTTCGAAACCAAGCTTGAAGGAATCGCTTTTTGCGCCGCCCCGGGCGAGAAGATGGTCTGAAGACGCGCGATGGTCGATTGTCAATTGCACCGGAATGCCGCCGACCGGCAAACCCGTCATGCGGTTCGTGGCGACGACCAGGGCCCGGTTGCGCGCGGCGCGGACGTACAACGCGACGTGGCTGACGGCAAACTTCTGCCCGGCCAGGACCGGCGCGTAGCGCGCCTCGGCGGTCACCAGGAAAAAGCCCTCGCTCAAGTCCTGAACCTTGACAACGTGTTCCTGGCTGGCCTGCCGATTGTTCTCGCGCAACGGACAGAACTCCTGCTTCCACGTTCGCTCGGGCTTCATGGCGGCCAGCGCGTCGGGGGTCAGTTTCTCCCACTCGTTGCGGCCCTCAAACTGGTAGAGATGGAACGTAATGGGACCGTTGTAGGCCGAACGCAGACGGAACTCGGTGACGGAATCCTGGACAAACCCCTGTTCTGGCCGGTAAAGCACGAAGCTGTTGGCCTCCGTCTGCAGATAGACCGACTTCAGCGATCGCGGATCGACCTGCCGCGCGTGAAGGGCGGATCCGTAAAAGCCGTCGGGGATGAAGTTGTCGAGTTCCTCCTCATGTTCTCGCGAGTCCGCAACGTCCACGTCAACTGGGTACGCGCGGGGTACGGGTAACTTTTCCTCAACGCCTTCAGGTCTTTTGTCCGAACTCGACCGGACCAGCGTTGCCTTCCGCATCGCGGCGATCAGCGCACGACGAGCGGGATCCGCTGCGGCATGAGCCGTCAGCCAGGCTTCCAGGTCGATCGGAAGCGGCAGCAGGGAAACGTGGGCCTTCTTCATCGCTAGGCGCCCCTCGGCCAGAAAGGCCAGGCAAGCCAACGCCTCGTTGGCCGGCGCGCCGGCGCATTCGGCCAGCTCGATGAGCATCGGCACGGCAATGTCGTAGCGGCATTCGGCGACGAGCAGCCGCGCGAGTCGGAGCCGGTGGGCCGGACCCGCGGCGTTGGCCGCTCCTTTCGCGTCCTCCAACGGCCCTTCGCCAAAGGCATAGGCGAGCAGTTTGAAATCGGCGACCCCGGCATCGGTCCGAGGAAGATTCCCGCGATCGTTCTTGAGCAGTTCCCAGAAAGCCTCCAGTATCTCCTGCCGCTTCAGTGCGCGGGTGGTCAAATCGATCATGTCTTTCGCGGGTTCGCCGGCCACGTCGTAGCGGGCCAGCTCGTACGGCGGACGGACAGGGCCGTTGCACGGGAAGATCTCGGCGATCAACTTGGCCATGGGCGGCAACGGCTCGCCCTCCGCTCCGCGGGAAAGCCAGCACCACGTCACCGCCATCCAGCAGACGCAGGTCCATCGATAACGCCGCATGTCATTGCCCTCCGGACTCCGGTATCGAAGACGATGCGATCCTGACCATCGCCGTGCCGCCGGTTGACAACGCGGTCGGGGGATGGAGGTTCACCGAAAAAGCGCAAGTCGTTTCGACGGCAAGCGGACGCTCCGGCGCGAATGCAAACACACGCCAGGGCGCGACCGGAGTGCCAACTCGTGGCGACGGTGCATTTTGCTCGCCTTGAACATCCTGTTCATTTGGCGGAAGAAACATCCCGCCATCCTGTCGCATCGCGCTTGTCAGGACGGATCGGCTCCGGCATACTGCCGCCGTCACCCGCTATTCCATTCCCTGGATAGCCCGACACCTGTGGACACATTCCGCCGAGAGGGACCAAGGAGAACCGATCGCATGCGACCTGTCTGCGTCATCGTCCGGGACGGCTGGGGCTACAACGAGAATCCGAAAGGCAACGCCGTCGCCGCGGCGAAGAAGCCCAACGTCGACTCGTTTTTGAAGAGGTACCCGTGGACGCTCCTGGACTGTTCGGGCGAACCCGTGGGCCTGCCCGATGGCTACCAGGGCTCCAGCGAAGTCGGCCATTTGAACATGGGCGCCGGTCGTATCGTCGTCCAGGAACTCAAACGCATCGACGACGGCCTGCGCACCGGCGAGTTCTTCAAGGCGCCGAAGTGGCAGGAACTGGTTGCTTACTGGAAGAAGAACCGGTCGCGTCTGCACCTGCTGGGGTTGCTCCAGGACGAAGGCGTCCATGCGCACCAGGAACACCTGTTCAAGATCATGCGCCGCGCGCGCAGCGAGTACCCCGACGGCGAGATGATCCTCCACCCGTTTTTGGACGGCCGCGACACGCCGCCGCGCAGCACGCTCGAGTACATTGTCAAGGCGCAGCAGGTGATGGACGAGGTCGGCAAGGCGCGCTTCGGCACGCTGATGGGCCGCTACTACGGCATGGACCGCTCGAAGAACTGGGCCCTCACCGACACGGCCTTCCGCTGCATCGTCGATGCCGTGGGTCGCAAGGCCGCCGACGCCGTCGGCGCGGTCAAGGCGAGCTACGAGACGGACCAGACGCCCGACGGCGTCGAGATGTTCGACGAGTACATCCCGCCGCACGTGCTGGGCGATTACGCCGGCGTTGCCGACGGAGACTGCATCGTTCACACCAACTACCGCCAGGACCGCGCCATCCAGCTCAGCCGCGCCTTCGTGGACGCGAAATATCCCGGCCAGATCAAGCGGCGCCCCGGGGTCGTCTATGTCGGCCTGACGCGCTACTACGACGAGTTCGAGAACTACCTCCTCGGCGCGATGAGCGAGGGCGGCGGGATGAACAACCTCCTCGGTGAAGTGATCTCGAAGGCCGGCCTGAAACAGCTGCGCATCGCCGAGACGCAGAAGTTCCGCCACGTGACGAGCTTCTTCAACGGCAAGGCGACCACGCCCTACCCCAACGAGGACCAGGTCGAGATCAAGGGCCGCTTCGACCCGGCGACCTTCGCCAGCCATCCCGAGATGGACGCGTACCCTGTCACCGACGAGATCCTCAAGCGCCTGAAGGACAACCCGTACGCCTTCATCGTGATCAACTACGCCAACGGCGACATGGTGGGCCACACGGGCGATTTCAACGCCGCGAAGAAGGCGATCGAGGTCGTGGACGAATGTCTGGGGCGGGTGGTCCCGCGGTTGCTGGAGCTGGATGCGCACGTGCTGCTGACGGCCGACCACGGCAATTCCGAGCAGATGGTGGACTACGATACGGGCATGACGAAGACCAGCCACACGCTCTTCCCGGTCGAGTGCATCTACATCGCGAAGGACAGTCCGGGCAGGAAGCTGATTCCGCGCGGCAAACTCTCCGACATCGCGCCGACGGTCCTGAAGCTGCTGGGCTTGCCGGTGCCGGCGGATATGACGGCGGAGCAGCTGATCGTGTAACGCAACCTTTCGGACTGCGGGTGCGGACGGCGGTCCAGGGGCACGCGCGGGCTTCGCCCCGACGTCGCCCCCGGACCGGGCCTGCATCCGGCATCGGTGCCGCAGGCGCCTTTAATCCGTCTTCTGCGCGATCAGCTTGCCGAACCGCTGGCTGATCGCGAGCGCGGGGTCGACGGGCACTTCCGCAGGCTTGCAGTTCTTCGGGATGCTGATGGCCGGCGTCGGACGGATCTTCCTGCCTTCGAACTGCGGCAGCCACCTGCGCTGCGCCTCCAGCATCTCCGTGCACATCTCGCGGATCTCGCGCAGCGTCAGCACCGCGCCGGTCAGCGGGTCCATCGCCACCGCGTGGACGATGTGCTCGGGATCGCCCTCGATGCCGGCGTGCGCGGCCAGCGTCTGCAGGTTGATGTTCGTCTGGCAGGCCGCGGCGCACTGCGGCGGCAGCTTGCCCACCGTCGTCGGATGCAGGCCGTTGTCGTCCGCAAAGGTCGGCACCTCGACGCAGCAGCCGTTCGGCAGGTTCGTGATGTAGTTGTCGTTCCGCACGTTGCCCATGAAGCGGAAGGGCTTGCCGGTCACGACGGCTTCCAGAATGTACGAACAGTATTCGACGCTGCGCTTCTCGACCTTGGCCGACTCGTACTCCAGCGGATTGTGCTTTGCATACTTCTCGGCCAGGGTCTTGCAGTAGGTGTAGTACGCGCCGGATTCGCCGCCGAAGCTCGGTTCGTCGCAGTACGTCTCCAGCGCCTTGCGGTTCTTGCGAAACCACGGGAGGTACTCGCTCAGGTGCCCGGTGCTTTCCGTCATGAAGTAGCCGAAGTGCCGGAAGACTTCGCCGCGGACCTTCTCGTTCTTGTAGTACTCGGGCTTCTCGATGAGCTTGCGCAGCGTGGGGTAGAGATCCTTGCCCTTGTGCTCAAGCTTCAGGAACCAGTCCATGTGGTTGATGCCGCCGGCAATGTAGGAAATCTCGTCCTTGGGCACCTTGCAGTAGCCGGCGATCAGGTCGAGCGTCGTCTGGACGCCGTGGCAGAGGCCGACGAAGGGGACTTGGGTCATCAGGCCCAGTGCCAGGCAGTTCGCAGCCATCGGGTTGGCGTACTGCAGCATGATCGCGCCGGGCTTGGCCACCTCCTCCATGTCCTTGGCGATTCCGCCCAGCACCGGCACTGAACGAAGCCCCCGGAAGACGCCACCGGGGCCCATCGAATCGGCGACACATTGGTCGACGCCGTACTTCATGGGAATCTTGTAGTCGATTTCGAAGGCCTCGATGCCGCCGACCTGGATCATCACGACGACAAAGTCCGCACCTTCGATCGCCTTGCGCCGGTCCAGCGTCGCGGAGATCTTGGCGGGGAGCTTGTTCTCCTTCACCATTCGCTTGGCGAAGGCCTCCATCAGCCGGAGTTTGGGTAGCGTGCGGTTCATCAAAACGACCTCGCTGTCCCTCAGCGCGGGCGTTGCCAGGATGTCGTTCAAAAGCGTTTTGCAGAAAATGATGCTCCCGGCACCGATCATCGCGATCTTGGCAGGCATGCGTTTCCTCCTTTGTCCGATCGGCCTTTCGTCAGCGCGATGCGCTGCCGACGTCCGCCAGGCGCCGATCCCGTGTGTTGGATGTGTACACCGTAGCGCCATGCGGCAACGTGTCCAGGACGTTAGCTTCACTTCCTGTTCGAAGCGAAAAAGACCCTGCCGCGTTCCACGCGTCCTGTCTCCTCGGCCGCTAGGCGCCCGCCCGCAGCCGCTCGAGCCGTTGGACGGTGAGCGTGACCGCGTCGAATTCCTCTTCCACCAGGCCATATAGGAGACAGGGCGCCTGCTCCTGCAGCAGGTCCCCGTGCCGGCGAAAGGCCGCGGGGAAGAAGGTCGTCTCGAGCGTGCCCGTTTCGTCCTCGAAGGTCAGAAACTCCATCGTTTCGCCCTCGCGCGTGCTGACCGCCTTGCCGGCGATCGGCCAGCCCGCGCATGTCACGCGCCGCCCGACGTGCGCACGCAGGTCGCGTGCCTTGACGGCGCGCCGGCGGCGCACGGCTTCTTCGTAAAGCGTCAGGGGATGCCGGTCGACCAGGAATCCTAGCGCCATGAATTCCAGGCGCAGACGTTCCCGCTCGGTGCCTTGCGGCAATTCCGGCAGCGCCGACACCGGAAGGGCGGCGCCGGGAGCATCGTCGAAGAGGGAGGGGCCGTCGTTGGACGCCTTCCTGCGCCGGAGCGGGTGCCGCCAGGTCGCCGCCTCCCACAGCAGCGTGGCCCGATCGGCGCCCGGCCGCAGCGCGTCGCAGGCGCCCGCATGGATCAGGGCGCGCACTTCCTCCTCGTCCGCTCCGACGCGTGTCAGGAAATCGTGCATGTCCGAGTACGGACGGTCTGCGCGCCGCCCGACGATCCGCCGCGCCGTCGCCTCGCCCAGATGCTTCACCGCCTGCAGCCCGACCCGCAGCGTGCCTCGGTACGTCCGCGAAAGCTCGTGAGCGCCGAGCATCGATGGGGACGGTTCGAGCGACGTGCGGCCCACCCACGCCACCTCGGACAGGTTCACGTCCGGCGGGCGGATCGTCAGTCCCAACCGCCGTGCCTCGGAGACGTAGGCGAAGGTATTGTAGAAACCGCCTCCGTTCGAGATCACGGCCGCCATGAATTCGGCCGGATAGTGCGTCTTCAGCCAGGCGGATTGGAACGAGACGCGCGCGTAGCTGGCGCTGTGCGGCTTGCAGAACGAGTACCCCGCGAAACTCATCGTCATCCGCCAGACCTGCTCGATCGTTTCGTCCGGGACGCCCCGGGCCCGGGCGCCGTCCGCGAAACGCCGTTTGAATTCCGGCAGGTGCCGCTCGCGATCCTTTTTCGAGATGACCTTGCGCAGCTGGTCGGCCTCCTCGTGGTTGAAACCGGCCAACGCCATGGCCACCAGCGCGACGTGCTCCTGGTAGACCATGATGCCGTACGTCTCGGCCAGAACGTCGCTCAGCAGCGGATGCATCGGCTCCCAGGCGCCGCCGCGCAGGCGACGGATGTACTCGCGAAGGTACTCGTTGGCCGCCGGGCGGATGATGCTGCTGTGGATGACCAGGTGCGCGTAGTCGCCGCGCCGCGTCTTCTGCTGCAGCAGGCGGGTCGCCGGGCTTTCGATGTAAAAGCAGCCCATCGTCTGCCCGGCGGCAACGGTGGCCTGCGTGGCCGGATCGTCTTCGGGCTGCCACCGGAGATCGTCCACGGGATGGCCGGTTGCGCGGAGAGCCGCCAGCGTGTCCCGGATCACGGCCAGGCTGCGGTTGCCGAGCAGATCGATCTTCACCAGTCCGGCGGCTTCGCTGCCGTCCTTCTCCCACTGCACGACGGCGACGCCTTTGGGCGCAGGTTCCAGCGGAACGTATTCGTCGAGCGGCCGCGGCGCGATCACGACGCCGCCAGGGTGCACGGACAAGTTGCGCGGCGTTCCGGTCAAGGCATCGGCCCAACGCAGGATCTCCGGCCACGGCGGCGGAAAATCCTCGCCGCGCAGCGGCGGCAGACGGTCGATCGGCTCGTCGGGGTCCGCTTCGCCCCGGTCTTCGCGGAGCGCGAAAGGCAGACGGTCCAGCATGCGGCCGATCTCGCCGCCCGGCAGGCCGAAAACTTTGGCGATCTCGCGCAAAAGCATCCGCGGCTGGAAGAACACATGGTTGGAGACCATCGCGCAGTGCCCGGCGTATCGATTCAACACCGCGGCCAGCACGACATCGCGCTCGTCCCATGCGAAGTCGATATCGATGTCCGGCGGATCGGTGCGCCCGGGATTCAGAAACCGCTCGAAATACAGGTTGAACTTCACCGGACAGACGTTGGTGATGCCCAGGCAGTAGGCCACGATCGAGGCGGCTGCCGAGCCGCGACCGCAGGTGCGCGGGCTGCGCCGGACGATCCCGCGCACGACCAGGAAGTAGTCGCTGAATCCTTTTTGCTCGATCAGCGCAAGTTCTCGCTCCAGCCGCTCGACGACGTTTTCGGGCAGGTCCTGCCCGTAGCGCTCGACGGCGCCCGCATACGTCAGCTCCCGCAACACCTGCGCGGCGGGCTTTCCGGACGGGTCGCGCCACTTCGGAAAGACGGGCGTTCGCGGCGGACCGCAGAAGGCACAGCGCTCCGCAACGGCCTCGGTCGCCGCGATCGCTCCCGGCTCGATCTCGAAGCGCCGGCGGTAGTCGGCGGCGTCCGCCAGCCAGGCCTCCTGGGAAGCCGCTTCTCCCGGGCCGAGGCGCGAGAGGGTGGAGTTCAGCGCGATGGCCCGCAGCACGCGGTGCGCTTCGTGCTCCTCCGGGTCCACGAAGAAATTTCCCGGAACGGCCACCAGCGGCGCGTTCAGCCGGCGCGCCGCCTTGCGAAGATCCTCGAAACCCGTGGTCGGCCGGCGTGGCACCGCCGCACCCGCTCGCACGCCGAGCGCGTGAAAGCGATCCAGCCATTCCGGCCGAAAAACCAGCACCGTGAGCCCCTTTGCGTGGGCGGCGACCTGGTGGATCAGATCGAAGGGGGCGGCCTGGCGGATCTCGGGCGCCAAGCCGTGCACGCCGGAGCCTGCGCAATGGCGCAGCGTCAGCAGGCGGCAGAGATTCCGATAGCCGGTCTCGTCCTCGACCAGGCAGACACAACGCGGCTCGGATCGCGGCTGGGAGTGGGGATCGGGAAGCGGAGAGCGAGGAATGGCGACGGCGTCCGTTGCGACGGGCTGCGCAATCTCCGCACCGACAATCGGGCGCAGCCCGTGGCGTTTGCAGGCATCGAGGAAATCCCAGAGTCCGTAGAGTCCGTCCGTATCGGTAAGCGCCAGGCGGGAAAAGCCGCGTTTGCGGGCGGCACGGCACAGCCGTTCGGGAGAGCCGACGCCCCAGCCGAGCGAATAGTGCGAACGCACGACGAGCGGAACCATGCGGCCATCGTGAAGGCACCGTGCGCAAACGTCAACTGCGCACCGGCAACGGGCCCGGCGGCCGCATGCGCAGAGGGCGCACGCGGAACGAACGGTTCACTACCTGGTGAACGTCCCCTTCCCGGTCACTTCGCGCACCCGGATGCGGTGAAAGAGCGTCTGGCTGAACTGGCAGGCCAACCCCAGCGCGCGCGAATCGCCCAACTCCCAGTTGACCTTGATCAGCGACAGGTCGGAATAGTCGGTTTTCCACTCGCAGATCCGCTGCCCGTCGAACCACGCTTCGACGCCATCTTTGCGAACCTTGACGATCGAGGTGTGGCGTGTGCCATTGACGATGCAGCTGGTGCGTCGGACGCATGTCGGATTCGCGTCGGCATCGATATCCTTGATGCGTCCGAACCCGAAGACGGTGTTGCTCCATCCGCCCATGCGCCAGCGAAACTGGCGACCGGCGGCGGCCAGGCTTTGCATCACGCATTCGTGGCCTGTCTGGCGGGTGAACTCGATCAGGAAGTCGTATTCCTCGGGCGGATGGTACGGCAGCCGCAGTTTGGCGTCGTCCCCGGCGCGCGCGAGCAGTCCGCCCTCATCGAGTGCCCACTCGCCCGTCACGCGGTCCTTTTCCGGATCGACACGCTTGAGGAGGTCAAGGGCCTGCGACCAGTCGGCCGGGTCATGGGCCATCGGTGCAGGAGCCGGCGCGGGCGGCGTTTTCTCGGGCAGGGGCATCGGTTGTTGAGGCGGCAACTGCGGGACGGCGGGGGGTGGAACGGAGGGCGCAGGTCCCGAAGCCTTCCGTGCGGCGGGAGATTCCTTTCCGCCGGAACGCAGGAGAAGCGCCAACAGCACGACCAGCAGGAAGGCACATGCGGCGGAGGCGACCAGGATCCTGCGCTGCCGATGCGGACCAATGGGCAGCGGGTCCGGTTGCGGCAGTTCCTGCTCGGGCTGCCACATCCTGGCCATCCCTCGCCGGCGCGGACGCACGGCTATGGTCGTGCTCAGCGCATCGACGGCACGGCTTGCAGGCTTCAAGCCCTGCAGGATCCGTTCGATATCCTGCACCATCTCCTCGCAGTTCCTGTAACGGTCTTCGGGCGCCTTGGCCATCGCTTTGCAGATCAGGTGCACCACGTCGTCGGAGAGAGCCGGATTGTGATCGCGGGGATCGGGAATCTGCGCCGCCAGATGCTTCATCATGACCAGGGCGGGTGTGGCGCCTTCGTACGGGGTGTGTCCGGTCACCAGGTGATAGAGCGTGGCGCCCAGCGAGTAGATGTCCGTGCGACCATCGATCGCCCGTTCGCCACGGGCCTGCTCGGGGCTGATATAGTGCGGTGTGCCCAGAGCCGTTCCGCTGACCGTCTGAAAGCTTTGTTCGGCGCCCAGATTCTTGGAGAGACCCAGGTCCAGGATCTTGGCCGTGCCATCCGTCGTGACGAAGATGTTCGAGGGCTTGATGTCGCGGTGGATCACCCCATTCAGATGCGCGTACCCGAGACCCCTGGCGACCTGTTCCACGATGCGCAGCGCCTCGCGTTCGGGCAGCGACCCCAGGCGATCGAGCATCTGGTCCAGCGGCGTGCCTTCGCAGTATTCCATGGCATAGAAGTGCCATCCGGCATCCTCGCCGACCGCGTAGGCGGCTACGATGTTCGGATGATTGAGCTTGCCGGTGGCGACCGCTTCGCGTTTGAAACGACTCAGGAATTCATGGTCGGCGGAATGCCGCTGCGGCAGTACTTTCAAGGCCACTTTGCGGTTGAGCATCGTGTCTTCGGCCAGGTAGACGGCGCCCATCCCGCCTTCCCCCAGTTTCCGGAGAAGCTTGTAAGGTCCCAGTTGCCGTGCCGCGGCCTGCGGTTGGGCCAGCATCTTCCGCTCGATATTCTCGCACAGCGGCGGCGTCAGAATGCCCAGGCGTACCAGCATTTCGCCCAGCGAGACGGTCTGGCCGTTGCGGGCAAGGGCGGCCTGCGAAGCCCGCGCCGCATCGAGTTGTTCCTGCGTCACGGCGCCCATCTGAAGTGCGATTTGGGCAAAGACTCCATCGGAAAGGGGTTGTGCCATACGTGCTCCCGGGACGATAAACCCAGCGCGCCTCCCTTATAGCATCGTCCGCATTACGTGCAAACGGATGGCTTTCCGGATGGGCAGAGGCGCCGCAGCGCGCAGGTCGTGCAGCCGGGCCGCCGTGCTTTACAGACCGTCCGTCCGAAACGAAGCAGTTGCAGGTGCAATTCGATGCCGCGGCCGTCCGGAAAGAGCGGACGCAGGATCCGGCACGCACGCGCCGGACTGGCGTTGGGCGGGACGATCCGGAGCCGCTGCAGGATGCGCTGCAGATGCGTGTCGACCGCGCAGAGATCCGCGCCGCAGCCGAACATCAGCGCGATCGAGGCCGTTTTAAGCCCGATGCCATCGACACGGGTGAGTTCGGCCAGCGCCGCATCCACGTCCGTCCCGGGGCGTCGCAGATCGTTCAGCGAGAAGCGCCCCCGCGTCCGCATGAGAAAGGCCAGGAAGCTTTTGATCGCTCGGGCCTTCTGCGCCGCCAGACCGCAACTGCGGATGGCATCCTGCACCTGCCGGTGCGAAGCGGCATGCACCTGTGCCCACGAGGAAAAACGTTTGCGCAGCTCGCGGTAGGCCCGCTCGGCCGATCCGTCGTTGGTGGCTTGGGCGAGAATCGTGCCGATCAGGCAGACGACCGGATCTTCGCGGCGCCACGGACGTACGGGGCCATAGGCGCGCGTCAAGCGTTCGAGGACGCGTTTCACGAAGGCCGGACGGGCGTTGGGAGCTTCGGCGCAGCCATTCATGCGGAGATCGCGCTACCCGAAGAGCTTGCGGAGGAAATTCGAGGTATTCTTGGGCGGACGGTCGCGGCGCGAGGTGCTGCGACGGATGGCGCTCGAACCCTTGTCGTTGTCCGCGGCAGGTGCATTGGACTGGATACCGGCGTGGATCTCCTCGATCGCGCGCTCCAGGTCCGCGATGAGCGCCGTCGCGCTGGGGTAGCGCTCGGCCGGGCGCTTGCGCAGCAGTCGGTCCATCACGTAGTAGATGGTCGGTGCCAGATTCGGTTCGAGTTTATGAAGTGGTTCCGGCGGATCGAATACCTGCTTCTCCATGATCTCTCGCGCGTCCTTCCCCGTGAAAGGCAGCTTGCCCGTCAACATGCGATAGTAGGTGATGCCCAGCGAATACAGGTCGGCGCGGTGGTCGAGCGGAAGGCCACGGGCCTGCTCGGGGGCCATGTAATGCGGCGAACCGAAGACGCCTTCGGCCTGGTCGGCCTTGCCGTTCACGTTGAGCCGCTTGGCGATGCCCAGATCCGCCAGCCGCACCTCGCCGGTGGCCGTGAGCATCAGGTTGTCGGGTTTGATGTCGCGGTGGACGATGCCGGCTTTTTCGGCGTATTGGAGCGCACGCGCACCCTGCAGGATGATCTCCGTGGCACGCAGCGGTTCGACTTTCTTGTTCTCGGTCGCAATCAGATCCTGGACCGAGCCGCCCTCGATGAACTCCATCGAGAGGTAGTAAATGCCGTTGTCCTCGCCCACCTCGTGCACGCCGATGATGTTCGGATGGTTGAGCCGCGCGGCGGCGCGGGCTTCCGAGAGAAACCGCTGCACGTAGGTCGGGTCGGCCGTCAGCTCGGGTGCCAGGATCTTCAGGGCCACTTTGCGCCCCAGGGAGATCTGGGTGGCTTTGTACACCTCTCCCATGCCGCCGATGCCGATGCGCGCGAGCAGGTGATAGCCGGCCAGCTTCTGCCCGGCCAAGGCGCCTTCGTTGCGCTGCGAATCGGAAAGGAAAGAAAACAACGTCTCGCCCGAACGGATGATGTCGCCGACGCAGAGCATCGCCTCGTCCTGAAGGCGCACGCCGTTCAGATACGTGCCGTTGTGGCTGCCCATGTCGGTAATGGAAAAGAGTTCGCCCGACTTCTCCACCTGGAAGTGATTGCGCGAAACCAGGAAGTCGGTGAGCACGAGGTCGGACTTGCTGCCGCGTCCGATCGTGTAGATGCGGTCGGCCCCGTCCAGATTCAGGCTGACGCCCTTTTCGTTGCCTCGTTCGACCACGATGCGCGGCATCGCGTTCTCCCGATTCGCTCGCCCCGGCGGACCGGATGACCTGCGCTACGCGCAGCCCAGTTCCCTGCTCCGTTCCGCCGCCCTTCTGACGGCTGCCACCAGTGTCTTCTTCACGGCGTTATTGTCCAGTACTTCGCAGGCCGCTTGCGTGGTCCCGTTCGGGCTGGTGACCCTGCGCCGCAGTTCCTCGGGCGCCACCTCGGTCTGCTCCAGCATCGTCGCCGCGCCCCTGCACGTGCGCACCGCCAGACGCAAGGCATCCTCGCGCGCCAAACCTTCCTGCACCCCGGCCTCCACCAGCGCCTCGACCAGATAAAACAGGTAGGCCGGACCCGAGCCGGAAAGCCCCGTGACCGCATCCATCGCCGCTTCCTTCACGCGCACCACCACGCTGGCGCACGAAAAAAGCCGCTCCGCCGCAGCCAAGTCCGCTTCCGTCGCGCCAGCGCCTGCACAGAGCCCGGAAGCCCCCAGCCCCACCAGCATCGGCGTGTTGGGCATCACGCGCACGACTCGCGCGCCGGCCGGCAAAGCCGCCTCGATTCGCTCCGTCCGTACCCCCGCCAGGATCGAAACCAGCACGTGGCGCGCGACCTCGAAATGCGGCTTCAGTTCCGAAAGCACTCCGGCACATTGCTGCGGCTTCACGCAGAGAACCACCATCCGGGACGAGGCGGCCACGGCCGCAATACCCGACGCGATCCGGACGCCCAGCTGCTCCCGAAAGAGCGTTTGACGGGCCGGGATGGGGTCGCAGACGATGACGCGGTCCGGGCTGACTCGCTTTGCCGCAAGCGCGCCGCGCAACAAGGCTTCCGCCATGTTGCCTGCGCCGATCAATCCGAGGTCAAGGTCGCCGCTCACGTGCAGTAGTCAGCTCCCGATATTCCAAGGGCTCGAGCAAAATGCCCCTGTCCGCCATCCCCACTTCGGGAGGCGGATAAGCGATCTTCTTTCATAATACCGCCCAAACCGAATTTTCGCCATAGTACCACGCCGCGGAAGTTTTCGCCCCCTGGCGCCGCGCCTCCGGGCCCGGTTCTTTGTTGCTCG
>Ga0073932_1002635_pt1 | contig 26964 bp, 18 predicted proteins | sample DewCreD2012metaG_FD_76967 | JGI IMG/M metagenome (GOLD analysis project Ga0073932, IMG submission 76967) | Hot spring sediment bacterial and archeal communities from British Columbia, Canada, to study Microbial Dark Matter (Phase II) - Dewar... ...
AGCCCCACGTCCATACGCCCGGCACCCCGCGCTTGGTCATCTCCTCCACCTCGTGCCAGGCCATCTTCTGCCACTCGTTGATCTCGATCGGATCGAACCAGGCGTTGTACGGCCCCATCCCCGTCGACGTGTAGAGAAACGGCACGGACTCGTGCAGGTCGTGCACCACCTGCGGATGGAACTCGAGAAAGGCTTTCGTGATGTTCCGGCTCAGCGCCAGCGACAGCGCGATGCCGTCGCGGTTGTTGTCGTGCGCCACGTACTTGCCCCAGTACAGCAGCGGCGGGGGCGTCTTCCCCGGATTCGCCTTGCGCCAGCGGTAGAGATCCACCATGCGCTCCCGCCCGTCCACCTCCACCACCGGCGTGATCATCACCACCAGGTTCCGCCGCAGATTCTCGTAGAACGGCGTCTCCGTCACCGCCAGCCGGTAAGCCAGCTCCATCAGCATCTCCGGCGCGCCCGTCTCGGGCGAGTGAATCGCGCCCGTGGCCCAGTAGAACGGCACGCCTTCCCGCAGGAGCCTTTCCGCTTCAGCATCAGGCGTGTTGCGCGGATCTGCCAGCCGCGCCGTGATCTGCTTCAGCCGGTCCAGCCTCTTGAGGTTCTCCTCGCTTGAGACGAGCACGACGATCATTTCGCGCCCTTCCTCGGTCTGGCCGATGGACTGCACCCGGACGCGCGGCGACACGCGCGCCAGTTCGCGCATGTAGCGGTGGATGTCCTTCGCATAGGTGAGCCGGTTTTCAGCGCCGGCGATGTAGCCGAAGAACTTCTCCGGCGACGGCACAGTGTTGGAGGCGGGCAGGTGATCGACGAACTCCGTCAGGAACATCGGCGACGTCGTCGCCTCGCGGATCTGCTTCGTGTAGCCCTCGTCGACGGGCTGTTGCGCCAGCAGAGCCAGGCAGGCGAGCAGGCAAAGGACGGCGGATCGGTGCATGGACATATTCTTAACACGCGCGGCGGGGCGGAGAGGCCAGCCCCCTGGCGCCGGCCTCTCCGCTCCGCCGCGGAGATCGATCGCAAGGATCGGTCTTCAGAACAGGATCTTGCCGGCCAATTGCAGCTGCCGCATGTTCGTGCGCGTGCCGGTGATCTGGCCGAATCCGCCGGAAGCGATGTTCGTGTTCGGATTGCCCCAGTTCGGGTGGTTCGGGAAATTGAACCACTCAAACCGCAACTGGAACTGCCGGCGTTCGCTGCCCAGCCGGAAATTCTTCAGCGCCGAGAAATCCCAGCCGATGATTCCCGGCCCGGTCAGCGTGTTGCGTCCGACGTTGCCATGCGTTCCCGGAGCGTTCGGGAAAAACGCCGAAGTGTCGAAGAACTTCTGCGGGTCCTGCTGGCCTCGGGGCAGTTCGGCGTTCTTGCCCGTGGAATTCGGCCGGTCGAAGAAGGCGCCCGTGTTCGACGCATCCTGGCCGTTCGTCACGGTCACCGGGAAGCCGGTCTGCAGCGTCAGAATGGAGCTGATCTGCCAGCCGCCCGCAATCGCGTCCAGCGCGCCGTTCTCGATGTTGAATTTCCGGCCCCGTCCGAACGGGAGGTCCCACAGCGCGCTGGTCACGAAGCGGTGCCGCGTGTCGTGGCTCGAGCGGGCCCGCTCGCAGTCGCGGCAATAGCTGTTCTGGGGGAACAGCGTGTCGCCGCCGTGGTTGCGGATCGCCGTCGCCGTGTCGATCGCCTTGGCCCACGTGTAGCTGTTCAGGAAGGTCAGCCCTCCGCTGTACCGCTTGGTGAGCTTGAGCCCCAGCGAATGGTAGTTGCCGTCGCCGCCGTTGTCGACCAGCTGAATGCGGCCGAAGTTCGGGAACGGCGAGCGCTCCGGAATTGTGCGCCGGTCGACTGCAGGGTTCGCCGGCCGCGCTTCGTTCACCGCGCGCAGCGACTCCAGCCGGTGGCTCACGTTGCCCAGATAGCCGGCTTCCACCACATAATCATTGCCCAGATCCCTCTGGATGTTGAACGTCCACTGGTTGGAGTACGGCGTGCGGCGGTCGTACGGGTTGGCGAACGTGTAGGGGCGGAACACGTTGGCCACGCCGCCGGCGATCGAGGCCAGCGCGTTGTTCCAGTTCAGATTCGGGAAATCCGTGCGGGAGTTGTCGCGCAGCCGTCCGGCGAGGTTGCGCGCCATGTCGAACCGCGGGTTGCCCGTGTCCTGGCTGTAGAACGTGCCGAATCCGGCGCGGATCACCCAACGGGCATTCGGCGACCACGACAGGCCGACGCGCGGAGCGATATCGTTCCGGTCGATGCCGACCAGCCGCTTCCCCAGGCTGCCGTTGCACCGGACGTCGATCTCCGGCCAGCGGATGTTGACGCCCTCGTAGCAGTTCTGCCGCGCCGGCGCCTGACGCATGAAGAACGGAAAAAGGCTGCGGTCGGTGACGTTCGGATTGTCCAGCGTCAGGTGCGCGTCGAAGGGCACGATGCCGTTGAACAGGTTGCCCGTCTGGTCGGCCCATGGCGGCGTCAGCTCGTAGCGCAGCCCGAAATTCACCGTCAGTTTCGAGTTCACGCGCCACGTGTCGTCCATGTACAGGGCCATGCTCCAGGTGCGGAATTTCGCATTGGCGATCGACACGGCAGCCTCGGCCTGCGACGTCTCGCCGAGCAGGAAATCGGCGAAGTTGTCGCCTGTGCGTCCGCTCATGGCGAGGTTTCGCGTGGCGTTGTTCGTGAAGGTGAACTGTCCGCGGGCGAACTGGTTGCCCACCTGCGCGTACTGATCCCGCCGCGCTTCTCCGCCGAACTTGAAGCTGTGGCGGCCGCGGATCCACGAGAAGTTGTTCACCAGCTGAAGCACGGAATTGTTGACTTCATACGGTCCTTCCGAGTCGTTGCCGAAACCCGAATACACGCCCTGGAGCGAGATGTTCGGAATGCCCCACTGCACCGGCGGGCCGCTGTTCAGCCCGGGAATCTTCAGCTCTCCCACGACGTCGCGCGAGAAAGCAAGCTCTGGCCCGTTCGTGTTGTAGAACTGGCTGAACGCCACCCGCGCCTCGTTCACCATCGAAGGCGACAGCACGCGCGTGTTCGTCACCATGTACTGGTTGAAGTTCGTGACGATCTTGCTCCCGTTCAGCCGCAGAGCCTCGGCCGTCTGGTTCTCGTCGCCCCAGCTGTAGCGGCCGAACCACTGCGAATTGGCGCTCTCCACCCAGTCGAAGCGGCTCACGAACTGGTCGCGGTTGATGGGCTGCCCGAGCGCCTGGACCCGGTTGTTGCGCAGGTCCGGGTTGGGCAGGTTGGGTTCGGGAAAGAACTCAAGCAACGCCCTCGAAATCGGAGAAATCCTCGAGGCGGGAATCGTGTTGTTCGGAAACGGCTGGGCCGTATTCACGCCGTTGACGATCGTGCGCGTCAGCGGGTCGTAGACGCCCTGCGTGCGCAGCGCCGTGTTCGGCGTCGTGATCACGTCGTTGAAGTTGCCGTTCCGCATCGCCGCCGAAGGCAGGCTGTAGACGGCCTGCACCTGCCGCCTCTGCCGGAACCACTCGTAGTTCGTCATGAAAAACAGCCGGTTGCGCCCGTCGAACAGCTTCGGCACGCTCACTGGTCCGCCCAGCGTGAAGCCGAACTGATTCCACTTGAACGGATCCTTCGGAGGGCGCGCTGACGTGAAGGCGTAGTTCTTGGCGTCGAGTTTCTCGTTCCGCAGGAAGTAGAACAGCGTGCCGTGATATTCGTTGCCGCCGGGCTTCGTGGACATGTTGATCTGCGTCGCCGCGCGGCCGAATTCCGCGGGATAGATGCCCGTCTGCACCTTGAATTCCTGCAGGGCGTCCACCGATGGCATCACCACGATCGTGTTGAAATTGGGGTCGGTATTTTCCACTCCGTCCAGCGAAAACCGGTTGAACTGGGCCCGCTGGCCGCCCACGGCGATGGATTGTTCCGCCCGGATGCCTCCCTGCCGCGAGCCCGCCTGCCCGGCGGAGGGGAATCCGAAGCTGACGTTGGGCGCGAGCGACACCAGCTGCAGCGCGTTCCGGCCGTTCAGCGGCAGCTCCACGATGCGTTTGTTTTCGATCACCGTGCCGACTGTGGCGTTTTCCGTTTGCAGCAACGCGCCCTCGGCCCGCACTTCCACCGATTCGGTCACCGCGCCCACCTGGAGTTCAATGTCGGCGCGCGCGCTCAACTGCACCTGAATCTCGATCCCGCTGCGGATCGACGTGCGGAAGCCTTCCTTTTCCGCCCGCAGCGTATACAGGCCTGGCTGTACAGCAGGGAAACTGTACAGGCCCGCCTCATTCGTTTCTGTCTGACGGACAGCGTTCGTGGCTGTATTCGTCAAAGTGATGCGCACGCCGGGAACCACAGCCCCCGAAGGGTCGCGCACTTCGCCGTACAGATCGCCGAGGGTCTGGGCTGCGGCATATGTCCATAGACCCAGCAAAAGAACACCGATACGCATCCACATGGCTCCTTGGCCTCCTTGACAGCAATCACCTGGCTGGGAGAAGAACCCCTAACCTGAGTGATGGCAACGCTATCACAGACCCGGCAGCCAGTCAAGGGGGATGCCTGCGGCTGTTGGAATCAGCACCTGCAACCGCTTTCCTGGAATCGTCCACGCCGCGTCCGCCCGTCTGCACGGTCCGGGCGTTTGCGCCCGCTGCCAGAGGCCCCGGCGCGCCGCTGTTTAGCCGGCGGAGCGGGCATGGGTGAATGTGATATGGTCTCATTCGGACTCCCGGGAGCGAATTGCCATGGCTTTCGTCCGACTGATTCCTCTCTGCCTGCTGGGCGGGCTTGCGGCTGCGGCTGCCGCGCCGCCCGAGTGGGACAATCCTGCGGTGACCAGCGCAGGCGTCGAGCCGCCGCACGCAACGATGATGGTTTACCCCGACGCCCTGACGGCGCGGACGTTCGATCCCGCGAAGTCGCCGTGGCGGCTGTCGCTGAACGGCGACTGGAAATTCCGCGGCGTCCTGCGCCCGGCGGACCGCCCGGCGGGATTCCAACTTCCGGGCTACGACGACTCGCGCTGGCGCACGATGCCCGTGCCGGGCGTCTGGCAGATGCACGGCTTCGACATCCCGATCTACTCGAACTGGAACTACCCGTTTCCGCAAGACCGGCGCAAGATGCCCGCGCCGCCTTACGACTTCAACCCGGTGGGAAGCTACCGCCGGACATTCACGGTGCCGGAAACCTGGAAAGGGCGCACGGTCTACCTGCATTTCGCCGGCGTTGACTCCGCCTTTTATGTCTGGGTGAACGGGGAATTCGCCGGATATAACGAAGACAGCCGGACGCCCGCGGAGTTCAATATCACGAAATTCCTGAAGCCTGGCGCCAACACGCTGGCGGTGCAGGTCTACCGCTTCGGCGACGGCGCCTATCTCGAAGACCAGGACATGTGGCGCATGAGCGGCATTTACCGCGATGTCTACCTTTGGTCCACTGCCGCCACCCATGTGCGGGACTTCGAGGTGCTGACCGATCTCGACAGCGGATACCGCAACGCGCAGGTGCGCCTGAAGGCGGAGATTCTCGAGCCGAAGGACTGCTCGCTCACGTTTGAGCTGCGCGATGCAGCGGGCCGTGCAGCCGGCTCCGCCACGAGGCCTTGCGCAGCCAGGGTCGACCTCGCTGTGGAGGTCCCGAATGCGCGGCTGTGGAGCGCGGAGATCCCGTACCTGTACGAGGGTCTGATCACGCTGAAGGACTCGAAGGGCGCGGTGATCGAGGCGATCCCGCAACGCGTGGGCATCCGCAAGGTGGAGATCCGCGGCGGGAAGATCCGGATCAACGGCAGGCCTGTGCTGTTCAAGGGCGTCAACCGGCACGAGCACTCCGCCGTGACAGGCAAAGTGATGGACCGGGCGCTGATGGTGCGCGACATCGAGCTGATGAAGCGGAACAACGTCAATGCCGTGCGCACGTCGCACTATCCGAACGATCCGCTCTGGTACGAGCTGTGCGACGTGTACGGGCTCTATGTGATCGATGAGGCGAACATCGAAGCGCACCACTACGGCAACGGGCCGAAGGGCAACCTGCTGACCGAGTCGCCCGACTGGTCGAAGGCGTATCTGGAACGCGTGCAGCGGATGATCGAGCGCGACAAGAACCATCCGTCCGTCGTGATCTGGTCGATGGGCAACGAGAGCGGCGACGGGCTGAACGCCAGACTGACCTATGAATGGGCGAAGCAGCGCGACCCGTCGCGCCCCTGGCACTACGAGGGATCGAGCGCGAACCGCGGCGTGAATTTCGACGTGAATTCCTTCATGTATCCGTCGCCGGAGCGCACGGTGCAGGAAGCGGCGAAGCTGCCGGACAAGCCGCTGCTGTTGTGCGAGTACGCGCACTCGATGGGGAATTCCACCGGCGGGTTGAAGGAATACTGGGACATTTTCTACTCGGGGACCAACGCGCAGGGAGCGTTCGTCTGGGACTGGGCGGACCAGTCGTTGCGCGTGCCCGTGCCTCCGGAGTACAGGGGCAATACGGCCGCCGCGCACTTCCTGGCCTATGGCGGCTGGTGGGAAGACAAATCGCACGTCCCGAACGACAACAATTTCAACTGCAACGGTCTGGTGTCGGGCGACCGGACGCCGCATCCGGGGCTGGCTGCGATCAAGCATGTCTACCGTTACCTGCACGCCGCGCCTGCAGATCTGCGACAGGGCAGGATCCGCGTGAAAAACTGGTTCCATTTCCTGAACCCGAAGGACTATGCGGCGGGCGAGTGGAGCGTGTCCGCTTCGGGCAGGACGATCGCCACGGGTGCGCTGCCGGCGCTGGACATCGAGCCGGGCGAGGAGAAAGAGTTCACTCTCGCGTTGCCGCAGATCGAGGCGGAGCCGGGCGTCGAATACTGGCTGAACCTGAGTTTCAAGCTGAAAGCGGCCACTCGCTGGGCGCCCGCCGGGCATGAAATCGCCTGGGAGCAGTTCGCCCTGCCTGTGGAGGCGAAGCCCGCGCCGCAGGCGGACTTCAGCAAGGCGCCGAAGCTCGCGATCGAGCAGAAGGGAGGGCTCACGGTGCTGTCGAGCCCCCTGTTCCGGGCAATGTTCGATCCGCAGGTCGGAACATTGATCGATTACCGGTATCAGGGCATGCTGCTGATGGAGCGCGGCCCGCTGCCGGACTTCTGGCGCGCGCCGACGGACAACGACCTGGGCGCGTGGAAGGCGATGCGGGCGCGGATCGCAAACAATCCCGAGCAGAACTGGATGCTCTGGCGCGAGGCGGCGCCGCGCATGACGATCACGGACGCCCGCGTCGAACGGATCGATGAACGCAGCGCGCGGATCCGCGTGAAAGCAGACCTCTACGGCATGGGCGGCGCCATGGCGGCCTGGACGCTGACCGTCCACGGCAGCGGCGATGTGATCGTGGAGATGTCGTATGCGCCGGGCAAGGAGAAGCGGGCGATGATGCCGCGCATGGGAAGCGAGCTGGTGCTGGCGCGCGGCTGCGAAAACTGGGCGTGGTACGGGCGCGGACCTGCGGAGACCTACGTGGACCGGCAGTTCGAGCGGATCGGCGTCTACCGCAGCACGGTGGAAAAAGAGTGGTTCGAGTACTCGCGCCCGCAGGAGAACGGGAACAAAACGGGCGTGCGGTGGACGGCGTTCACGAATGCGCAGGGCGCGGGGCTGCTCGCCGTCGGCGCGCCGGAGCTGTCCGTTGGCGCGCGGAAGTTCACGAAGGAGGACATGGAACGGGCGGCCTACACGTTCCAGATGCAGGCGCAGGGACCGGTCTACGTGAACCTGGATCTGCGGCAGATGGGCGTGGGGGGCATTGACAGCTGGTCGGAGAATGCGCTGCCGCTGCCGCCGTACCGGATCGACAGCGGGCAGGCGATGACGTACCGCTACCGGCTGGCGCCGGTGGCAGGACCGTATGACCGGAAGACAAGGGAGGCGTTCTGAGCGATGTTGAAGTTCACCCGCCGCGAAGCGCTGCAGGCGGCCGTTCCGGCCGCGGCGCTGCTGACGGCGTGCAAATCCATTGACCGAGGAGCGAAAGGATCCGTGACACAGCAGGAATTCGGCAAAATGCCCAGCGGGGAGAGCGTGCAGCTTTTCACGCTGAAAAATAAAAACGGAATCGAGACGTCGATCACGAATTACGGCGGCATTATCGTGACGCTGAAGACGCCCGACGGCAAGGGGCTTCTGGCGGATGTGGCGCTGGGGTTCGACACGCTGGAGCGGTATCTGCAGCCGCATCCCTATTTCGGGGCGATCATCGGCCGCTACGGGAACCGGATCGGCAAGGCGCGGTTCACGCTCGACGGAGTAACGTACACGCTGGCGAAGAACAACGGCGAAAACTCGCTGCATGGGGGCAACGAGGGCTTCGACAAGAGGCTGTGGAAGGCGCGCGCCGAAGAGGGCGAAACGGCGCAGACGCTGGTTCTCGAGTATACGAGCCCTGACGGAGAAGAAGGCTATCCGGGCACGCTGCGCACGGAGGTGCGCTACACGCTGTCCGACGACGACAGCCTGCGGATCGATTACCGCGCCACGACGGACAAAAAGACGGTGGTCAATCTGACAAACCACACGTATTTCAATCTGGCGGGGCAGGGAAACGGCGACATTCTGAATCACGAGATCGAAATCCGGGCAAGCCGCTTTACGCCCGTGGATGCGGGGCTGATTCCGACGGGCGAACTGCGGAGCGTGGAAGGAACGCCTTTTGATTTCCGCAAGCCGCACCGGATCGGGGAGCGGATCGACGCCGACGACGAGCAGATCCGGCTGGGCGGCGGCTACGATCACAATTTCGTGCTGGACCGCGAGGGCGAAGGGCTGTCGCTGGCGGCGCGCGTGGTGGAGCCGTCGACCGGGCGGGCGCTGGAAGTGTGGACGACGGAGCCCGGCATGCAGTTCTACACGGGGAACTTCCTGGACGGCACGATCACGGGCAAGGGCGGGAAGGTGTATCCGCGGCGGTCGGGATTCTGCCTGGAGACGCAGCATTTCCCTGATTCGCCGAACCAGCCGGCGTTTCCCTCGACGGTGCTCGAGCCGGGACGGGAGTATCGCTCCGCCACGGTGTGGAAGTTCATGGCCGTGGCGCCCCGGAAGTAGGATCATCGCAGGGTCCGGTTCAACTCCCCGGCGAGCAGGGCGGCGCGGCGCGCGAGTCCGGCGGCGGCCGAGAGGTCGCGCGCGCGCAGCTGCTGCGCCTGCTGGAGGAATGCGCGGATGCGGGCGGCGAGGTCAGCCTGCTCGCGGCTGAGGCGACGGCCGCGGATGCGGTCGAGCACCTGGCTGGCGGCGGCGGAATCCCGGGCGAACTGCTGTTCGAGGGTACGGGCGACTTGGCCGGGGAGGACCTCGCCGAGGCGGATTTCAGGGGCGGGCTCGACCGGGACTTCCGGCGCGGTTTCTTCAGGCTCCGGTTTGGCGGCAGGGGCGGGCGGGCGGCGGCGGACGGGACGCGGAGGCGGGGGAACCCGTGAGAGCGCGGGCGGCAGGGGCGGGGGCGGCAAAACAGAAACGGACGGTTGTGTTTCGGCGACCTGCGGCTCGGCGAGGACGACGGCGGCGGGAACGATGGGGGGCGGCGGGTTGAAAGTCCGGACTGGGCGGGGTGGGGGCGCAGGGGAGGGGGCGCGTCCGGCGCGGCAGCCGGCGGCGAAGAGCGCGGCGGCGAGCAGGGCGCAGGCGGGGAGGAGGCGGGCACTCATGCGGCGACCTCCGCGGCCAGGGGGAGGCGGATGCGGAAGACCGCGCCCGAGCCGGGCTGGCCGCCGATTTCGATGGAGCCGTTGTGCAGCTGGATGGCGCGGTAGGTCATGGCGAGGCCGATGCCGGTGCCATTCTGCTTGGTTGTGTAATATAAATGGAAAATCTTATCACGGACTTCGGGAGAAATTCCAGGGCCCGTATCGGAGATTTCGAGCTCGGCATTTTGGCCGGATTTTTCGAGGCGCACGGAGAGTTTTCCTCCGGAGGGCATGGCTTCGAGGGCGTTGCGGAGGATGTTGAGGACGGCCTGCTGGAGGAGGCCGGAGTCGCCGCGGAGGGGAGCGGGCTGGTCGAGGCCGGCGGTTTCGATGACGACGTTGTGCTGATCCGCCTCTGGGCGGACAAGGTCGAGGAGGCGGCGGGCGAGGGCGGCGAGGTCGAGGTCTTCGGACTGGAGCTCGACGGGGCGCGTGAAATCGAGGAAGGTGCGGACGACACGGTCGAGGCGGACGATTTCCTGGGCGATGATGTCGAGCTCGGGCTCCGCTTCGGGCACTTCGGGCAGGACGCGGGAGCGGAGCAGCTCGAGGCGGAGGGCGATGGAGTTGAGGGGGTTCTTGATTTCGTGGGCGACGCCACCGGTGAGGCGGCTGATGGCGGCGAGACGGGAGCTGAGGCTGAGCTGGTCTTCGACGAGGCGGCGTCCTTCGGCATCGCGGAGGCGGAGCAGGGAAGCGCCCTGGGGGAGAGGGTCGAAGCTGACGAGGAAGCGTCCGGCGCGGGTTTCCTTGAGCGGGGAGCGGGCGAGCAGGACCGGGGCGAGCAGGGAGCCGACGGGGCCCTCGGGCGGGAACAGATCTTGGATATGGAGGCCGCTGATTTCGGCGCGGGAGAGTCCGAGGAGGCGCTCGGCGGCTTCGCTGGAGACGACGAGGCGGCCCTGGCCGTCGAACAGGAGGAGGGACTGCTCGAGGCCCTGGATCATCTGCTGCACGCTGGAGCGGAGCTGGCTGGCGCCTTCCTGCGCGCCGCGGAACTGTTCGCCGAGGAGGCGGAGCTTTTCCTGGACGGCGGCGAGCTCGCGGGAGGAAGGGGGCTCGACGACGGGGTCGGGTTCGCCGCTGCGGATGCGGTCGATGGTCTGGCTGATGCCTTTCAGGGGAAGGAGGGCGACCTGTGCGGTGAGGGAGGCGATGGCGACGGCGAGCAGGAAAAGGGGCAGGGAAGCGAGGGCCGAGCGGCGGACTTCCGGAAGAATGGCGTCGCGAAGGAGGACGGAAGAGACGAGAACCTGGATGAGAAAAACGACGTTTCTCTGCGAACCATGGCCGGGGATTTCCACGCCTAATTCGACGCGATTTTCGTAGTCGATCTGGCTGCCGAGCACGGCCTGGAATTTGTCGAGCGGGCCGAGTTCGAGGAGGTTTTTCAGGGGCAGGCGGGGCTGGACGAGCTGTCCCCTGCGCGCCGGATTGGAGGAGGCGAGGATGATGCCGCGCCCGTCGGCGACCGAGATTTCGATGATGGCGCGGGTCTGGGCGAGAGTGGACGTGAGGAGCTCGGGCAGCTCCGGGTCGTCGCCGATGGCCTCCTGCCACTCGGCGATGCGCTGCTCGAGGGTGGCGATCTGGCCGGCCTCGCGGCTGCGCTGCTGGGCGCGGTCGAGCACGTAGCGTTTGACGAACTGGGCGGTCATGTGGGCGCGGTCGCTGGCGTGCTGAAGGGAGACGGAGATGAGGGTATGGAGCTCGACGAGGATGAGCGTGAGGGCGACGGCGGCGACGAGGCCGACGGTCATGAGCATGACGCGGGCGCGGAGAGACATGGCCTATTCCCCAGACTGCGCGGCGCCGTATTCGCGGAGCTTGTTGAAGAGGGTTTTCTGGCTGATGCCGAGAATGGCTGCGGCGCGGGTGCGGTTGTTGCCGGTGTGGCGGAGCGTGGCTTCGATGAGGGCGCGTTCGGCTTCGTCGACGGTGGCGCCGATGGGGATCCGGATTTCGTTCAGGGCGGGAGCGGCCGTCTGCTGCGGGCGGGGCTGGGACTGGGGGGCGAGGTTGAGGAAGTGGCGGGGCTCGAGGAGGCCGGCGCCGGCGAGGATGACGGCGCGCTCGAGGGCGTTGCGGAGTTCGCGGACGTTGCCGGGCCAGGAGTGGGCCTGGAGGGTTTCCAGCGCCTGTGCGGAAACGCCTTCGACCTGGCACTGATGGCGCTGGTTGAAGTCGCGGATGATGGCCTCGCAGAGGGGGGGCAGGTCGCCTGGCCGCTCGCGGAGCGGAGGCATGCGGATCTCGAAGACCTGGAGGCGGAAGTAGAGGTCTTCGCGGAAGCGGCCGGCGCGGACTTCCTCCTGAAGGCTGCGGTTGGAGGCGGCGAGCACGCGGACGTCGACGTCGATTTCGCGGGCCCCGCCGAGGCGGCGGACGCGGCGTTCTTCGAGGACGCGGAGAAGCTTGGCCTGGGTGGCGAGGGGCATTTCGCCGATTTCGTCGAGCAGGAGCGTGCCGGAATGGGCAAGTTCGAAGCAGCCGCGGCGGCGCTCGATGGCGCCGGTGAAGGCGCCTTTTTCGTGTCCGAACAATTCGCTTTCGATGAGGGTTTCGGGCATAGCGGCGCAGTTGATGGCGACGAAGGGGCCGTCGCGGCGGGGGCTGAGCTGGTGGAGGGCGCGGGCGGCGAGTTCCTTGCCGGTGCCGGATTCTCCCGTGATGAGGACCGTGGCGGAGGTGGGTGCGACCTGGCGGATGAGGGAAAAGACCTCCTGCATCTGGGGCGAGTGGCCGACCAGTTCGCCGAGGACGCCGCGGGAAGAGAGCTGGCGTTCGAGCGACTCGCTGTATTCGGCCAGACGCCGCTGGGCGACGGCGCGCTCGAGGAGAAGGCGGAGGGCGCCGGTCTGCACGGGTTTTTCGAGAAACCAGAAAGCGCCGAGGTCGTGGACCATGCGGATGGCGGTTTCGATGTTGCCGAAGGCCGTCAGCACGATGGCAGGCGGCGCATGACCCTGTTCCTTGAGGCGGCGGAGGAGTTCCGCGCCGTCGATGCCGGGCATCATCAGGTCGGTAATGATGGCGGCGGCGGGGAATTCCTTCAGGATTTCGAGAGCTTCGCCTCCGTCGGCGGCGGTGGCGGCGGAATAGCCCCAGGCTTCCAGCATGGAAGCAAGAGCGGTGCGCTGGTTCAGTTCGTCGTCCACGACGAGGACGCCGGGCTTGCGGGATTCGGGCATGGATCCTTTCCAGACTATACCTGTGGCTGGGGCGGTAGGATACGGGAAAGGCCGGGATGATGGTCTGGACACGGCGAGGGTTCCTGAATGCGTGGATCGCCGCGCCTGGGGTGAGGCTGGGGCGGAGACCGGATCGAGCCGTGGCGGTCCGGGTGCGGCTTGTGTCGGGATCGCCGTGGAGGGAGCTGGAGGGGGTGTGGCTGAGGCTGGGACTGGGTGCGGCCGAGCGGGTGGTGGCGCGTGCCTGTCCGGGCTGGTGGCCGGACGGGGCGTCGCTGCCGGACCGGTGGGAGGCATGGGTGGAGCTTGGCTGGGGGCGGGTGCTGGTGGCGGAGTGCCGGCCACGCGAGAGGGTTCGGGAGACGGGGCCGAGGAGGGGATTTGCGGGAGGCGAGGCGGTGGCGGAGGCGTTGCGGGGCTCGTCCGACTGCCGGAACGAATTCGGTCCGTGACGGAACGAATGGGGTTTTGCAGGGAAACGAACATCGTTTCGGCGGCGGGGTGGAATCGGGCGTAACGTTCTGCGTTTTCTTCGTTTTCTTCCCGCCGGCTGAGGCGAATGGGAGAGTTCGTTTCGAGTTCGTTTTGAAACGATTTTTGTGGGTTAAGTTCTGATTTTTCAATGTAATGGAAAAAATTACCGGGCAGGGGGCCTCCCAGGGTGGCGGAATTCGGGACCGATTCAGGGGAAGATGAGGCAAAGGCGGCGCCGGGACATGGCTGTGCTTCGGCGCCGGGATTGGCGGCGCGCAGGTTGCGCACGACGGTCTCAAAGAGGGCCGGTGAGTCGACATAGAGGTCGAGAAGGGTGAGGGAATAGCGGCCGTGTTTGATGGCGTTGAGGGAGGATCGGCGTTTGCCCTGCGGGGTTTTGGGGCCGCGGGGTTTTGAGGGGAGGAGGGTGGATCTGCGCTTTCTTTTCCGTCTGGCCATGGGGCCGGTCTCCGGGGGGATTATAGGGGACGGGTGGAAGCATGGCGGGGGACGCAGCCGCCTGGTGGCGCGGAAGCCGTGCAAATTCAGCGGGATGAGGGAAAGAAAAAAAGCGGCAAAGAAGGGGATGGGATTCTCGTCCGGGAACGGGTTCCTGCCCTCAGCTGGGGCTGGCCGGGAATTGCACGGGTTGTTCCGAGCCAGATTTCAGGCGCGAGGCTCATCCTGTGAGCCTTTGCCTCCGTACACTGCTGAACGAGTGCAGGACGAACTTTTACCGGAGCACCGCTCTGTGTCCGGAGCGGACGGGGCGCGAGGATTGCGGATGGACCTGCCATCAGCCTGGCGCTCCGGCGGCGGCAAGGAATACCCGGCAGCGCACAGCTCGAACCTGGAGCAGGCGGAGGAGGCTTGCGGACAGGAAATGCGGAATGCTTCCTGCCGGGAGCTGGAGCAAAGTGGTTTCTGATATTTTCAACGATGATCAAAACGTTGTGAATTGATGGCCGGGGCCAGCCAATGCCATTGCCACGCACAGCGAAGGCGCCGCAGCAGGAGAATCGACTTCCCGAGGGCATCGAATTCTGGGCCAAGACGACAGAGGAGGGCAGGCCGGGCATCTCCGTGCTGGAGCACTGCCTGAACGTCGGCGCCGTTGCGCGCGCCCTGCTGGAGCGTTTTCCTCCCCCATGGGGCGAAAGTGATGCGGGATTCTACGCAGTTCTGGCGGCGATGCATGATGCCGGTAAAATCACGCCGGGCTTTCAGGCGCAGTGCGAGGCGTGGCTTGTGCAGCACGGCCTGAAAGAGATGGCGCTGCAGCAGCGGTGGAGCATGCTGGAGAAGGACCATGCGAAAGTCTCCCAGCACACATTGCAGACGTTGTGCGAGGGGAGCGACAGGCGGCACTGGGCGCCGGCGCTGGGAGCGCATCACGGCCGTCCGAAGGGCCTGCGCGTGCAGTGTTCGAGGGACTGGCTGGAACACCGGCACAGGCTGGTGGAAGCCATCGAGGCACGGATGGGCCGGCTTCCGGAGCGGGGGCCGAGATCGGAAACGGAGCTCTGCTGGGCGGCCGGTCTGATGACGGTGGCCGACTGGATCGGCTCCGATGAACGGTTTTTTCCGCCGGATGGCAGCAATACGGGTCGGGACCGGGAGGAAGCGGCTGCCCGTGCGCTGGAACAGATCGGCTGGAAGAGGCCGGTCATCCGCCGAGGCCTCCGGTTCGAAGAGCTGTTTCCGGGATTGCGGCCGAATGCGCTGCAAAAGGCGGCGCAGAGGGAAATCCGCGAACCGGGAGTCTATATCATTGAAGGCCCGATGGGCTGCGGCAAGACGGAAGCGGCGCTGGCGGCGGCGTACGGTCTGCTGGAGAGCGGCCAGGCGTGCGGTCTGTATTTCGGCCTGCCGACTCAACTGACCAGCAACCGGATCCACCTGCGGGTAAAAGAATTCATTGGCCGGATCACGGACGGCAGTGCGGGCGTGAGGCTTGCACACGGCTCTTCATGGCTGCTGGAGCAGAAGCTGGCCGTCGAGGCGGGCAAGATCGGCTATGACGATCACGGCCGTCCCACGGGGGGCGCGGATTGCCGTTCGTGGTTCGCCTCGAGCCGGCGGGCGCTGCTGGAGCCATTCGGAGTGGGCACGGTGGATCAGGCGCTGCTGGGCGTGGTGGCGGCGAAGCACTTTTTCCTGCGGCAGTTTGCGCTGGCAGGCAGGGTTGTGATTCTCGATGAAGTGCATTCCTATGATCTGTACACGGGCACGCTTGTCGGCGCCCTGATCCGGAAGCTGCGGGAGCTGGAGGCGACGGTGATCGTGCTGTCGGCCACCCTGACGAAGAGCCGGAGGGCGCAGGTGCTGGGGGTGGAGAACGGGGCAGCGGCGAGCGACGCCTACCCGCTGCTGTCGGCATCCGGGCCAAGCGTGCGCGAAACGGCCTGCAACGGGCCCCGGGACAAGAAGGTGGCGGTGCGGTGGCTGGAGGAGGGGGAGCTGGCGCGTGAGGCGTTGAAAGCGGCGGAGAGGGGCCGGTGCGTGCTCTGGATCCGGAACACGGTTGCGGAAGCGCAGCAGACGTACCGGGCGCTGAAGTCCGCCAACCGGGAAGGAGGGCCCGGACTCGGGCTGCTGCACTCCCGCTTCCCGCTGTACCGGCGCGAACAACTCGAAAACCACTGGATGCAGGCTTTGGGGCGGCACGGCGAGCGTCCCAAAGGCTGCGTCCTGGTGGCGACGCAGGTAGTGGAGCAGAGCGTGGACGTGGACGCGGATCTGCTGATCACGGATCTGGCGCCGACCGACATGCTGTTTCAGCGGATCGGACGGCTGCACCGCCACCGGCGGGACAACCGGGCGCCGGGGCGGGCGGAGGTGATTCTTCGCCGTCCGTCCGACGAGCTGTGTCTGAAGGGAGACGATCCGGCGGCGATCCGGGAGAGCCTCGGCAGAAGCGCCCGTGTGTACCCGCCGTATGTGCTGCTGCGGACGTGGAGCGAGTGGCGGAGACTGACTTCGGTCAGAGTGCCGGGGCAGATCCGAGAAATCCTCGAGCGGACTTACGAGGAAGCGAGGGGGGAGCCGGCGTCGTGGGAGCAGCTCCGGGAGAAGATGCGGCAGAAGATGGCGGAGCTGCGAGGAAAGGCGGAGAACGCGACCCGCGTCTGGGATCTGCCCGCCCTCGAAGACGACGAAGGAGTGCAGACGCGGTACGAGACGACGCCCACGGCGCACATTCTGCTGGCGCACAGAATCGAGCGGCAAGGGGCGGAAACGGAGCTGACGCTTCCGCCGGGCGAGCGGATTGTCTGCCGGGAAAACGCCTGGGAATTCGCCGCGGCCAAAGCGATCCACCGCCGTCTGATCCGGGCGCCCTATTGGGCGCTGAAAGAGGGACTCGAGCAGGCGCCGGAATGGCTCAAAACATATGCAGATTCCAGCGCGGCAGGCCTGCTACGTCATGACGGAAAAATAGTCTGGGCAGATGGCGACACAGAGGCTGGCATGACATACTCGGAGGAAATCGGACTCTGGATCGAGCCGGAAAAGGTCGGGAGAATTTCCATGATGGAGGGCGAGGCGTGGAATGAATCTTGTTTCTGAGAGCTGGATTCCGGTGGTCATGCAGGATGGGGCTGCCCTGCAGGTCAGCCTGAAGGATGCGTTCCGGCGGGGCGAAGAAATCCGCGATCTGGCGGTGCGTCCGGACGAACGGGTGGCGCTGATGCGGCTGCTGATCGCGGTGGCGCAGGCGGCGCTGGACGGGCCGGCGGACGAGGATGACTGGAAAAGGTGCGAGTCCCGTCTGCCGGAGGCCGCGTGCGCCTATCTGGAGAAATGGCGGCCTGCATTCGAGCTGTTCGGGAACGGGCAGAGGTTTCTGCAGGCGCCCGGGCTCGAGCTGGCGGAAGAAAAGTGGGTGCCCACGAGCAAGCTGGATTTTGCGCTGGCGACGGGGAATAATCCGACGTTATTCGACAACGGCGGCGGGGAGGAGCGGCGGTTCGGGGCAGAATCTCTGGCGCTGCGGCTGCTGGCTTTCCAGTGTTTTTCGCCGGGAGGGCGCATCGGAGTGGCCCTCTGGGGCGGCAGGCCGACATCCGGCGATGGATCGAGCCAGCATGCGCCGTGCCTGCCGGGATCGATGGTTCATGCCTATATCCGTCGCGACAATCTGCTGAAAACGGTCCACCTCAACCTGATTTCCCGCAGGACTGCCGGGCTGGTGTATGGACCGGAAGGCTGGGGAAGGCCGATCTGGGAGCGGTTTCCCTCCAGCCCGGACGACCGCGCCGCCGCGGAGCAAGCCACGCGGACCTATCTGGGACGCCTGGTTCCGCTGAGCCGTGCAATCCGGCTTGGAGAAGACGGAGGCCGCATGATCCTCGCGAACGGGCTGAGCTATCCGTCATTCGACAACGGCGGGCCGCGGGAGCCGGAGGCAACTGTTGTGGTCCGGAAGAGACAGGGGAAGGAAGAGCACGGCCTCCTGCCGCTGCGGCAGGAGGCTGCGCTGTGGCGCGAGCTGCATTCCATGCTGGTGAAATGCCGCGCGGGCAGCGGGGCGGGAGGGCCGCTGGCGCTCGTAAACCTTGGCGAGGACGAGGGTTTCGATCTCTGGGCCGGGGGGATGATCGCGGATCAGGCGAAGCCGGTCGACCTGGTGGAGTCCGTGTTTCATGTCCCGGCTGGGCTGCTGCAGGACGCGAGGCAGAAGGTATACGAGAGAGGGGTGGAGCTGGCCAGCGAGATCGCCGGGGCGCTGGAGAAGGGGGCGGAGGCGTACGTGAAGGCTCTCAGTTCCGACGGGGGATCCGGCGGCGGGCCAGCCGTGAGTCCGGCGGGGATGCGGCAGAAGATGCGGTTTCTGTACTGGTCCGACGTGGATCTGTCCGTGCAGGATCTGATCGATTTTGCGGCGGGCGCGAGCAGGGAGACGAGCCTGGCGGAATCGCGGTGGGGCCGGACGCTGCGGCGCGCCGCTCTGCGGGCGTTCGAAGACGCCTGTCCGTCCGAAGGCGTGCGGCAGATGCGCGCCCATGCGGTGGCGCAGCAGGAGTTGCGGGGCCGGATCGCCGGGCTGTTGAGCCAGGAGGCTGGAAATCATCATGAAGCGAGGCACGACTGATCTGGAACAGAGAGCCGGGCAGCTGCTGGAGCGGCTGCGGGCGGCGTCCGCGGACCGGGGCCAGATGGCGGACCTGCGGTGCGCCTGGAGCCGCGCCCGACAGGTGCGGGCCTGGCCGTTTCTTGGGCCGCTGGGCCTGATCGGCAGCGAACCGGCAATGACGGTGGCCGGCGGGTTCGGCTACCACCCGGAGAGTGCGGAAGAGGGGACCTTCGGCACGTCCTGCCGGCGGCTGGCGCGGTCGGGGAGTTTTTCGGCCGACGTCGTGAGCCGGCGGTTGCAGCGGCTGCTGGCGGCGGACCGCAGCGAGGCCTGCCGTCTGGTGCGTCCGCTCATTCTGGCGATGCGGTCGGCCGGAGTGCCGGTGAATTACCGGCGGCTGTTCACGGACCTGACGTACTGGACGACGGGGATCCGGCAGCGGTGGGCGGCGGAGTTCTGGGCGCCGGGCGCCGCTGCTTCTGGAGCGGCGGACGGCGTGCCGGGCGCCGATGAGGCGGCTGGCGGGGCGCGGCAGGAGAGCTGAAGGAGGCGCCATGTATCTGACGGAAGCGTGGCTGGGGATGCGCGAGGCCATGGCCCGGAAGCTGTACGACGCCTACGACTGGCATCAGGCGGTGTGGGAGCTGTTTCCGGGCCATGCCGACGACGCGCGGGAGTTCCTGACGCGCATTGACGAAATCGAGGGCCGGTACCGGCTGTATATCGTCTCGCGCTGGCAACCGTCGCCGCCTGCCTGGTGGCGCGCGCCGGACCGGACATGGAGAACGCGGGCGATCCCCGATTCGTTTTTCAGCCATCGCGCCTACGCGTTTCAGCTCCGGGCCAATCCGACCCGGAAGGTGGTGAAGCTGGATGCCGCGGGCAAGCCCACCAAGAACGGGCGGCGAGAGCCGCTGCGGACGCGGGAGGAGCTGGAAGCGTGGATGCAGAGGAAGGCGCAGGACAGCGGCTTCGAGGTGGACCTCGCGAGCCTGCGCATCACGCCCGCAGGGCGGAGTTATTTCCGCAAGAAGGAGGCCGCGGGGCATCACGCGGCGGTGGAGTACCGCGGCACGCTGCGCGTGACGGACGCGGCGCGGTTCCGCGAGGCGTTCGAGAAGGGCATCGGACCGGCGAAAGGGTTCGGGTTCGGGCTGCTGGTGCTGGCGCCGCTGCCGGAGGGATGAGTTTCTGACTGGAATTCAGGGAATGGACAGAAAGAAGGAGAGGCGAACGTGAGACTGATTGAACTGCACATTCTGCAATCTTTTCCGGTATCGTGCCTGAACCGGGACGATGTCGGGGCGCCGAAGACGGCCATTTTTGGCGGGGTGAACCGGGCGCGGATTTCGAGCCAGTGCCTGAAGCGGGCCATCCGGCTCGCGATGCACGAGCTTGCGCCGGATCAATGCGCAGGGAAGCGAAGCCGCCTGATCGTGGACCCGCTGACGGAGCGGATCGCAGAGGAATTCAGGAGCCGTCCGAAGGCCGCGGCCGAGCTGGGCGAAGGTCTGCGCACGGCAGCGGAAGCCCTTGCCCGCGAGTTTTGCCACCGGCTTGCTCATTTCGACGAGGAGGCGGCTGAACAGAAGGGTTTGCGGCGCGTCAAGACGATGATGTTTCTCTCTCCTGGCGACCTGACGGCGGCGGCTGGAGCGATTGCCGAGGCGGCGGCTTCAACGCCCGGGTGGGCGGCCATGCTGAGCGGGGGCAAGCAGAGTGGCAAGGAGGCGAAGAAGGAAAAAGAGAAAAAATCGAAAGACGACGGCCAGAAATGGCTGGAGGGCGTGATGAGCCGGGGCTTCAGGGCGCTGCGCGATCCTGGCTGCAAGGATGCTGCGGACATCGCCGTGTTCGGGCGCATGGTGGCGAACGACCCCTCCCTGAACGTGGAGGGCGCGGCCATGTTCAGCCATGCGCTTTCGACACACAGGGCGGACAACGAAATTGATTTCTTCACCGCCGTCGACGACCTTCAGGCGGCAGATCCGACGGTGGCGGAGGAGGACCGGGCGGGCAGCGGGATGATGGGCACACTGGAGTTCTCCTCAGCGACGTACTATCGGTATGCAGCGCTGAATCTGGGTCTGCTGGAGGACGGGCAGCATCTGGGCGCGTTCACGCCGGAGGAGAGGCGGAACGTGGTGGACGCCTTCGTGCGGGCGGTTCTGCTCAGCGTTCCGGGAGCGCGGAAGAATTCGATGAACGCCCACACGCTGCCGGGCTTCGTGCTGGGCCTGTACCGGGACAGCGGGCATCCGGTGCAGCTGGTCAATGCCTTCGAATCGCCTGTCAAGGCGAAGAAGGACGGGCTGCTGGCGCCGTCCGTCGAAGCGCTGGAGAAGCACCTGCGCGAGCTTCGCGAGACGTGGGGCCTGAAGCCGAAGGCGGAGGTGCGCCTGCCGTCGGAAGGGATGACGCTGGACCGTTTCTGCGAGGAGCTTGTGCGCCATGTCTGAGAGGGCGCACCTGGCGATGGTGTTCGATGCGCCGATGCAGAGCTGGGGCGTGTCGAGCAAGTTTCAGAACCGGGGCACGGTTTCCCATCCGACGCGCAGCGCCATCGCGGGGCTGTTCTGTGCGGCGGCGGGGGCGGCGAAGGGTTCCACAGAGGAGAGGGAGCTGCTGGCGGCGCTGGCGGGCGCGCGGATCACGACGGTAGAGATCCCGCGCCGCGCCACTGAAGGGGAGGGGCGCGCGCCGGTCCGCCGGCTGCGGGACTATCACACGGTGCAGGGGACGCGGACCGCAGACGGCAAGCCCAACCCGAATGCGGTGGTGACGCGCAGAGATTACCTGACCGATGCACGGTTCGGGGTTGTCGTCACCGGGCCGCAGGACTGCATTTTCCGGCTGGGGGAGTGGATTCAGAACCCGGTCTGGGGGGTGTGGTTCGGGCGGAAATGCTGTCTTCCAGCGGCGCCGATCTTCCGGGGAATCTTCGGGTCGCAGGAAGAGGCGCTGGTTCACCTGACGGAAGGACGGGACATCCGGCTGTTCACGCGGGTGGAAGAAGCGGACCAGTTCGAAGAGGGCACTGACAGCCTGTGCGACGTACCCCTGTCGTTCGGAACGCCGGATTCCTCCGCCGGGGGACGTGCGTTCGCATACCGGCGGATCCGCGTCATTCCCGCCGAGCCGGAGTGAGCCGTGCCGATCTTCGAGAAGCCGCCGCTGGAAACGCTGAGTCCGGCGCGAGACCGCTGGACACCGATCTACCTGGAGCATGGGCGTCTGGAAGTGGATGACTCGAGCGTGAAGTGGATTGGCGCGGACATGACCGTTCTGCGGCTGCCGGTGGCGACTCTGTCCGCGATTCTGCTGGGGCCGGGAACCACCGTCACTCACGCGGCAATGAAAGCGTGCGCGGATTGCAACACGCCGGTGTGCTGGATCGGAGAGGACGGGATGCGGTTCTACTCGTTCGGCGTGGCGCCGAACCACGACAACGAGCGCGCCCGGCTTCATGCTGCGTGCTGGGCGGACCGGAAGCGGCGGGAGGCGATCGCGCGGCGCATGTTCAGCCGCCGGTTCGGCGAGGAGCTGGCCCAGGAGCGGACGGTGCGGGAATTGCGGGGCATGGAGGGACTGCGGGTGCGGACGCTGTATGCGGAGCTCGGGCTGAAATACGGCGTCACGTGGAAGGGGCGCAAGTACGACAAATCCAACTGGGACCTGGCCGACCACATCAACCGGGCGATTTCCGCCGCCAACGCCAGCCTGTACGCGTTGTGCTGCGCCGTGGTGTGCACCATGGGGTTCATCCCTTCGCTGGGGATGATTCACGACAGCGGGCCGCTGGCGTTCGTCTACGACGTGGCGGACCTGTACAAGGAATCGACGTCGTTTCCCGCGGCGTTCCAGGCCATCGCCGCCGATCCGCGGGACCGCGGGGATCTGGTGCGGAAACTGCTGAAGGAGAGGATCGAGCAGGAGCGCCTGCTGCAAAGGATGCCTGAAGATCTGGAGGAACTGTTCCGATGACGGTGATTGTGGCGCAGGAGACGCCGGACGCGATCCGGGGCATGCTGAAGCGGTGGTTCATCGAACCGCGGCCGAACGTGTTCGTGGGCACGCTGAACCGCCGGACGCATGCGAAGACGCTGGAATACATCAAGAGGAACGCCGAGGGGATGGGCCTGCTGATCGTGAGTTCGTATCCGAACTGCCAGGGGTATGTGATCGAGACGACGGGCGAGGTGAACCGGCGGGGCGTGGAGGTGAGCGGGCTGTGGCTGGTGGCGGAGAAGTGGGCTGGCCAGACGGGGGGCGAGGCGGAAGGGGAAGCGGGCGGAGTGAAGTGATGGTTTTGAGGTTTGGGAAGGGGCAAAAATCCCGTAAAATGCAGTGTTCTCCCCACGCGCGTGGGGATGGTCCGAGCCCCGGATCGGTCTGCAGCTTCTCCCGCCAGTTCTCCCCACGCGCGTGGGGATGGTCCGCCGTCCGCGGGTCTACCCGGCCTTCGAGCCTCGTTCTCCCCACGCGCGTGGGGATGGTCCATTGTACGCGGATTCAAGCCAACTCACCATCTAGTTCTCCCCACGCGCGTGGGGATGGTCCTTTTTCGCTGGATCCGCTGGCAAAGATAACCGTGTTCTCCCCACGCGCGTGGGGATGGTCCGTCACAGGCTCACTCTGTGAGCCTGTGCGTTTCGTTCTCCCCACGCGCGTGGGGATGGTCCGTTTCCGGAACTCATTACCATTACCATTACCATGTTCTCCCCACGCGCGTGGGGATGGTCCGAAACTGGTCACGATCACGCAGGTCAGCGAGGAGTTCTCCCCACGCGCGTGGGGATGGTCCTTTCCGCCGGTCAGTGCATGGAGATCTCGTTTGGTTCTCCCCACGCGCGTGGGGATGGTCCTTCGAGCGGCTTCTGTTTCATGGACCTGAGCCTGTTCTCCCCACGCGCGTGGGGATGGTCCGCGCAACTGGCGTTCAGGTGTTCGCACGGACAAGTTCTCCCCACGCGCGTGGGGATGGTCCGTGCTGAGCGTCCAGCACTCGCCACGCCACGCCGTTCTCCCCACGCGCGTGGGGATGGTCCGCACATCTGGACGTCCGAGCCGGGAGACGGTTTGTTCTCCCCACGCGCGTGGGGATGGTCCGCACATCTGGACGTCCGAGCCGGGAGACGGTTTGTTCTCCCCACGCGCGTGGGGATGGTCCGTGATACACGAGTGGAGCGCCGAGGCCGCGCGCGTTCTCCCCACGCGCGTGGGGATGGTCCGAGCGGCGGGAACGATGAGGAACCGCGGCGCGAGTTCTGCCCACGCACGTGGCGAGCTTGCTGTTTGGCCGGCGGCTGTCTGCTCCCGAGCAGTGGACGCGGGGCCGGGAGCGGCGGCGCCTGGCGCGTGCGGCGTTGCGGCTCGCGGTCCCTGCGGCGGAGCCGGTGACGGTCGCGCTGGCGGGCTGACGCGTCCGGGTTCTTCCGGGTCAGACCCGCCACCTGACTTTGGGAGACCAGCCAATTCAGCTCGAATGAACGGCTGCTCCGCCTGAAGCCGCGCCCACCGCGCCGCGCGCCCGCACCCTCGAAAATCGGCCTCCCGGCTGGGGGCCTGAAGGGGACGGCTCGCTGTCGCGGGCAAGGCCAACACGGTTGGGATGCAGCCGCCGCCCGAGGGCGGCGGGGAACCGGCAGGAGAGGGCGCGGGGGAAAATCAGGCACAGTCGGGATGCAGCCCTCGGCCAAGGCCGAGGGAAAATGCGTTGGGGGGCGCGGGAGGCCAAGGCTGGGGACCGCTCGCGCTCGGGCGCTTCGCGCCCTTCGTTCGAGGCTCCGAACCGGCGGGGATTTTCATCCATGCTGATGTCGTCGGGGCATGGGGCTTGCTCACCGAAGGCATGACGGGCGGCACCCGTGCCCGCTGAGCCAATTCTGCGGTGCACTGCATCCCGCTCCGGGTCGAAAAGCCGCATGCGGGAGCCGCCGGCAGAAGCAGCCGCCCGCGGAGCGGCCCTTTTTCGCCGGACTCCTGACTGGCTTTGGACAACAGTCCGGCCCGACTAAGGGATTTCAGGCCTTCAAGTCTGATGTTGCCGAGTGTAGTCTGCAGCCAGCAAAAGCGAGGATCAGGACTTATGGGCCGTCCGACATTTCGCCTGTGCTTTTTGTTGGGCATTTCTGTTCTGGTGCGTGCGGAGAAACCGGTCATCACATCGGCTGGCAAGGGGCTGGTGGCGGGCGGGCTTTTCCGGATTTCAGGAAAGAGTCTGGCGGCCGCGCCGGCGCCAGCCGAAGGAACGCCGTGGCCATTGGCGCTGGGGGGGACTTCAGTTCAGGTCCTGTGCGGGGAGAGGAAAGCCCTGGCCGCGCTCCGCTCCGTGGCGGAGGACTCGATTGAGGGGCAGCTGCCCTATGCCGCCGCCGGCGCCTGCCTGCTGAAAGTGGTGTCGGGCGGCGAGGAGTCCAGCCCTGTGCAAGTTGAAATCGCCGCCGTGGATGCCCGCATCGCGACGGACGAGGGGGGGCTGGCCGTTTTTTTACCGGCGCTTCAGGGACACTTCGCCGCTGCGGGCAGCGTGGGCGCGTCCTCGAAGGACTCTGTATCTGGCTTTGACCGGAATGGGCGCCGTGTCACCCGAGATCGGACCGGGTGAATTGGGCGGCGCGGACGAACGCCACGTGCCGGCGGTCAAGCCGCTACTGCGTCTGGGCGAGACGCAACTGGAGGTGTCTGGCGTCTGGCTTTCTTCCACGGTGAAGGGCCAATATCTGGCGGAATTGACGGTGCCGGAGGGGTTGGTTGCCGGCAATCTCCCGCTCGCAATCGGCAGGGAATTTCTGGACGGGAACGGCGAGAAACAGATCGAGTGGACGCCGGCGGCGTATCTCCCCGTGGGCGCTGCGGTGGAGGAGATCGCCGTTTCGGAAATCGGGCCGGACGGCGGCAGTGTCGGGGACGGGGAATTCTCCTTTGTGATCCCGCCGGGGAAACTGGAAGCGCCCGTGACCCTGCGGCTGTGCCGTCCGCTGCCCGCGGAGACGGCACAAGGGGCGCGCGCGGCGGGCGAGAGGCCGGAAACAGATCTGAAATATGTCATTGAAGGCGTTCCGCCGGGGCTTGCCGTGGGTCCCGGCCTCTCGCTCCGTTCCTATCCGCCTGAGCTCGAGCGCGGCGGCACAGTCATTCTGCGCGTGGGGCCCAACAACGAGGTCCATTTCGAGCCCGTGAAGACCGGTGAAAATGGCCTGCAACTTTCCGACCAGGATTTCCTTGTGCCGGGCGATCCGGATACCGAGATCGAATTGGCGATCCGGGGCAATTCGGATCGTTGCGTGAGCGCCGAAGGGCATTTCGTGCTGTTCTCGCCCACTGGCTGTTATGGAAGGCCGGAGGAGATCCTGAAGGCGGCCTAGGCCGCCTACCGGGCGCTCGGTCCGGAGCAGGGGCTGGACTGGAGCCGCCGCGCGCGCTGGCCTGTGCGCATCACGCTCGAGGATTTCGGCGCGGGCAATCAGCGCTGGGGCGAGCACGTGCCCAACCGGGACCGGAACCTGGACTACCTGCGATTGAACAGCCGGATGATCGACAGCGCGGCGGCCGCCGGGCAGGACTGGCTGCCATCGCTCAAAGCGACTGTGGGCCATGAGCTGTTCCACCTGATGCAGCACATCTACGACCCGCGCAGCGATGCCAGCGCCGCCAAGTTCCCGGGCCCCTGGTTCTGGATGATGGAAGCTCTTTCGACCTGGGCCGAGGGCGTGGTGGCCGGCGACCCCGATTACCTCGCCCCCAGCGTACGTCAGCAGGACTGGATGTTCTTCGCGCGGCACGGGCTTGAGTATCCGCCGCCGATGAGCTGCTCGTTCTCGCCGCTGCAGATTTTCTGGCCCCATGAATGCGCCAAGGTGCAGAATCACGGCTATGGAGCAAGCCTGCTGCTGCGGTATCTGATGGCCAACGGCGCGCCGCCCAACCTGCCGGGACAGTTGATCGAACGGATGGCCGCAGGCGACGGTCCCGTGCAGGCGCTGCAAAGAGTGGCGAATGTCGGATCGCGGTGGGAGGGATTCGTCCGGTGGCTGATCGAAACGGGATTCACACCGCAGCGGGCTCCCTCGATCAGCGACCTGCTGACCCTGGGAGAGATCACGTTCACCCCGAAGCAGGGTCAGGGCGACGAGGCGCGCTTCTTCCGTGACACGATTGCGATCCCCGACCTTTCGGTGCGTTTCTACCGGGTGCGGATGTATGAAGAGCTGAAGTCGCCGCGCACACCCTTTTTCGTCAAACAGAAACAGGAAGGCCCGCTCATGGTGCTCGTTTATCAGCTGAAGCCTGATGCGGTGACGCTGCTGAAGCGGGAATCTTCGAGCAGCGTCATCGTGAACAACGCGACGGCCCTGTCGCGGGAGCGCGCGGTGCTGCTTGTCGCCGTGGTCAATTCGAAGGTGCGCGAGCCCTACACCGCGTCCTGGCTGGCTGAACTCGAGATCGGCGTCGGCGCTCCGATTGCGGAAGTGCTGGCGAAGATGAGCCGGCTGAGCTGCACGGTTTCGGCC
>Ga0073932_1002637_pt1 | contig 26901 bp, 19 predicted proteins | sample DewCreD2012metaG_FD_76967 | JGI IMG/M metagenome (GOLD analysis project Ga0073932, IMG submission 76967) | Hot spring sediment bacterial and archeal communities from British Columbia, Canada, to study Microbial Dark Matter (Phase II) - Dewar... ...
CCCCGCCGGGGCTGCGCCCGATTTATTCCGCGCGGCGGCGCCACCGCCCTGGAGCCGCTGGCCCGCCGGCCAAGCGCTCCGCGTATGATCGCGGTGAAGGACACGACTGTGAACGACGGATTACCGAAACCCAGACCTTCTTGCAGAAAGGAAAACCCACCTTAACTCAGGCCGATTTTGTGTCTTGACAATGGGGTCCACCTTGTTGGAGCGGGACAATGCCTTGCAAATAGCGCTGGATCCACTGGCAGAGCGCCAATAGTAATTCTTCCGGTGCTTCTCCCCCGTGAATTGGGGTCGTCCATCGTCAACTACAAAGTTCCTCTTGTTCCGGAAGCAAGGTGGCTAGTTCAAAATAGCAGAGTTGTCAATGGTGGCGCACTTGCCCTTTCAATTTTGCCAGCCCAACTCAATGACGCAATGTCCGGAGCTCCTCTTAGCCGTCACTTGGGTGACCTGGTTATCGACACAGGAGGCTGGGGGGCCGCATTGGCCGGAGGGGATGCAGGATTTAAGGCGGGAACAATGCTTACACCTGCTTTAGGCCCTGCTGCGCCTTTTGCGTTTGCAGTAGGCGGCTCAGTACTAGCCTCAATAACTTACTACGGAGTTATAGAAAACAACAACTTGAGGCCACAAATGGCCAATCTCGTTGTCGATATGGGATCGGCGGTTGTGAGCTACCTTTCACCAACAGTCAATGACCAACAGCGAGCTGCTGTACCCGTTCCAGCACCTCCGGTACCGCAAAGCACGCCTCTGCCGCCACCATGATCATGTTGCTCAACCTGGAGTAGAGGTATGAAGAAGAGCAGAGCGACCCATCAACGAGGCAATCCCTCTGATCGTCCTGCGATCGAACAAAGCCAGCTTGTTCTCGGCATAGCCGGCGGCTGGGTGATTCTCTGTAGTATGTTTACACTAAGCGCTATAGCGCTTAGTTTGTCAGGGTGGCAAACCAATTTGTGGTTCGCCATCGGCAGCTTACTAGCGTCGGTTGCTTCCTGGATTATCACTTTCATTCTGGGCAACCGAGTAAGACGTGCGTGTCTCCTGCAAATATGGTTTGTTGTAGCAGGAATGATCTGCCAGTTGCCTCTTTGGGGCATGGGAATTGGCCTGGCAACTGCGGCCCTAGGTGTCAATTCGTGGATAATGATAGTCGCGGCATTGGTATCAAGCGCAACTGGCTTTGCAATAGGCTATTTAGGAAAACTGCGTCAACTGCGAAAATTGCGGGATCATAACGACTTTTCAAAACGCCTGGATGTCGACAAGGGAATATGGGATATGCGCATTCCTTTAGATGGCGGTGGTGACGTCAAAACAGACGTGAAACAATCGTATATAGTAATTGCTGCGCGTGGGGTTGGCCTGTTCGCGCCACTTATCGGTCAGTTTTTTGCAAGACAGGGGGACCAAGCAAATGTATTTTATGCATTCGTCGTATTTGCTATTGCCTACTTAATAACAACCTTCATATCGCGTCCTGTCGCCTTGGCAACGGAGTTGGTCTGGCTAGAAGCCAAAATTGGCAAAAGAATACTTGTTCCCGCAAATTAGATATTTGAGCCCTCGCGGAGTTTCAGGAGCCCAGGACTGCTTGGCGAATGTTCCAAGTTGATTGGCGCTTGGCAAAGGCAAGGCGTTGCGCCATCTGGACGGCCACACCCATTGCGGCGAACAACCAGCGATTGCTGGCATTGCCGCGCATCCAGCAGTGTTGCAGGTCAAAGAGTTCATTGAGCAGTCCTGGCATGGGTTCAACCACCTGACCGCGCTCGCGGTAGAGCTTACGTTTCGCCGGGGTGTCCATCTCCCGGATCATCTGTTGACGTTGAGGCGACTTATCCTTGCCGCGGCGCGTGCGGGTCAACAGTTGGAGGCCCTGCTTTGCCCAGGACGAAGTGAGAGTTTTGGGGGTGGAAATTAACTGAGACTCACGGCTGCCGGTGGGTCTCCCAGTACGCCTGCCGGGCCGCCGCGGCGGGCTGGGAAGCGAAGCGACTTAAGCCTTTCCAGATACAAGCGTCGCCGTCGCCAGACGCTTTGGCCGCCGCCCGGCGGCCGTCAAGACCACCCGCTCGACCTCAGCGCGACAGGGCCGCTACCGACAACACGGGCTACCCAGGCCCAGTTCGTCCGGCTCCACCTTGCGCGAGAACGCGTAAAAAATCTGGAAGTCGCCGATCCGGTGTTCGCGATAACGCACCCCCAGCGCCGCGAAGCCGGTCCGCAGCCGGTCGTCCAACGGCGGGTGGCGCGTGGTGATATAGGCGGCGCGCGGGCTCTCGGCGGCCAGGCGCGTATACGGCGCGTAGCGGTCGTCGCGCGGCGTGTAGCGGAAATCCAGATGATACGGCAGCCGCGCTGCGAAGATCAATTCTTCCCGGCTCAGGAACGCCAGCGGAAAGGTCACCCAATAATTGGCGTAACCGCGCGTCTCGCCCTGTTCCCGCAGGAAATCGATCACGGCCGGCAGGTCGCGCATCGCCACGCGCGTCGCCGGGTCGAACTGCGTCGTCAGCCCCGCCGGCGCCGCCGCGCTCTGGGCCGTGCCCCAAAAATTGAAGGCCAGCAGCCCCAGCGCCAGGCCGGGCGCCAGCCTCGGCCAGCGCCGGCGCAACGCGCCCAGAAAATCCGCCGTCAGAAACGCCAGCGCCACCATCAACGGCAGAAAGTAACGGCCCGACGGGTCCGCCCCGAACGGCGTCAGCACAAAGGCCGCGCACAACGTCGCGCCGGCGCCAAGCCACAACCGGCGGCCGGCCGCAGCGGGGCCGCGGCCCCAACCGCGCAGCGCCCGGATCACGGCCGCGCTATACACCGCCGTCGCCAGCGGCGCGAGCGGCAGCGCCAGCATCTCGATGCTCCACGACGGGCGCAGACCCGCGACCACGGTCGGGCCGAAGAGGACCAGGCTGAGCAGTTGTTGGGCGAACGCCTGCGCCGGCGGCAGGCCCGCGACGCCGGCGATGGCCGAGCCGCTCAGTTCGGCCAGGGTGACCGGGCCGGCCGTCGCCGTGTACCAGAGCCAGGGCGCGGCGCCCAGCACGGCTCCGCCGGCCGCCAGCGCCAGGTGCGCGAGCTGACCCCGCCGGCCCGCCCCCCGGCCGGCCCACAGGGCCAGCGCCCAGGCCGGCAGCGCGTATACGCCGGTCAACGGGAAGACCCACAGGCCCAGCCCGGTGAGTGCGCCGAGGATGAGCCACCCCAGCCCGCTTGAGGCGAAAACGGCCCTCGCGCAGCCCGCCGGGGAAGCAGAGGGATTGCCGCCTTCGGGGATCAGGCGCAGCGCCGCAAGCCAGATCAGGTTGCCGAGGAGCAGCGCCTCGCCATAGCCGCCGAGCGAGGCCGTCGTGTAGAGCGTGAGCGTCACCGGCGGCACGGCCAGCCAGAGGGCCACAGCGCGCGCCGTCCACAGGTCGCCGAAAACGCGCAATGCTATGGCGTAGGCCGTGATCAGGACGCCGGCGTAGAGCGCCGCCTGCACCACGCGCACCGCCAGCACGCCCTCGCCCAGAAGCCGGAACGCGCCGGCGACCAGCCAGGCGTCCAGGCTGCCCAGATAAGCCTGGCCGTAGAAGAAAATCGGGCGCGCGCCCTGCAGGATGTGGCGCGCCATCAACGCCACCACCGCCTCATCGGCGTTGAACGGGACGGCGTCCGAGGCCAGCAGGCCGGCCCGCAGCCCGATCATGACCGCCAGGGCGGCGGCGAGCGGCCCGTGGCGGCGCGCGCCGGCCCTCATGGCCCGTAGCGGCGCAGCCCCAGCCATTGCAGGCCGAAGTGCAGCACGAACTTCGGGTTGTAGATCACGTACCGGCGCCACAGCCGGCGCGGCTCCCGGAAGAAGCGATACAGCCATTCCAGGCCCGCGCCCTGCATCCAGCGCGGCGCCTGCTTCTGACGCCCGGTGAAGAAATCGAACGCCGCGCCGACCCCCACCAGCAGCGGCGCCGTCAACTGCGCCCGGTAACGCGCCATCCACAGGTCCTGCTTGGGCGAGCCCAGCCCCACCCAGACGATATCCGCGCCGGCCGCGTTGACCTGCCGGAGCATGGCCTGCTCTTCATGCGCCGCCAGCGCCCGGAACGGCGGGCACAGCGCGCCGGCCACCGGCAGGCCCGGAAAGCGGCGCGTCATCTCCGCGGCCAGCGCCTCGGCCACGCCGGGCGCACCGCCGAGATAGAACTGCCGGTAGCCGCGCCCGGCTGACCGCGCGCTGAGCGCCAGCATCAGGTCCGGCCCGTACACGCGCCCGGCGCCGACCGCCCCCAGCGCGCGCAGCGCCCAGACTACGGGCATGCCGTCGGCCGTCACCCAATCCGCGCCGTTGAGGGCGGCGCGCACCTCGGCGCGCTCGTGGCCCTGCATGAGCGTGTAGACCGGGCAGGTGCAGACATAGGCGCGGCGCCCGGACGCCACCGCCGCGTCCAGTTCGTCCACGGCCTGTTCCAGCGTGAAGGCGGTCACGCGCACGCCGAGGACGTTAACGCGCGCGCTCATAGCCGGCCCTCCATCACGCGCCGGTACACGGCCTCCGTGGCCTCGGCCAGCCTCGGCCAGGTGTAACGCGTCGCCACCTTGCGCCGCCCGGCCTCGCCCAGCCGCGCGCGCAGGTCGGCATCGTCCAGCAGCTTCAACAGGCGCTCGGCCAGCGGCCCGGCCTGCGCCGGCGAGAGATAACCATCCTGCCCGTCATCAATCACGGCGCGCACGGCCGGAATGTCCGCGCCGACCACGGGCTTGCCCAGGCTCCAGGCCTCGGTGAACACGCCGCCGAAGCTCTCCTGAGTCGACGGCAGGCAGAAGACGTCGCAGGCCGCGTAGGCGTCGGTCTTGGTCTGCGTATCCACCATGTCCAGCTCCAGCACGCGCCTGGCGTCTACGCCTGCGAAGAGCCGGCGCGAATAGGCCGTGCGCGGACCCAGGAAGACGAAGCGCGTCTCGGGCCGGCGCGCCCAGACCAGGCGCGCGGCGTCCAGCAGCGGCCGCAGCCCCTTGTACGGATACTTCTGCCCGACGAAGAGCACCAGCGGCGCGTCGGCCAGGCCGTGCGCGGCCCGGAAGCGCGCGCCGTCGCCGCGTTCGGCCAGCGCCGGCCCCATGCCGGTGACGAAGACCCGCCGCTCGTCCACGCCTAACGCCGCGAGCGTCTGCTTCTCGGCCTCGGTCAGCGCGATCACGGCGTCCGCCTGCCGGTAGAGACGATGGTAATAGCGGTGCAGCCAGCCGCCCCAGCGCGGGTGGTGGACGGGGGTGAACACGAAGGGCGCGCCGCGCCGCCGCGCCAGGTCGAACGACGCGTAGCTCAACGCCTCGCGCCCGATGCGGCAGTTGTGGATCACGTCGGCGCGCGCCGCGTAAGGCGCGACCTCGGCCGCCACGGCCTCGGCCAGGCGCGGCAGCGCCCAGCGCTGAAGCGGGTAGTAGCCCCACACCCACGGGCGCAGACGCCGCCGCGCGGCCGCGCTGAGCGCCAGGCGATGCACCGGCACGCCCTCGCACTCATAGTCGCGCGGCTCCCGCGGCGCGTTCAGGGTGGTCCCCAACAGCCAGTCGGTGCGCGGCGCGTCCCAGTGCGTCACCACCTGGACCGTGTGGCGGGCGAGCAGGTGGCGCGCCAGTTGGTGCATGAGCAACTGCGCGCCGCCCATGAAGGGCGGGTAAGCCGTGAGCGTGAAGAGCAGGTTCATGGTCCCTGGCCGTTGACGCTCACGGCGCGGCCAGGCGCACGATCTTCTCGCGCAACACCCGCCAGTCGAGTTGTTCCACGGCCACCTGCCGGGCGCGCCGGGCGCAGGCTTCGCGCCGATCGGGGTCCCTGAGCAACGCCGCGATCGTGTCAGCAAAGTCCGCATTGGTCACGGCCACCCCGCCCACCGCGTGCCGGCGGAAGAACGGCCCGATGTCGCCGACCGGGCTGACCACCGTCGCCCGCCCGGCCGCCAGGAAATCGTTGACCTTGTGCGGCCAGCGCGCGCGGTCCACCAGCGTATCCTCCAGATGAAAGAAGCATACATCGGCGCAGGCCAGATAACGCGGCAGGTCGTCATCCGACACGCGGCCTGTCTCGTACACGGCCGCGCTCAGCCCGAGGCGAGCGGCCGTCTGCGCCACGGCCGGCTGCTTAAAGCCGATGACCAGCAGCCGGGCCTCCGGGACCTGCCGGCGGGTCTCGGCCAGGATCTCCACCGCCCGCCGCATATCGCCGCCCGTGATGCTGACCAGGAGGGGGACATCCGGCGGCAGCCCGAAACGGGCGCGCATCTCGGCCTGCGGCAGCGGCCGAATATAGTCGGTGTCCACGCCTTCTTCAATCAGGACGACGCGCTCGCGCGGCAGACCCAGGCCGAGCGCGCGGGCCTCCAGGACGGACGAGATCACTGTGACCCGGTCCGCCAGATACCGGATGCGCTCCTCAAAGAATTGATCGAAGCGATGGGCCAGGCGGATATCCCGGAAGCGGTTGGCCCCGCCCGCGAACCAGTCGCACCAGTCCGACAACAGACGATAAGACTGAAACGGCCGGGTGAGGTAGATCGGCCAGGCCACGTTCGGCTGGTACTCGAAGCCATAAACAAGGTCGAAGCGCTGGCGCTGCAAGAGGCGCAGGCGGTGGGCGATGTCGAGCGGGCCGCTCCCCCAGCCGGGCCACAGGCGGTCGCCCCAGTTGGGCATTTCCAGGATAGCGACGCCGCGCGCCTGCCGCCGGGTCATCCGCCATTTTTCCCGGGCGGAAACCGTGCACAGCGTCACTTCATGGCCGGCCGAGGCAAACGCCCAGCCAAAGTTCAGCGCCCGCACATAGGTGCCGACCCCGCTCCGGTTGGCGTTGAGCATCAGGATCCGCATGGCTTTATCGCCCTGAGCGCCGCTCAGGGCAGGCGCCGGCCCGTGAGGGCGTAATAATCTTCGGCCAGCCACGAGCGCCGCTTGAGGCGCAGCCGCAGCAGGCGGCTCAGCCCGGGCGCCAGGCGGGCCGCGGCGGTCCAGGCCGCGAAGACCGGCGCCGGGATCGCGCGGTCGGTGAGCAGGTGCAGGCTGCGGCCGTTCGAGATCAGGCGCAGGCCCAGCTCGGCCGCCACGATCTCCAGCGAGCGGCGCGTGTACAGCGCCACGTGCTGGCCGTGGTCCAGGCCGTAATACCACCAGTCGTCCAGGGGCGGCGGCGGGTCCGGGACCAGGACGGTGCTGAACAGCAGACTGCGCGACCAGGCCCGCATCTGCTCGATCTCCGCCCGCGGCTCGACGAGGTGCTCGAACACCTCGAAGGCCGTCAGCAGGGCGTATTCGCCGGGCGGCGCGTCGAAGCCCTGGGCGAACAGGTTGGCGGCGTATTTCTCGGAACGGTAGTAGTCGAAGCCCCGGTCGCGCATCAGGCGGACGAGCAGGCCGTAGCCGCCGCCGTAGTCCACAAAACGCGCGTTCGGGTCGAAGAAGGCCAGCAGCACGGCCTCGGTCACCTGGGCCATCGCCACGTTGCGCCCGGCTTGGCCGAGGTCGCTGCGTGTTATGGCGCTGGAGTAGGCCTCCTCCAGCCAGAACGGCGTCTCGGTCTGGATGAAGCCGCAGCGCTCGCAGCGGAAGTACTGCACCGTGTGGCGGCCCAGCACGGTCGCCGCGCCGAACGGCGGCGCCGATCCGGCGCACAGCTTGCATTTCATCGCCGCCTCCAGCGAGCCAGAACGTTGGCCGCCCGCGCCCCCAGGCTGGCCGGGCTGAACTGAGACCAGTGCGTGTAGCGGTCCGCCGCCGCGTGCCGTTCCACGCGCGCCGGATGCCGCAGCGGAAAGTCCAGCGCCGCGGCCGGCAAATCCCCCAGCGGATGCGCCACGACCGTCCGCGACCCCAGCGCGTTGAAACCGATGTTGCTCACCAGGTTGACCTCCGGGACGACGCTCAGCCCGTCCTGAGTCCAGCAGGCGAAGACCCACTGATAATCCCACGTGTCCAGCTCGCCGCGCGCGGCCCGGTCGAAATTGCGCGTCCACTGCCAGGCCATGAGCGGATCATCCACGCGCCCGCGCAGCCAGCCGGAGCGGCGCCGCTCCGGCCAGCAGCGCATCTCCACATCGTAGTGGCGCCAGGCGCGCCGCCAGGACGCCCACCCCCACACGTGCGGATAGCGCGAGAAATAATAACTATCCGGCGTGCGCCGCCGGCCAAACTGGAAGTTGCCGCCGCCGATGTGCATCACGCGTTCGTCGTCGCGGTAGCGCTCAAGCAACTCCTGACAGAAGCGGAAGAAGGTCGGATGGGGGAGGCAATCATCCTCCAGCACGATGGCTTCCGGCGCCGTCGCAAACACCCAATCCAGCCCGCTGGACAGCCGCCGCCGGCAGCCCAGATTGGCCTCGGCGAAATTCGTGGACACCTCGCACGGCCAGTCCACCTGCTGGACCACTGCCCGGGCCGCCGCGCACCGCTCGGCCTCGCCCGGCCGATCCGGCCGCGGGCCGTCCGCGATCAGGAGCAGCCGCCGCGGGCGGGCGCGCCGGATCTCGGCAAAGACCCGGGCCGTCGTCTCCGGGCGGTTGAAGAGGAAGAAGGCGACGGGCGCGGACAGGATCGCTTCAGCCATCGCCGTCGGCCTGGGCGCAGACGCGCCGATAAACGGCCAGGGTCCCGGCCGCCGTCCGATCCCAGGAGAAGCGCGCCGCCCGCTCCAGGCGGCGGCCCACCGCGGCCGGGTCCCGGCCCTCGGCGAGGGCCGCCTCCAGCGCCGCGCGCAGGCTGTCCGGGTCGGCGGCGTCGAAGTAGCAGGCGCAGTCCCCGGCCACTTCCTCGGTTGATGGGATGCGCGAGGCCGCCACCGGACAACCGCAGGCCAGGGCCTCCAGGAGCGGGATGCCGAACCCCTCGCTCAACGAGGGATAGACGAAAGCCGAGGCGTGATTATAGAGCCGGCAGAGGGCGGCATCCTCCACCCGGCTCAGCCAGCGCACCCTCCCGGCCACGCCCAACCGGCGCAGCTCGGCCGATTCCAGCTCGCTCGGCGGCGGCCCGATCACGACCAGCGCCACGTCGCCGCGCGCGGACCAGCCCGCATAGGCGCGCGCGAGCGTCCAGAAGTTCTTGTAGTGGACGCGCCCGCCCACATACAGGAGGAACGGCGGGCCGGGCTGGCCGCGCTCGTCCGCCGGCAAGAGCCGAAAGGCCGGGCTGGCCGCCAGCGGCACCGCCCAGACGCGCCCGGGCGGCAGGCCATAATACTCCAGGACTTCGACGCGCGTGGCCTCCGAGATGCAGATCACGGCCTCGGCCGCCAGGAGACAGGCGCGTTTCTCACGCCGGAAGGCCTCGTCGGCGGGCTGGTTGAACAGATGCGGGAAGCGTTCGTAGATCAGATCGTAGACGGTGACCACCGTCGGGCCGGACCAGTCGGGCAGGCGCGTGTAGTACGTCGAATGCCACAGGCGGCCGGCGGCCGGGCCCAGCGCCTGGCGCTGGAGGAACGTCCGCGCGCGGTTGATCACCGGCCACCATAACCGCCGCGGGCGCAGCACCTGATCCACCGGCAGGAGGCGCCGGTGGCGCAGACGCGGATGCGCCGGGAGGGGCTGGCGCAGACCGCCCAGGGTCAACAGCGTGATGGTCAGATCGGGGTCCAGCGCGCACATGCGCGGCAGGATCTCGTGAAAGAGGCGCGAGATCCCGCCGTGGCTCTGGTCCCGAAAGACCACGCCATCCATCACGACCTGCATGCGCCTTAACTTGCCTGCGCCGCCGAGGCGGACGCCGCCCCCTGCCGCAGGAGGCGCCGGGCGTCTAGCGGCACCGTCCAGGCCATGACGACGCTGTAGGCGACCACCGTCGCGCCGATGACGCCGATCACGCCGTGCGCCTGTGCCCACAGGATGGACAGGGTCAGGTTGACGACCGCCAGCAGGAGGCCCATGATCATCTGGAAGCGGATGCGGCCCAGGCCGTTCAGCAGGAAGGCGAAGGTGTTGCCCCACGCCCACAGCCAGGCCCAGGCCGCCATCAGCCACACCAACTCAGGCGAGGCGGAGACCGCGCCCACGGTCCACACGCGGATCAACGGGTCGGCCAGCAGGCCCAGGGCGATGACCACGGCCGTGACGAGCGCCATGCCGCCGACGAGCGTCCGGGAAAAGGCGCGCCGGACCCAGGCCCAGTCGCCGCGCGCCGCCGCCTCCGCATACGCCGGCCAGAGCGGCGTGAGGGCCAGGCTGTGCAGCAGCGCCACGGTCCCGAACAGGCGATAGGCGATGCTGTAGCCGGTGACCGCCTCCGGGCCCACGAAGCGCGCGATGACCAGGTTATCGGTCTGGAACAGCACCAGCGCTGCGATCTGGAGCAGAAAGAATTCGAGCCCGGTCTGCATCAAACGCCGGGACTGGGACACCTTCACGCTGGACAGGCGCGGCCACAACCAGGCCTTGTGCCGGCCGAACAACCATAGGGCGCTCAGGGCGGCTACCAGGGTCTGGGCCCCCGAGAACCCCAGCACCAGGGCGGGCAGGCCGGCCCGCGTCTGGGTGGCGATCAACAGGCCCGCCAGGCTGAGCAGGCTTCCGGCGGCCGCCCAATAATTCGCCAGCGCGCCCTCCTGATAGGCGGCCAGCACCCGGCCCGACACGGCCAGCGGCAGGTTCACCAGGGCCAGGCCGGTCGCCAGGGCCAGGGCCGGGCCAAGCTCGGCCCGACCCGGCTCCGAGGCGACGTTCAGCCACGCGTTCCAGTCCAGCCACGGCCAGGCCAGCCCGAGCGCCAGGCCCAGGACCGCGGCGACGCCGACCAACAGCCAGAACGTCGTCGCCACGTAACGTTGGGCCAGGTCCCGCCGGCCCTGACCGTCGGCTTCGGCCACGGCGTTGATCAGGCCATTGCCCAGGCCGATGTCGGCCAGGGTCAGCCAGCTCAGGATCGTGCTGATAACCACCCACAGCCCGTAACGTTCGTCGCCCAGATAGCGCACGGTGAGCGGCACAGCCAGGAAACTGACGGCCGTGCTCACGCCCCGGCCGGCCAGCGCCGTCGCGGCGGACTGCACAATGCGCGTGTACCGGCGCTGGCTGTCCGTCGCCGGCGCGGTCCGGCCGAAGGTCAGCGCCAGCCAGAAGCGGACGCGGGGCCAGTTCAGGCGCATCGCGGGTCGGGCTGGATCAGCAGCCGGGCGCGTCATCATTCACCGGGCGCGGACCTCCGGGCCCGGCGCCGCGTTCAGACGATACCATTCCACCGTCTTGCGCAGACCGTCCTCAAAACTGGTGCGCGAGCGGAAGCCGAAGGCCTGCTCGGCGCGCGAGGTGTCCAGCTTGCGGCGCGGCTGGCCGTTGGGTTTGCTCGTGTCCCAGACGATTTCGCCGTCGAAGCCCGTGGCCTGGGCGATGGCGTGCACCAGGTCGCGGATGCTGATCTCGAAGGCGCTGCCGATGTTGACCGGCTCGCTGGAGTTATAGCGCTCGGCGGCCAGCACGATCCCCTCGGCGGCGTCCGCGGCGTACAGGAACTCGCGCGTCGGCGAGCCGTCGCCCCAGACCGTGATCTGACGCTCGCCGCGCGCCTGCGCGTCCACGCACTTCTTGATCAGCGCCGGGATGACGTGCGAGCTGGCCGGGTCGAAATTGTCGCCGGGGCCGTACAGGTTGACGGGCAGCAGGAAGATCGAGTTGTAGCCGTACTGCTGCCGGTACGCCTGCGATTGGACGAGCAGCATCTTCTTGGCCAGCCCGTACGGGGCGTTGGTCTCCTCCGGGTAGCCGTTCCACAGATCATCCTCGTGGAACGGGATCGGCGTGTACTTGGGGTAGGCGCACACGGTGCCCAGGGCCACGAACTTCTCCACGCCCGTCCGCCAGGCCTCGTGCAGCAACTGCACGCCCATCATCAGGTTGTCGTAGAAGAACTCGGCCGGGTGCTCGCGGTTGGCGCCGATGCCGCCGACGTGGCCGGCGGCGTGGATCACCACATGCGGGCGCGTCTCGGCGTACAGGCGGCGGATGTTGGCGACCTCGCGCAGATCGTACTCCGCCTTCCGCGGCGCCACAATCTCGCGGCAGCCCAGCGCCTCCAGCCGGGCCACCAGGTGCCGGCCCAGGAAACCCGCCCCGCCCGTCACCACGACACGCTTGTTTGTCCAGTCGAAGTTGCTCACAGCGTTGTCCTTATCGCGCCCTGCGTCGGGCGTGGAGCCGAGGGCGTCGCGCGCGGCAGGCCGCCATCCGTCATCGGCCTCAAAACGCCCCCTGCCTCCGGATCACCACGCCGATCGTCCGCCACAGGATCACCAGGTCCAGCCACAAAGAATAGTTGCGGATGTAGTACAGGTCCAGATGGGTATTCAGGTGCATGGGTTGGTCGCCGCGGCCGTTCACCTGCCACCAGCCCGTGATGCCGGGCGGCACGGCCAGGCGCTGGCGCTGCCAGGGCTCATAAGCCTCGACGATGAACTGCTGCTCCGGGCGCGGGCCCACCAGGCTCATCTCGCCCTTGAGCACGTTGAAGAACTGCGGCAGCTCGTCCAGGCTGGCGCGCCGCAGGAAACGGCCCAGGCGCGTGACGCGCTCGTCGTCGGCGTGCTTGTGCACGGGCCGGCCCTGCGCGTCCAGCCGCGGCGCCGGGCGGCGGGCCTCGGCGTCCGGCACCATGGTGCGGAACTTGTACATATCGAACAGGCGCCCATTCTCCCCGACGCGGCGCTGTTTGAACAGCACCGGCCCGGGCGAGTCCAGCTTGATGAGCACGGCGATCAGCAGCAGCAGCGGCGCGCTGAGCACGAGCAGGATCAGCGTGACGACCACATCGAACACGCGCTTGACGGCCCAGGCCAGGCCGGACAGGCGCGGCTCGCGCAGGCCGATGAGCGGCAGATCGCCCAGCATCTCCACCGACGACTGCACGAAGACCAGGCGGAAATAGTCCGGCACCAGGCGCACGCGCACCGGCTCGGTCAGCAGCGCGTACTCCAGGCGCTCCACGTCGGCGAAACGCTCGAACGGCAGGGCGACGATGACCTCGTCCACCGCGTGCCGGCGGACCAGGGCCGGGACGTCGTCGATCCCGCCCAGGACCGGGAGGTCCACGTCCTCCGCCGCCGCGCCGGCGGCCGGCGCCGGGGCCGCATCCGCGACGCAGCCGACGATGTGGACGGTGTCGCGCAGGCGGTCGCGCAGGGCGCGCACGACCGCCGCCGTCGCGGGGCCGGCGCCCACCAGCAGCACGCGGAGGAAAGCCCGGCCGCGGCGACGGGCCTCCCGCAGCCACACGCCCACGCCCAGCCGCAGCCCGGTCAGGGCCGCCAGCTGCAGGACGAAGAAATACACCACCAGCAGGCGCGATACCTCGCGGAAGGAGAAATACAGCAGACCGGCGAAGACGAAGGTGGCTACGGCCCCGGCCTGGATCAGGACCGGCAGGTGCCCGGCCGGCGACGCGCCGTGGCGCATGTCGTAGACCGAGAGCCCCCAGAACGTGACCGGGAAGATGACGCCGACGGCCAGGTGCAGCCACGGGTTGAGGAGCGAGGCGCCGGTCAGGGCGCCCAGCGGCTCGCCCCACGGCAGGGTCCGCCGCAGGAAATCGGCGGCGAGCAGGGCCGCCTGGACCGCGACCGCGTCGGCGATGAGCAGGAAAACGGCCAGCCGCCGGAGACGCGCGAACATGCCCGGATTATAGGCGAAATAAAGGAGCGGGCGTCTGGCGCCCGCTCCGTCATATCGCCCGGGGCGTCAATCCCGCAGGTAGTCGCGCAGCTTGCGGCGGTGGGTGGGGTGGCGCAGGCGGCTGAGGGCCTGGGCCTCGATCTGGCGCACGCGCTCGCGCGTCACGCCCATCTTCTTGCCCACCTCCTCCAGCGTGTAGCTCTCGCCGTCCAACAGGCCGTAGCGCAGCTGCAGGATGCGCACCTCGCGCGGCGGCAGACCGTTGAGCACATCCTGGATCTGCTCGCGCAGCAGGTTGTGCGTGGCGATCTCGACCGGCTCGGGCGAGTCTTCGTCCTCGATGAAGTCGCCCAGCACCGAGTCCTCTTCTTCATCGGTCGGCGTCTCCAGCGAGAGCGGGCGGCGCGCGATCTGGATGATGGACTCGACCTTCTTGGGCGTCACCTTGAGGGCGTCGCCCAGCTCCTCGATGCTCGGCTCGCGGCCCAGCTCCTGGGTGAGCTGATGCGAGACGCGCAGCATCTTGTTGATCTGGTCGCCCATGTGCACGGGCACGCGGATGGTGCGGCCCTGGTCGGCGATGGCGCGCGTCACCGCCTGGCGGATCCACCAGGTGGCGTACGTGCTGAACTTGTGGCCGCGATGGTAGTCGAACTTCTTGGCCGCCCGGATCAGGCCGATGTTGCCCTCCTGGATCAGGTCCAGGAACGGCACGCCGCGCCCGATGTACTTCTTGGCCACGCTGATCACCAGACGCGAGTTGGCCGTGATCAGGTGCTCGCGGGCGGCCATGCCGTCGGCGATGATCAGGTCCAGCTCCTTGCGCTTCTTGGGCAGCACCCCGCCCTTGGCCAGCCGTTCACGCGCGAACTTGGCCTTCTCAATGCGCTTGGCCAGCGAGACCTCTTCGGCCGCCGTCAGCAGCGGGACGCGCCCGATCTCCTTCAGATACAGGCCGATGGTGTCGTCGGCGTCGATGGCCGAGAGGTAGGAGTCGTCCTCCTCCACCTCGCGCACCAGGTCGGACTCGAGCTCGGCCTCGGTCTCCTCCATCTCCTCGTCCGACGGCTCCTCGACGTCGACGCTGTCCAGCACCTCGATGCTGGCGGCCAGGAGGGCGGCGTGGGCCTCGTCCAGCTGGTCAATGTCGCGCTCGGCCTCCGGGAAGAACTTCAGGATATCGTCGTACGTGACGAAGCCTTTCTGCTTCCCCAGGTCCACGAGCTGCTGGATCGCCGTGTACTCCTCCTCGCCGCCGAACTCGTCAATGACGGCCGGGGCGGCCTTCATGTCGTCGTCCTGGGTGAGCTCGGCCAGCAGCGAGTTGGGCTCGTACAGGCTCTCAGCTTTGCGCGGCTTGGGGGGCTTGGAGGGTCGTGACTCGCGCCGCCCTTCGCTCTGGGTGACCTTCGCCTTGGGCGGGTTGGATTTGGTGTGTTGCTTCGATTTCTTAAGGTCTGCCATGGTCACGTTAGAGAATATCTCCGTTTTTTGATTCACGCAACTATTAACAAATTCAAAACAAAAATGGGCCTGACAGCGCGCCTCCGCCCGTCAGGCCCGCAAGGATCAACCTTATGACTATGGCGAGGGCGTCAGGGTGGCCGTAGCCGTGATCTCCGCCCCCGGTGTTATGGTGACTTCAGGCGTCGCCGTCGGCGGGACAGGTGGTGATTCGATCCAGCCGATGATCGGGTCCAGGCTGAACTGGCTGAGGACGTAGAGCGCCGGGTCGCCGTCCTTCATGGCGTAATACGCGTTGCCCGTCGGGACCAGGTCCCCGACCGAGAGTTTGAGCGCGCCGCCGTCCACCAGGCCGATCTGAATGACATAAGTCGGGCTGGTGACACCGAAGTTGGCCAGGTCCATCGTCGGCGTCAACGTGTTCTGATACGTCAGCCCCACGAGCGTCGCCGCGTTGCCGGCGGCGGCCACCTGATCGGCCGGCTGGGCGGCCGGCTCGGTGATGGTCCAGGCTGCGGTCGCGTCGGCGCGCCCGAACGCCAGCGTCCGGGCCTGGGCGCGGTCCTCGACGCGGACCGTCAGGATCTGGTCGGCCGTGACGCCGGCCCAGAGCGAGCCGGACCGTGTGACGGCGGGGGTGGGTGTGGCATTGGTGGCGGCCTCGTCGGCCGGGCGCTGGACCAGCAGCACGTACAGTAGCAGCGCCGCGAAGACCACTACCAGGATGAGGGTTGTGTTGCGATTCATACCGGTTAATCAACGGCGCACGCGCCGGCGCGCCGGTCGGCGGCCGCGCCAGGTCGCGGAGTTATTTGTGCCGTCGGCGGACAAACCAGACCACCCCGCCCAACACCAGGACCGCGGCCGGCATGGCGATGAGGGTGACGAAGCGGATGGCGTTGATGGTCAGCGCGTCGAACAACTGCAGGGTGCGCTGCGTGGCGGTCTTGGGCACGATGTTGATCAACTGCTCGTCGCGCGCCGCCCAGTTGACGGCGTTGACGAACAGGTCGGCGTTGGCCGAGCTCGGCGTGGAGGCGAAGGCGTTGCGGGCGAAGTCGGCGTCGCCGAACACCACCACCCGCGCCGCGCGGCCGCTGGCCTGCGCCCCGACGGCCAGCGTCACCGGGCCCGTGGTGTCGCCCTCGCCCGCCGATAACTGGGCCTGCGCCGACAGGCTCTCCAGGTCGGTCTCGCCCCACGCCTCGCCGCCGGACACGACCAGCGGCGTGAAGGTGACGCCGGTCGAGCCGGCGTCGGTGGCCAGGCTGCGGGCCACCGGATAGACCGAGGCCACGCCCTGGATGCGTTCAGAGACCGGGCTGTCCGGATAATCGGCATAGACCGGCCAGATCGGGTTCTGGCCCTGCGACGTGAACGCGCTGTTGACTAGGTCCACCACCACATCGTCGCGCAGCGTCACGCCCCAGCTGGTCTGCAGGTAGGTCAGCAGCGGGTCGGGCGGCTGGGGCTGATCGGCGGCCCCGCTGGCGGACTGGGTCTGCACCGCCGGGTCCTTCAGCACGACCAGCGCGGCGTCGGCGTTCTCGGCTAGGTAACGGCTCAGGGTGTCGGCGGCCGGCTGGGTATAGGCCAGCTGTGGGCCGGCGATGATCACGGCGCGCGCGTCGGCCGGCACGGTGTCGGTCACCTGCAGGTTGAGCGTCGCAATCGTGTAGTTCTGCCGTTTGAGCAGATCCACCACCTGCGACAGGCCGTTGTCGCCCGTGTCATTGGGGTCGGCCTCGCCCTGGCCGGTGACGAAGTACAGGGTGCGGCTGGTGGGGTTGGCCAGGCGCACGAGCGCGCTGGTGAGCTCGGTCTCGGAGACGAAGCTGAGCTCCTGGCGCTCGGAGCCCATCTCCAGGATGACCGTGGCGTCGCGGGCGATGTTGTACTCGCGCGCTTTGAGCGGATCGCCGAGCGGGTCGTTGAACTCGTAGGTGAAGTTGCCCTGCGACTCGGCGCGATAGCGCTTGAGCAGCTCCTCGGCGGATTGTTGCTGGCCGAGCGCGTTGGTGGTGTAGAAGCCCACGGCGCGCACCGGCGCCGGCAGCGCCCTGAGCGCCGCCAGCGTCTCCGGCGAAAGCGTATTGCTCTGGTCCTCGGTCAGGTCCCAGCGCACCGGGTTGCGCACGACCAGGTAGTTCACCAGGATGAGGATACCCAGGAAGGCCAGGGTCATCACCAGGGCGTTACTGCCGAAGCGCGCCTGGCGCCCGCCGAACCAGGCCACGACCGCGCCGGGGTTGAACAGCACGGCCAGCACCAGCCCGATCAGGCCGAGCACCAGGCTGACCTGCACGCCGGTGTTGAACTGCTGATAGAGGAGGGCCACCACGGCCGCCGCGAGCAGGCCGACGAGGCCCAGCCCGAGCGCCCACGGGGCGAAACGCTTAAGGGAGGACGACTGCATGGGTTAGCGCCACCTTCGCGACTCGACCACACGGGTGGTCAGGAACAGGAACAGGGCCGTGGCCGAGAGAAAGTAGACCATGTCGGCCAGGTCGATCACGCCGGAGAAGAAGTTATTGTAATAGTGGCTGGACAGGTCGATGTAGTTGATCACGTCGGCCCAGGCGCCGGTCTGGTTCTGGAAGAGCGCGCCGACCAGCCAGAGCACGATGGAGACGCCCATCGTGGCGAAGAAGGCCGCGATCTGGCTGGCGAACAGGCTGGACGTGAACACGCCGATCGCCAGGAAGGCCGCGCACATCAGCAGGAAACCGACGTAGGCGGCCAGGATGGCGCCGCGGTCCAGGCCGGGGCTGGTGAAGGCGTTGGTGATGAGAAAGTACAGGCCGGACAGAAAGACGATCACGGCCGTGAAGGCGAAGGCGGCCAGCCATTTCCCGAGCACCAATTCCCACTCGCGCAGCGGCGCGGTGAGCAGGAGCTCCATGGTGCCGGTGCGCTGCTCCTCGGCCAGCACGCGCATGGTGATGCCCGGCGACAGGAACAGCATCAGGGTCACGAACGGCCCGAAGACCCACTGCACCACCTGCGGCGGGCCGCCGAAGAAGATCGAGCTGTTCAGGTTGATGTTGAAGATGATGCCCAGGATCACCAGGTAGACGAACGCCACCACGTACGCCGCGGGCGAGACGAAGTAGTGGGCGAACTCGCGTTTGGCCATGGTCCAGGTGTTGCGCATCAATCAGCCCTCCTTCGCCGCCGCATCTCCGGCCTCGGCCTGGTCTTCCCGGGTCAGCTCGATGAAGACCTGCTCCAGGGTGGCTTTATCGCGGTGCAGCTCCAGCAGCGGCCAGCCGCCGTTCACCACCGTCTGCGCGATCTTGGCGCGCCCGTCGGTGCCCGGCGCCGTCTCGACCTCGAAGCGGCTCTCGCTCAGGGCGCGGACGTGCGTGACGCCGGGCAGGGCCCGCAGGGCCTCCGCCAGGCCGGCGCCGTCGCCGTCCACCAGCACCTGGATGCGGCCGCCGCCCGCAATCTGGGCGCTCAGGCGTTCGGGCGTGTCCTCGGCCACGATCCGGCCGCCATTAATAATGATGACGCGGTCGCACAGCTCCTGGGCGTGCGCCAGGATATGCGTGGACAGCATCACGGTCTGCTCTTTGCCGATCTGGCGGATCAGCTTTTTGACCTCCATCTGCTCCTGCGGGTCGAAGCCGTCCATCGGCTCATCCATGATCAAGACTTCCGGCTTATGCAGAAGCGCCTGGGCCAGGCCCACCCGCTGGCGCAGGCCTTTGGACAGGTTGCCGATGTACGACTCGGCCCGGTGATCGATGCGCACCAGCTCCATGACCTCGTCCACCCGGTCCTGCCGGCCCGCGATCTGGCGCAGCTCGGCCACGAAATCCAGGTACTGGATGACGGTCATCTCCGGGTAGAGCGGCACGTTCTCGGGCAGATAACCCACCCGTTTGCGGACCTCGAGCGACTCGGTCAGCAGGTCAAAGCCGGCCACCCGGCCCGCGCCCTCCGACGGGGGCATGTAGCCGGTCAGGATGCGCATCGTGGTCGTCTTCCCCGCCCCGTTGGGGCCGAGGAAACCGACGATCTCCCCCTTCTGGGCGTGGAAGGTCAATTGGTCGATGGCCGTGCGCTGGCCATAACGTTTGGTCAGGCCCTGAACTTCGATCATCCGTCCTGCCTTTTGCCTGAGAAGCGTTGACAACAAAAAGCACGCAGTGCCATAAGAGACACTGGGTGCTCTGAAGGCTTCACTATAAGAGATGCGTCAGAACTATACACCCGTTGCGAAAGTCAAGTCAAGATTCACTTAGTTTCCGTTAATGGATTTGACGTCCCCACCCCGAACGGGTAAAATCCGGCCGCAGCGCCCTGAGGACAGGGCGCGTTTTGCGCCCCACCCCGTCTGCAATCTGAGCCGGCCGCCTGGCCGGCGAACTATGCAACTTAGAGAAGGAGTGCCGCATGGGAGATCTGACATCGTTCGAGCAGATTGCCATCTATGCCGTCCTGGGCATCTCGATCCTGGGTCTGGCCTACGCCGTTTTTCTCCGCAACCAGATCCTGCGCGAGGACAAGGGCACGGCCAAGATGCAAGAGATCTGGGGCTGGATCAAGGAGGGCGCCAACGCCTACCTCGGCCGCCAGCTGCGCGCCATCCTGCCCCTGATCGGCATTCTGACCGTCGCCCTGTTCTTCTCGGTCTATATCGTCCCGCCGTTCCCGGAAGCCCTTGAGCACTTCGACAAGATCGGCGTCACGGACGAGGGCCAGGTGACGCTGATCATCGCCTTCGCGCGCGCCATCGCCTTCGTGATGGGCGCCGGCTTCTCGCTGACCGTCGGCCAGATCGGCATGCGCATGGCGGTCGAGGCCAACGTGCGGGTGGCGGCGGAGAGCCGCAAGACCTTCTCGGGGGCGCTGCGCATCGCCTATCGGGCCGGCACCATCACCGGCATGCTCACCGACGGCCTGGGCCTGTTCGGCGGCACGATCATCTTCATCTTCCTGGGCAAGGCGGCGCCGGACGCGCTGCTCGGCTTCGGTTTCGGCGGCACGCTGCTGGCGTTGTTCATGCGCGTGGGCGGCGGCATCTACACCAAAGCCGCGGACGTCGGCGCCGACCTGGTCGGCAAAGTGGAGCAGGGCCTGGAGGAGGACGACCCGCGCAACGCGGCCGTGATCGCCGACCTGGTGGGCGACAACGTCGGCGACTGCGCCGGGATGGCGGCCGATATCTTCGAATCCTACGAGGTCACCATCGTCTCCGGCCTGATCCTGGGCCTGGCGCTGACGGCCATCACCGGCCACAACGAGTGGTTCGTCTTCCCGCTGATCGTGCGCGGCATCGGCGTGCTGTCGTCCATCATCAGCACCTACCTGGTGCGGACGCCCGAGAAGGAGCAGGGCGGCAACGCCATGGCGGCCATCTCGCAGGGCTTCCTGTTCGCGGCCGGCATGTCGGTGGTGATGTTCGCGGCCGCCGGCTGGTATTACATGAGCGTGGTCGCGCAGGGCGCCCCCCTGGGCGAGGTCCCGGGCGGCTGGTGGCGCCCGGTGTTGGCCGTCATCGCCGGCGTGGTGCTGGCGCTGCTCATCGAGCGGGTCACGGAATACTTCACCGGCACCCACGGCGCGCCGGTCAAGGACATCGTCAAATCCATGCGCGGCGGCCCGGCCACCACCATCCTCTCGGGCATGGTGCAGGGCAAAGAGAGCGCGGTCTGGTCCGTGATCACGATCGCGGCCACCGTCTTCGCCTCGATCCTGATTTTCAGCGGCGTGGGCCAGACGCCTGAGCAGCAGGTGGCCTACGTGCTGTATGGCGTGGCCATGGCCGGCATCGGCATGCTCACGCTGACCGGCAACAACGTCGCCATGGACTCCTTCGGCCCGATCTCGGACAACGCCAACGGCATCGGCGAGATGGCGGCGCTGGACGAGAAGGCGCGCCGGATCATGACCGACCTGGACGCGGTCGGCAACACGACCAAGGCCATCACCAAGGGCGTGGCCATCGGCTCGGCCGTCATCGCGGCCGTGGCCCTGTTCGGCTCCTACATCACGGACGTGACGCGCGTGCAGGTGGCCGCCAACGCCGCCGCCCAGGCCGCCGGCCAGGCGCTGCCCTTCACCCGGCTGTTCACCGAGACCGGCATCCGTGTCTCCGTGCCGGAGGTCTTCATCGGCATGCTGCTCGGCGGCGCCCTGCCGTGGATGTTCTCGTCGCTGGCGATCAACGCCGTCAACCGCGCCGCCGGCCTGATTGTGGACGAAGTCCGCCGCCAGTTCCGCGACGGCGTGCTGGAGCCGAAGGACTCGCCCCGGCACAAGGCCCCGGACTACCGCCAGGCCGTGTCCATCTCCACCGCCGCCGCCCAGAAAGAACTGGTCTCGCTGGCGGTCCTGGGGGTGGTCCCGCCGATCCTGGTGGGCCTGTTCCTGGGGGTGGAGGCGCTGGGCGGCTTCCTGGCCGGCATCATCGTCTCCGGCCAGTTGCTGGCCGTGTACATGGCCAACGCCGGCGGGGCGTGGGACAACGCCAAGAAGGTGGTCGAGGACGAGCCGCGCGACCCGAGCCAGAACCTGGGCAAGCACTCCGAGCGCCACAAAGCGGCCGTGGTCGGCGACACCGTCGGCGACCCGCTCAAGGACACGGCCGGCCCGGCCCTCAACCCGATGATCAAGGTCGTCAACCTGGTCTCGGTCATCATCGCGCCCATCGCGGTGCTGTTCGACCCGAGCAACGGCGCCGTGATCGTGACCGGCGTGGTGCTGGCCGGCGCCCTGGTCTGGGCGGTCTGGCGCAGCAAGCAGGAAGCCACCAACACCGCGCTGTAGCCGCGCTTTCCAAACCAGCACGGTTTCCAGAAACGGGGTCGGCCGCGCGCCGGCCCCGTTTTTGTTATCATCGGTCTATGTCCATCGCCTTCATCCCCGTCGCCTCGCCGGCCCACGATTTCCCCGACCACCCGGAGAACGCCGCGCGCCTGCCCGCTATCCTGCGCGCCCTGGACGCCTCGCGGCTGGCCCCGTATCTGACGCAGCTCCCGGCCCGGCCGGCCACCCTCGCCGAGCTCACGCGCGTCCACCCGGCCGGCTATGTCGAGGCCCTGGAGCGCGCCATGGCCGAGGCGCCCGGCTACCTCGACCATGCCCCCACCTACATCACGCCCGAGTCGTTCGCGAGCGCGCGGCTGGCGGCCGGCGGCGCGTTGCGGGCCGTGGACGCCGTCCTGGACGGGGAGGCGGAGGCCGCCTTCGCCCTGGTGCGGCCGCCCGGCCACCACTGCACGCCGACGCGCGCCATGGGCTTCTGTCTGTTCGGCAATGTCGCCCTCGCCGCCCGCCATGCGCAGGCCCGCGGCCGGCGCAAGGTCATGATCGTGGACTTCGACGTGCATCACGGCAACGGCACCCAGGACGCCTTCTATCATGACGCCTCGGTGCTCTTCCTCTCGACGCACCAGCGCGGCATCTATCCCCTCACCGGCGACGAGGCCGAGGCCGGGGCCGGCGAGGCGCGCGGCACCAACATCAACGTCCCCCTGCCCGCCGGGGCCGGCGACGCCGCCTTCGCGCGCGTCCTGAGCGACGTGATCACGCCGGCCGCCGACCACTTCCAGCCGGATTTCCTGCTGGTCTCCGCCGGCTACGACGCCCACTGGCGCGACCCGCTGGCCATGCTCCAGCTCACCACGCGCGGCTACTTCCACCTGGTGCGCGGCCTGCGCGCCCTGGCGCACCGGTATTGCGGCGGGCGGCTGGTCCTGGTGCTGGAGGGCGGCTACGACCTGGAGGCTCTGTCCAGCAGCGTCGTCGCCTCGCTCCACGCGCTCGCCGGCGACGACGACGCCCCGGACCCGCTCGGCGCCGCGCCCTACGGCGAGCCCGACGCCCGCGTCGCCGCCCTGCTGCAACGCCTCCACGCCGTCCACGCGCTCTAACGCCGACCGGGCGACGCGCTTCAGTTCAGTCGGCCGCCTCGACGGCGAACCGCGCCCAGGACCCGCTGGCCCTTCACGCCCCCGCGTTTTCTCCTCCTAACCGGTTGCACATTTCGTTAAACCGTTGCATACTCCTCCTCGGAGAGGGTATTGCCATGGCTGACATCGGGCTGCGCACTTATTTGCACCAGGTCGACGGACTGATCGAGCAGAAACAGCTCGACGAGGCCATCATCCACTGCAAGCACATCCTGACCCATTACCCCAAGAACCTGGAAACCTATCGCCTCCTCGGCAAAGCCCTGCTGGAAAAAGGCCGCCACGGCGACGCCGCCGATATCTTCCAGCGCGTGCTCTCGGCCGTGCCCGAAGACTTCGTCGCTCACGTCGGGATGTCGATCGTGCGCGAGGACGAGGCCAATCAGGAGGCCGCCCTCTGGCACATGGAGCGCGCCTTCGAATCCAACCCCGGCAACACCGCCATCCAGGAGGAGCTGCGCCGCCTGTACGGCAAACGCGACGGCGTCGTGCCGCCGCGCGCCCGCCTCACCCGCGGCGCCCTGGCCCGCCTGTACGTGAAGGGCGAGCTCTACCCGCAGGCCGAGGCCGAACTGCGCGCCGCGCTGGCCGAGGACGCAGACCGGCTCGACCTGATGACCCTGCTCGCCCGCGTCCTGGCCGCCTCCGGCCGCCGGGCCGAGGCCGGCGAAGTGTGCAACACGCTCCTGCAAAAATTGCCGTACAGCCAGGAAGGCAACCGCATCCTGGCCGAGATCTTCATGGCCCAGAACCGCCTGGAGGACGCCCGGCCCTACCGCCAGCGCCTGGAGGCCCTCGATCCGTACGAGGCCTTCGCCGACGGCCACGGCGCGCACACCGTCCGCGACGAGGCCGTGCGCCTGCCGGAGCTGACGCAGACCGCGGAGGAGCTGGCCGCGCCGCCCGAGACGCCGGACTGGGCGACGACGCTCGGCGAGACGCTTGAGACGCCTCTCGCCGCGCCCGCCGCCGACGCGACGTTCGAAGAAGAACCGGACTGGCTCAAGACCGGCACCGGCCGGCTGCACGCCGAGCCCGCCGCGTTTACCGAGGCCGCCGACCTGCCGGCCCCCGGCGATGTGCCGGACTGGCTCAAAGACGTCGAGCCCGTCGCGACGACGCCCGCGCCCGAGTTGCCGGATTGGATGAAGGTCACCACCGGCATGCTGGCTGACACCCCCGAAGAGCCCGGCCAGCCCAAGAAAAAGAAGACCGGCAGCCTCTCGGAGTGGCTCAAGCCGGAAGACCAGCCGGTTGACGAGCAGCCGCTGGCCGGGGCGGAATTGCCGGACTGGATGAAAGACGTGATCCCGGCCGAGACCCTGCCCAGCGCCGGTCCGGCGTTTGGCCTCCCGGAGGACACCAGCACGTCCCGCCTGGACGAGATGCCGGAATGGATGAAAGCGGCGGACCAGGAGACGGCCGCGCTGCCCAACTGGATGACCGGCAAGCTGAGCCCGGAGGCCGGCGAGACCAGCCGCCTGGAAGACCTGCCGGCCTGGATGCGCGATGCGGAGGCCGGGCCTCCCGCCGGCGCGCCAGCCGGAACAGAGGAGGAGTTGCCGGCCTGGATGCGGCGCGAGGCCGAGCCGGCAGCCACCGGTCCCCTGGAAGACCTGGAGCCGGAGGCCCTCCCGGAGTGGCTGAAGGCGGAGCCCGGCGAAGCCCGGCCGCCCTGGATGCCATCGCCAGTTGAAAACGCGCCGGCAGCCAGCGACGAAGCCCTCGCCAGCGAAGAACTGCCGGAATGGTTGAAAGCCGCCGCTCCGGCCGAGATCGCCTTCGCCGAGCCGGAATCGCCGGCGGCCGCGCCCGGCGAGGCGGAGCCAGACGCAGCCCTGCCGGAATGGATGCGGACCCTCTCAGCGGAGACGACCGGCGCAGCCGAAGAAGACGAGGCGCGGCCGGAATGGATGCAGCCGCCTGCGGCGGAAACTCCCGCCTCAGCGCCGGCCGCCGCGCCCGTGGTCGATCTGCCCGATTTCCTGCAGCCTGCCTCGCCCGAGGCCATCGAGCGCGCCAACCAGCCGGTGGATTGGGAGGTCGAGGCGCCCGCACCTGAGGCCGCCCCTGTGGAGGCGACGGGCGTTCCGGATTGGATCAAGGCGATGGCGCCGGATATGTCTGCCCCGTCGCTGCCGATCGCCGAGGAAGACTTGCCGCCGGTGGCGTCCGACGAATTGCCGGACTGGCTCCGGCCAACAGCCGGCGCCGCCGCCGTGGCCGGGATCGCCGCCGGCCTGGCCGCCTCTCAGCCCGAGCCAGCGCCGGGCGAGGGCGAACCGGCTTCAGCCGAAATCCCGGATTGGTTGGCCGCCGCCGGCCAGGAGCCGGCCGCCCCAGCCTCGCCCTCCGACATGCCCGACTGGCTCAAAGCGGTGGAGGCCGAAACCGCTCAGCCCACCCCCTCCTCGGACATGCCCGACTGGCTCAAGGCTATCAGCGCGGAGGCCGAAGCCCCCGGCTTCGCGCCCCCAACGCCCACGCCCGCCGCGGCCGAGGCGGCGCCCGACCTCTCGACCATGGACGCCGACGAAGCCCTGCGCTGGCTGGAGACCCTCGCCGCCCGCCAGGGCGCGGCGCCCGAGGAGTTGATCACCAAACCCGAAGAGCGTCTGGAGCAGGCGCCCGGCTGGGTCGGCGCTCAACCCGAACCTCCATCAGCCGGCGCGCCGCCCGTTGCGCCAGCCTTGCCGGATTGGGCGCGGGCGGAGGAGACAGCGGGCGAAGAGACCTTCGAGACCGTGCTCGACGACGCCAGCGTGCCGGACTGGCTTCGCAAACCCGGCGAGCCCGCGGCTGCCCCGCCCGCCGATTGGCTGCGCGCCCCGCTCGAGCCGGAGCCGCTTGAGCCGCCCGCCGGGGAACCGGCCCTGCCAGACTGGTTAGCCGCCGGCGCCGGCGTGCCCGCCGAGGCTGCACCCGTCGCCCCCACACCCGCAGAGGCCGGGGCCGTCCCTGATCTCTCGACCATGGACGCCGACGAGGCGATGCGCTGGCTGGAGACCCTCGCCGCCCGCCAGGGCGCCGCCGCCGAAGAGCTGATCACGCCGCCGGAAGAACGGCTGGAAGCGCCGCCCGGTTGGGTGACCGCAGAAGCGGCCGGCCCGGTCATGCCGCCCACCGGCCTGCTGCCCGACACCTTCCAGCCGCCGGAGACGCCGGCCGAACCCGGGCCGGAAGCGGTCACGCCGGAAGAGCCCCTGCCCGATTGGCTCAAGGCGCTCCAGGCCGAGCCCGCCATCCCCGAAACGCCCGCGCCGCCTGAACCCGAAGCCCAGGCCGGGGCCGCTCCCGACCTCTCGACCATGGACGCCGACGAGGCGATGCGCTGGCTGGAGACCCTCGCCGCCCGCCAGGGCGCCGCCGCCGAAGAGCTGATCACGCCGCCGGAAGAACGGCTGGAAGCGCCGCCGGCCTGGATCGCCGAGACGCCGGCCGCGCCGGTGTCTGATGAGGCGCCCACGCCAGAAGCGCCAGCGACCCCGGCCATCCCAGACGAGATGAAGACTTCGGTCCCGGCCTGGATCGCGGGATGGGGCGAGGCCGAGGCTGTGCAGGAGACGCCGGATTGGCTGAAGGCCATCACACCGTCCTCTGAACCGACCGCGGCGCCGGCGGAGGCGGCCCCGGAGACTGGGAGGACCACGCCGGAAACACCCGAGGCGGAACCCGCCAGCAGTCTGCCGGACTGGATCAAGGCCCTCGCCGGCCCGGAGGAGGCGGTTGGCTTGCCGGCCGAGACGGCTCCGGTCACCACCCGGGCCGAGGCCCCGCCGGACTGGGTCACCGCCGGCGTCGCGCCGGAGGCAAAGCCGCCGACCGCGCCGGCCACACAGCCGCCTCCGGCTGAAGCCGCCCCGGCGATACCGTCAGCCCAG
>Ga0073932_1002640_pt1 | contig 26863 bp, 20 predicted proteins | sample DewCreD2012metaG_FD_76967 | JGI IMG/M metagenome (GOLD analysis project Ga0073932, IMG submission 76967) | Hot spring sediment bacterial and archeal communities from British Columbia, Canada, to study Microbial Dark Matter (Phase II) - Dewar... ...
ACATGGGAGCCACTTTTTTGTAAACCCCCGAACCGATGACGGAGCTAACGATGAGCAGCGTAGCCGCTCGCAGCGTAAGCGTGCGTACTAATTGTCCCTGTTCTTGTCTCATTTCGGCAAAAGTGCGCCAAAGCACCCAGATGCTGGCCTAAAAATGCAAGCACACCCGCAGCGGACAATTACCAACCACACACAACACGGCGAAGCGACTCGAACCAGGTGACGCCCATGAGCTGGCGAATGCGTGCAAAATCTTGACAAGCCTCCTCGCGGCGGTTGAGATTGAGCAAAGCCGAGCCGCGGTAGTAGAGCAGCTCGGTGTTGTTGGGCTGTAGTTGGACGGCTTGATTCCACTTGTCCAAGGCGGCGTTAAGGTCTTCCTCGTCCGCAGCATCGGCAGCCAAGAGCATAGCGCGGTCGAAACTGTCGTTGGCAGCCTGGCAGCGGGCAGCGTCAGATTTAAACAGAACGCGCAAAGGCACGTTGGTGGTCACCGGGCGACCTTGGTAAAAGCCGGGTGTCCACAGGCCAGCTGTGCGGTTGACAAGGCGAATAGCCTCCCACTGAAAATCAAGGCCCAAGTTGCTGAAATCTAGCTGGTTCTCTACTTCTATGCTGCCGTTTGCGCGCACCAGCAGCGCCGTTTCGACGACGCCAACCTTGCAGCTATCGCGGTAGGCAGGTGGGTAGCGCAGTTCGCGCAAGATGAAGGCAATCAGAGAGTCCTCGCCAGCACCTCGGAAGCGGGGCAAGGTGTCGAGTAGGGTGTAGATGGAGTCGCCGCGTTCGTTTAAGTGGAAAGGTGGCGCTTCTTCGAGGCGAAAACGCAAGGGCAATGCCTGCCGCATGCGCACGGTTTTGCCGCCACTTTGGGCGGGCTTCCAGCGCAGCCCGGCTTCGTCAAGCGCCTGCAAGACGCGCGCCGCTTCAGCGCCACAACCGCCGCCAATGTCTTTGAGGATTTTAACCTGAGAGATGCGTCCATCGGTTTCGACGACAAAAGACACCACCACCGTGCCCTCTAAGTTGGCCCGACGCGCCTCGTCAGGGTAGCGAATGTTGCGGCTTACCAACGCTAATAAACCACGCTCAGCACAGCGGCGCAAGCTGTCTTCAGACCAGTCAGGGTGCTGCTCGGGCAAACAGCCCACCAGCAAAGGGTAAGGCAAGCGCTCTACGACGTCGTAAATGGCTGTATCGGTTTTTTGGCCCTGCGCCAAGGGCAGCGCCAGTAGCATCCAATAGAAAAATAGCAGATGTCTTCTCATATCGCAGAAATAACGGCAAAGGTAGAGCAAGTCCATGCCTCCCTCGCGCGCTTCTCCGGGAGAGGTCAAAACCGCATAAAAAAGGCCTCGCCATGAGGCGAAGCCCTAAACCTATGACCAATAAATGTCTTTCGGCGTGATGGGACGAGGTTAACGCGAACCCGAAATACGGATGGTTCCGTTCTTGATTTTGATTGTAACTGGTTTACTCATAAGCCGTTACAGGTTTAGTGAAAGATTTTGGTTGAAAAACGACGTATGCTTTCAAACGGCTCTTTGAGCACAGAAACGGTAGGCAAAAGTGCTCATATCGCCTTCGATGTTTTCTTACAAGGGGCCAGATTTTTTTTCAAAATGTCGCAAGAAAGCATTTAAGGCGGTTTTTTATAATGCTGTTTCAGGATGGCTGTGGATTTGGCACAAAGGGAAACCATTGCCCTTGGCATCTCTACCTTTGCCTCGGCTATGGATATTGTTCAGACATTGCAACAGGCGGTGGCAGAGGCCATCGAACGGCTCTACGGCGAGGCCGTGGCACCAGAAAAGGTGCAGATAAACCCCACACAACCCGAGTTTACGGGTGACTACACGGCAGTGCTTTTCCCTTTTGCCAAAATAGCCCAAAAATCGCCCGATGCTATGGGCGAAGAGGTCGGCAAAGCCTTGGCGGCGGAAGTGGCTTATGTGAAAGCTTACAACGTTATCAAGGGTTTTTTAAACCTCGAGTTGCGGGAGCATTTTTGGCATGAGGTGCTCCGTGCTGTGCTCTCTGATCCGAACTACGGTCGTCAGCCTCGCCGTCAGGAGCGGGTGATGGTGGAGTACTCGTCACCTAATACCAACAAGCCGTTGCATTTAGGCCATGTGCGCAACTGCCTGCTAGGCTGGTCGTGCAGCCAGATACTGGACGCCGTGGGATACGACGTGGTGAAGGTACAAGTCATCAACGACCGCGGCGTGGCTATCTGCAAGAGCATGGTGGCTTGGCAGAAGTTTGGCGAAGGCCGAACGCCACAGTCCGAAGGCATCAAAGGCGACCATTTCGTAGGCGATTATTACGTCCTCTTCGAGCGCAAATCGCAGGAAGAGTACGACGCCTGGCAGCAAACGCCTGAAGCACAAGCCCTTTACGAGGCGCGGCGCAAAGGCGACCAGAGCGCTAAAGATTTTTTCAAGACCTACAAAAACCAGTGGTTCAACGACCACTCGCGCCTGGGTGCGGAAGTGCGCCAGATGTTGTTGCTGTGGGAGGCGGGCGACCCACCAACGTTAGCCCTCTGGCGGCAAATGAACGGCTGGGTGTACGAAGGGTTCGACGCCACCTACGCCAAATTAGGCGTACACTTCGACCGAAATTATTACGAAAGCGACACCTACTTATTGGGCAAGGACATCGTAGAAGAAGGCCTACAGAAAGGCGTCTTTTTTCGAAAAGAAGATGGCTCAGTGTGGATTGACCTCACCGACGCTGGCTACGACCAAAAAGTAGTACTCCGGGCCGATGGCACCTCGGTATACATCACGCAAGACATGGGCACAGCCCGCATGCGCTATCAGGACTTCGGCTGCAAACGCATGATTTATGTCGTGGCTGACGAACAAAACTACCACTTTGCCGTGCTCTTTGAGACGCTGCGGCGCTTGGGCGAGCCGTATGCCAATGGCCTATACCACCTATCTTATGGCTTAGTGGAGTTGCCCAGTGGTCGCATGAAGACCCGCGAAGGCACTGTAGTGGATGCTGATGACCTCATCGCCGAAGTAGAGCGGCTGGCGCGCGAACAGGCTGCCGAGCGCGATAGCCCTACCACAGGGCCGGAAGCGTTGGAAAACCTGCGCCGCATCGCTATGGGAGCGCTCAAATTCTTCATGATTCGCGTACATCCCAAACGCCGCATGGTCTTCAACCCCGAAGAGTCGGTGGACTTACAGGGCCAAACCGGACCCTATATCCAATATTCCTGGGTGCGCATCAACGGCCTCATGCAGCGCGTGCGGCAAGAGGCCGTCGACTTGACACCTGCCGAGCAATATTCCGATCTGCAACCGCACGAGAAGGAACTGCTCAAAGCCCTGCGCGAATACCCGAGCGTCATCCTCACCGCTGCCCAAGAGTACGACCCCTCACACGTGGCCAATTACAGCTACCACTTGGCCAAAAGCTACCACCGCTTCTGGCACGACTTGCCCATTTTTAATGCCCCCACTCCAGAGGCTCGCGCCTTCCGCCTTCAACTAAGCCAAGCCGTAGCCCAGGTATTGGAGGCCAGCATGCACCTACTTGGCATAGAGATGCCCCAGCGGATGTAGCGCATTTTTTTACCCCATCCTTTCGGCACCTCAAACTTTCTATACCTTTGCACGCCTTTTTTGTAAAGGGCACCCTTCGACGATCGCTTACAATTTTTTGAAAAAGAAAATGGCTAAACGCAAGACGACTCAGACGGAAGAACTACACGTAGAGGGCGTGGAAGAAGTTAAAAGCAGCAGCAACGGCCTGGCCTCGTGGTGGAACACGGTCAAACACCGGCAGGACATCTTCATGTACGTGCTGGGTGGGCTGGCCCTCCTCGTGTTGGGCTGGTGGGGATACAAGGTGCTCGTGGTGGAGCCTCAGCAAAAAGAAGCGGTGAATGCCATGTGGCAAGCCCAACGCGCTTTTGAACGCGACTCGTTCCGCCTCGCACTGGAAAACCCCGGTGGTGGCTACGACGGCTTCCTGGCCATCATTGACAAATACGGCAGCAGCAAGGCTGGAAACTTGGCCAAGTATTACGCCGGCATTTGCTACCTCAACTTGGGCGAATACGATAATGCCATCAAATACCTGGAAGACTTCGACGCCGAAGGTGACCTGTTGCCCATCATGAAGTACGGCGTGTTGGGCGATTGCTACTCAGAGAAGAAAGAGTACGACAAGGCGCTGAAATTTTACGAGAAGGCTTCTAACGTCGGCAATCACCCGCAGTTGGCCGTGTTCTATTTGAAAAAATTAGGCCTGCTGCACGAGTATCAGGGGAACAAAGAGGCTGCCATTGCCGCCTATGAGCGCCTGCGCCGTGATTTTGCCGACCAGTTGCTGGCCGATTGGCGCGACATCGAAAAGTACATCTATCGCGCGGGAGGTGGCGACAAGTAGCCAGCTACAGTGCCTGGCGTTTCTTTCAACCGCGAGGATTGCCATATGGCTGTCCTCGCGGTTAGTGTTTTTGTAGGGCGTAGCAAAGGACACGAGTACGCCACCAGTTTTACAAAGACGTTGGGTGCGCCAGCCAAGCTCTTAGCGCTTCTTAGCCAGCTTTGCACCACGGCGAAAACGCAGACCTTGCCTGAGCCTTTGGCTGCTCATATTTCGCTGTTGGAAGGCCAGAGTGCTGCGCGGAGGATGGCTATTTTTTGCGGACGCGGTCAATGACAGCAGCGTCAATGCCGCGGCGCTCCAGGTCGTCTACGATGCGATTAGCCTCGTTGAGGTTGTCGGTACGCTTAACGACGACGACAGCAAACTTACCGCGATTGTAATAGCCGATTTCTGCTTCGGTATACCCCATTTTGATGATGCGCTGCATCTCTCGGCGGGCGCCGTCCAGTTTGGTAAACGAACCAGCTACTACGCGATAGCGACCATCGCGCCCGTCATTGTCCAAGTCTAAAGCCTCCGAGGGGGGGGGAGCGCTTTCTGAGGAGCGCGCGGGTGAGGAAACGGGCGATGTGGCAGTTTCCCCTTTGCTCTTGGCCGGAGCAGCGGGCGAAGGAGGCGTCGGCGCATTATCGGCAAGAGGTTGCCCTACGCTGTTGTCGTCAATGATGACGGAGGAAGTATCGTTGCCCTCGTAGAGCGTACCGGCGGAGTCAGGGTCAACGTAGCCCAGGTCGCGCTTTTGATCGAGTTCTTGGGTTTCCTTGTTCAACGCCTTTTGGCGGTTACTCATCTCGCACGTTTTGTACACAGCAACGAGGACAAGGCCAGCCAACAAAGCATACAGCAGGTAGGTCAGGATTTTGGTTGTGTTCATGCGCGGTTCAGTTTCTTTTCCAGGAATTGTTGCTGCGGTTGGTGTCGGGAATGAGGCGGTCGCCGAGTTCAAGACGGGCAATCCCTTTGCCTACGGCTGCCGGTAGGGAGTGTAGGCGGTCGCCGTTTTTCCATACATCGGCCCTAAGATGGACAGTTTCTGATGTCTTATCGGTATACGTGATTTTCAAGTGTATGGGTATTGGCAAGCTGCCCACGCGCTCAACAACGATAAGGTCGCGTTCGGCGTTGGCGTCGCCTACTACAGAGTGCACTCCAAGGTCAGGATAGCCCCATTCGAAAAACCAGGGCTTCCAGAACCAGTTGAGGTTTTGGCCGGCAGCGTCGTTCCAAGTAAAAAAGAAATCGTAAGGCGTAGGGTGTTTACCCTTCCATCGGTTCATGTACTCCACCATGCAGTGGTGGAACGTCTCGTAGCCCAGCAGGTCGAGCAGCGTCATGTAGGCGCCCTGTGGGCGTGTGTAAGAAGCGATGCTATAGGCGCGGCCGCGCAAAAAGCTGGAGCGCACCATGGGAGGCACGTCGGAATCGTTGCCAGCAGAGAACCCATAGCCGCGCAAGTTACCTTTGTATCCAGTGAGTGAGTCGGTAAGCAAAAGGTCAAAGAAAGAAGCCCAGCCCTCGTCCATCCAGGCGTATTCTTGCTCGTTGATGCCCATCATAAAAGGGAAATACGTATGGGCTACTTCGTGCACGGTAAGGTTGGTAGGGTCGCCATTGCCCACACTAGCGTCATTGACCATCATGGGGTATTCCATGCCGTCGTTGCCATTAAAAACGGTCAGGCACGGGTAAGGGAAAGGATAACCTGGCTGCCAAAAGCTCATGAGCCGGATACCGTTAGCAGCAATGCGCGCTACGCGGTAGAAATCGCGGGAAGCCGTGTTGTATGCTGCGCTGACAAAGGTGCGGCGCCCAGAGGTGCTATCCACGATCACGGAAGTAGCATCCCAATTGTAGTGGTCGCTGGCGGCAAAGGTGAAGTCGGGCACCTGCGTCGCGCGATAGCGGAAAACGTGCCGGCTGGCTTTTTTGAACACGCCTCCGCGCTTGAGTTCTTCCTCTGTGAAGATGCGCACTACCGTGTCGGTGCGGTGCGCTCCCTGAAAGCGCTCCAGGTAAGTGGGTTCAAGCAGGTCAGCGGCATTTTGCCATTCGCCGGTAGCCCAGGCCATGAAGCCTTTGGGTAGCGTGATGGTGACATCGTAGTCGGAAAAGTCGTGGTAAAATTCTTGCTGGCCGCTGTAAGGTGTGCTCGCCCAGCCTCTAACGTCGTCGTAAACGGCCACTTGAGGATACCAGTAAGGCACGAAGAAAGTGGTCGGGTCGCACACGCACTCGCGCGTAGCGCGCTTGTCGGAAGGCAGCGTGTAGGACCAGCGCACCGAGATAAGGACAGAATCCCCCGGCAAGAGAGGCTTCTGGCGCATGTTTATATCGAGGAAGGTGCGCTGGCGCGTACGGTCTTTTTCGGCCACCACCTGGCCATGGAGGCTCAGCGCCTCTATGCGCACGCCCTCGCCCACATCGTCGGGGTTGACGTCGTCATCGCGCAAGCTGCCCTTCCGGTAGCGGTCAGCAGCCAGCTTGAGGCGCAACAGGCGCAGGGTGTCGGGGCTTTGGTTGAAATAAACGATAGTAGCCTGACCGCTTAGGCGGCGCTTTTTAGGCTCAAGGCGAACCTGCATCCGATACGTAGCCCGATTTTGCCAGTAGTTGGCGCCCGGGCGGCCATCCCACTGGCGCGTGCCTTTCTCGTAAGCGCGCAGCAGGTTGCGATAAACGAACAGGGCAGTGTCTGATTGTGTAAATGCGTTTGGGCAAATAGCGCTCCACCATAGGAGCACACTCAAAAGACGAGGCATGTATTATAGTTTGAGGGCAAAGGTAGCGCAAAATGCTACGATCATTGGCCGAAGCGATGCGGCAGGGCGTCCTACCTTTGCCGCAAATTGCTATTTCTTATGCAAAAACCTGCACTGCCTAAGGGCACGCGCGACTTTGGCCCCGAACAGGCTCGCCGCCGCGCATTCATCTTCGATACCCTACGCGACATTTTCATCCGCTTCGGCTTCGAGCCGTTAGAAACGCCAGCCATGGAAAACCTCTCCACTCTGCTAGGCAAATACGGCGAAGAAGGCGATAAACTCCTTTTCAAAATTCTCAACAACGGCGACTATCTTCAGGATGTTGACCCCGCCCTTTTGGCTGCCAAAGATTCAGACCGGCTGGTCCCCCACATCGCCAAGCGCGGCCTGCGCTACGACCTCACCGTCCCTTTTGCCCGATACGTAGTCATGAACCGCCACGCCTTGGCTTTCCCTTTCAAACGCTACCAAATACAGCCTGTGTGGCGCGCCGACAACCCACAGCGCGGGCGCTACCGAGAGTTTTACCAGTGCGATGCCGACGTCATCGGCTCCGAAAGCTTGCATTACGAGGCGGAACTCATTCAATTGTACGACGAAGCCTTCGCCCGCCTGGGACTTCCCGTGGTCATCAAGATCAACCATCGCCAAGTGCTGTACGGCATCGCTGAAGCCGCAGGCGCGCCGGAGCGCTTTATGGACATGACCGTGGCCATAGACAAGTTGGACAAAATCGGCCTCGAAGGCGTGCGCGAAGAACTTGCCCGGCGCGGCTTCGCACCGGCGGTCATAGCCCGCATCGAGCACATCTTGACCTTGCCTGAGCGCGCCGACCTGCGCCAGACCCTCAGTCCAAGCAGTGCCGGCCTCAACGGCCTCAACGAACTCGACCGCGTGTGGGCCTTTTTGGACGGCCTGCCGCTGCACAACCCTTTGCATTTCGATGTCACGTTGGCGCGCGGCCTGACTTACTATACCGGCTGCATCTTCGAGGTGGTTGCTCAGGAGGTGCCTATAGGCAGTCTGGGCGGTGGCGGACGCTATGCCGACCTCACTGGCGTGTTTGGTATGCCTGGCCTTTCTGGAGTGGGTATCTCCTTCGGCGCTGACCGCATCTACGACGTGTTGGAACAGTTAGGCCGATTCCCCGAGGCGCTCTCCGAAAGCGTGCGGGTGCTGTTCATGGCTTTGGACGAGGAGTCACACCGCTACGCCTTCCAATTAGTCAGCCGCTTGCGCGCACAGAGAATTACTGCCGAGTTGTATCCAGAGCCAGGCAAGCTCAAAAAACAGTTTGAATACGCCGCTCGTCGCCACATTCCTTGGGCAGCTATCGTCGGCGAGGCGGAGCGCGCACAGCAGACCGTCAACTTGAAAAACCAGCTCACCAGCGAGCAAAGCACCGTGCCGGCCAGTGAGCTGGTGCAATGGCTGGCCTCTCAGCCGGCCAGTTCGGGTTTGGCCTCTTCCAAGTAGGCCAAGATGCCGCCCTTGAGGTTATAGAGGTTGTCAAAGCCGAAGCGATCTTCCCATAGGCGGATGGCCTTGGCGCTGCGCACGCCCGAGCGGCAATGTACTACTACCGGCACCTCGCGCGAAAGGCGGTGCGCGTTTTCGGCTACTGTACCCAGTGGAATGAGCGCTGCTCCGATGTTGACGGCCTCGAACTCGTGCGGCTCACGCACATCAATCAGTTGAAATGGGCGGCCTTCAGCCTGCCAGCGCAGCAACTCCTGCGGGGTAATCTCACGCACAGGCCGCTCCACCACATTGATACCGCAAAATTGCTCGTAGTCAATCAGCTGGGTAATAGTTGGGTTCTTACCGTTGAGCGGGTTGTCGTCGCGGCGCTTGATGCGGAAGGTGCGCGTTTCAAAAGAAAGCGCGTCAAACAGGAAAAGCCGCCCGCTGAGCGGTTCGCCTACACCCGTGATGACCTTGATGACTTCGCAGGCCTGCAAGCTGCCGATGATGCCAGGCAACACCCCCAGCACGCCGCCTTCGGCACAACTGGGTACCAATCCTGGTGGTGGTGGCGCAGGGTACAGGTCGCGGTAGTTAGGGCCTAATTCACCACTCGGATGCCGGTAATTGAACACGGACACTTGCCCCTCAAATTGAAAAATAGAGGCGTATACGTTAGGCTTGTCCAACAGCACGCAGGCGTCGTTGACCAAATAACGCGTAGGGAAATTATCCGTACCGTCGGCCACGAGGTCGTAGTCGCGTATAATGTCTAGCGCATTGCGCGAATTGAGGAGCGTATCGTAAGTCACTATTTGGATGTGGGGGTTGAGCGCCTCCAAGCGCTTTTTGGCAGCTTCAACTTTGGGTTGTCCTACCGCATCTACGCCAAAAAGCACTTGCCGTTGCAGGTTGCTGTCGTCCACGCGGTCGAAGTCTACAATGCCGATGGTGCCTACTCCAGCTGCTGCCAGGTACAGGAGCAACGGACTGCCTAGCCCGCCCGAGCCAACGACCAACACCCGGGCAGCCTTCAGCTTCTGTTGGGCTTCCAGGCCAAATTCTGGAATGATGATGTGCCGGTTGTAGCGCGCCAGTTCTTCCTTAGAGAACACAACGTCAGCCCAGCTGCCCGTGCCCCCAGCGATGGCGGGCACGATGCTCAGTGTGGCGTCGGCAGGCAGCGGCGTGTCGGCCCATTGCAGGTCGCGCACGTCGTGTTCGCCTACGAAGAGGTTGAGGAACGCGCGTATTTGCCCTTGCTCGTCGAGCAAGTGCTTCTTCAAGTCGGGGTATTCGGTGGCCAGCTGGTGCAAGGCTTCGCCCACCGTGCCAGCCTGCACCTGTAGTTTAGAGGTGTTGTTGGTGTATTTGCGCAAAGGCGTGGGAATGAGAACAGTTGCCATGATAAAGCGTATTTTTTTAATAAAAAAAGCGGGTTTAAAGCGCAGCAATAGCCGCGGCTTTCTGGCCAATCGGCTCTTCGTCGAATTGCCAGTTGTCGTTGAGGCGCCACGAGCGCACGTGCGCGATGCGCCCGTCGAGCACCGACACAATGACGTAAGAGAAGAACGGCTGCGCCGCGATGCGGTCATGCTCTGAAGGAATGGCCGGGTGATTAGGGTGTGAGTGGTAAATGCCCAAAAGCGTCAGTCCGTGTTCGTCGGCATGGCGCTCGGCGTGCAGGTAGTCCTTAGGAGCAATCTCAAAGCGGCGGCGTTTGTCGCCCTCTTTGGCGTTGTTCACAACGAGAATATCGGTCAGATGGCGCGAGCCATCCAGAGCCTCCGTTCCGAAGAGGAAGCCGCAACACTCATCGGGGAAGGTTTGGAGTGCGTCGGACAACATGCGCTCGCGCGTCGTGGGACTAAAGTAGAGCATAAAGGGCTGTTTTTAAATGGGTTAAAGAATCTGTTTCATCACTTCGCCGTACTTGTCGGCATTGTCGGGCAATACCGTTATCACGGTGCCCTCTGTCAGACGCTCCGCTACGCGCAGGGCGCCTGCCAAGTTGGCCGCCGCCGAAGGGCTGAGCAGCAACCCTTCATGGCGTTTTGCCGCCCGAATGATTTCGTATGCCTCGGCGGTGTCTATTTCCTCCGAAGCATCGGCCAGGGTAGGGTCGTAGATACCGGGTACTACGGCCGTTTCCAGGTGTTTCCACCCTTCCAGCCCGTGTAGGGCAGTGTCGGGCTGCAGGGCGATAAGTTGCACATCCGCCTTTAGTTCGCGCAGGCGGCGCCCTGTCCCTGTGAAGGTGCCCGTTGTGCCTAAGCCGGCCACGAAGTGGGTGATATCGGGGCGCTCTTGAAAAATCTCGATAGCCGTGGTGTGGTAATGCGCCCGCCAATTGTTGTCGTTGCGATACTGGTCGGCGTAGAAGTAGCGCTCGGGTTGCGCTTCGGCCAATTCACGGGCTACCTCCTGGGCGCCGTCGGTGCCTTCAAAGCGCGAGGTAAACACGATTTCCGCTCCTAAGGAGCGCAGGATTTCCTTGCGTTCGGCAGAAGCGTTTTCTGGCAGGCACAGCACTACCGGAATGCCCAGTGCCCGCCCAATGGTCGCGTAGGCAATGCCTGTGTTACCGCTGGTGGCGTCCAGCAGCGCCTTGCCGCGGCGCAGCGCTCCGCTCATTAGGGCTGCCTTTACGATGAAAAACGCCGCTCGGGCTTTCACACTGCCCGACAGCTGCTCCCATTCCTTTTTGGCTAGCACCCGGACGTTTCTTTTCGAAGATAAGTGCCGGATAGGGTGCAGCGGCGTGCGCCCTATGGATTCTTCAATCCGTCGCAATCGGCCCAGCAGGTCAAAGTCACTTTGAAGCAAGTGTTCGAGATACATACGAGAAATGAGGTTACTGTGAAAAAAAAGCCCTTCGGTTGTACACCGAAGGGCCAGGCTTTCTGTAGTCACCAATGAGGAATGTCCGTTCAAAGGGCATGAATGACCATGGCGCTCCGGTGTACGGCGTGCGTACAACAACAACAACAACACAGCAGCCGGCTCGTGCCCGTTCTCATAAACAAGTACTTTTTACAGGTCAGGTTGTGGCGTATAGCGCAGGTAGGGTTTGATCTCCTTGACGCCTTTAGGAAATTTTTGAACGGCCTCTTCCGTCGGGATAGAAGGCACCACGATGACGTCCTCTCCATGCTTCCAATCGGCTGGAGTAGCTACGCTGTAGTTAGCCGTCAGTTGCAGCGAATCCAACACGCGCAGCACTTCGTCAAAATTGCGACCCGTAGAGGCCGGGTAAGTGATGATAAGTTTGATGCGCTTGTCAGGGCCGATGATGAACAGCGAGCGGACGGTAAAGTTTTCCGATGCGTTGGGGTGGATCATGTCGTACAAAGTGGCCACGTGGCGGTCAGGGTCAGCGATGATGGGGAAATTCACCGTTGTGCGCTGAGTTTCGTTGATATCCTCCACCCAGCCGAGGTGCTTGTCCAGCGGATCCACGCTGATGGCCAATACCTTCGTGTTGCGGCGGCGGAACTCTTCCAGCAGGTGCGCCGTACGCCCCAGTTCAGTCGTGCACACCGGCGTGTAGTCAGCGGGGTGCGAGAAAAGAATGCCCCAGCCATCGCCAAGGTACTCGTAGAAATCTACTTCCCCTTGCGTCGTTTGGGCTTTGAAGTTGGGAGCAATGTCTCCAAGTCGTAAGCTCATAATGGACTATTAGTTTGATGTGGTGAACGGATAAAAATTCAACAGCCCTTCGGCATTGCGCTGCCGAAGGGCTGTTGGCTCGAGGTATGCGAACTTGATTTCTTTTGAAGATCACCCTGCACAGGGCGCATACCACATGGCCTCCACTTCGGCAGACCGAACCGGACAACAACAGCAACAACACGCTGCTACTAAAACCATGTGGTTATTCATACTTCGTATGCATTGACATCTGGCCTCAAAGGTATAGACAGTCACTTCACGTTTGCAAGTTAAATTTTTGAGAACAAAAAAACCTCCAGCTTCGGCGTCATAAGGCAGGGCTAGCGAATGGTTCCAACGGCAGCGCCGTGCTATTTTTTACTTCCGTCATGACGAAATGACTCTGTACGCGCCCGATGTTTTCGAGAGTGGCCAGTTTTTCCTTAATGAAATGCTGATAAGCATCCATGTCCGCTGCAACCACTTTTAGCACATAGTCGTACTCGCCAGTTACGTGGTAACATTCGAGCACCTCAGGGAGTTGGCCTACGCGCTGCTCGAACCGCATGAGGAACTCCCGGTTGTGCTCCTTAAGAGCCACATCACAAAAGACCAACAGTGACAGCCCCACTCGACGCCGACTAACCAGCGCCGCGTAACGCTCGATGTAGCCCTCGCGCTCCAGGCGCTTGATCCGCTCGTAGACGGCTGTCGTGCTCATGCCCAAATGCCCTGCGATCTCCTTATTCGTCAGGGCAGCGTCCTGCTGAAGTTGCGTCAGAATAGCTTTGTCAATGGCATCCAGCGGCTCCGATTTTTTTTCCATAACCGATTTTTTTACCTTTCCTTAATAGATGTATTTTCTAAAAACATGCGTAAAAATAGTTTTATTTTCTTTGTTAAAAAATAAAAAAGGAATAAAAAGCCATTTTTTTGTTTTTTGTCTGAAAAATAGAAAGTCATGAAAAAGCATCTCCATCCTGAAACCCTCATGATGTCGTACGGCTATCGGCCCGAATGGTCGGAAGGCGCCGTAAAGTGTCCTATTTTCCAGACCTCGACGTTTGTGTTTCGAAGTGCGGAGGCGGGCAAGGCCTTCTTCGAAGTGGCATATGGCTTGCGCGAAAAAGGCGCGCGAGAAAAGAGCGGCCTCATCTATAGCCGCCTGAACAACCCAGATATGGAGATATTGGAAGACCGTCTCACCTTGTGGGACGAAGCAGAGGCTTGCGCTGCTTTTGAGAGCGGTATGTCGGCCATCACCACGGTCTTTTTGGAATTTCTACAGCCTGGCGACCTGCTGCTGTACAGCAACCCGCTTTACGGAGGTACCAGCCATTTCGTCCACCACATTCTGCCTAAGTGGGGCGTTCATGTGTTGGGTTTTCGGCCTGGCGCTACCCTTCAGGAGCTCGTCCAGCTCCTCGAGCAGTCGGAACAGAAAGAGCGTCTGGCTATGATTTACGTGGAAACGCCGGCCAACCCCACCAATGACTTAGTGGACATCGCCATGTGCCGAGCGCTGGCCAATCAATACAGCACTTCCGAGCGCCATGTTTTAGTGGCGGTAGACAACACCTACTTGGGGCCGTTGTGGCAACACCCTTTGAAACATGGAGCAGATATAGTGCTGTATTCTGCCACCAAGTACATTGGTGGGCATAGTGACGTCATTGCCGGAGCGTGTTTAGGTTCAGCGGAGCTCATTGGCCGGGTCAAGACCCTACGTACCTTCCTAGGCAACATGATTGCGCCGCATACGGGCTGGCTGTTGTTGCGCAGTTTGGAAACCCTCAAGCTGCGCATGGAAAAGCAGGCGGAGAACGCCCAGATCTTAGCCCAGCGCCTGGCTCAACACCCCATGGTGGCTAAGGTACTTTACTTGGGTCTGCTCACCCCTGCCGACGGCGAAGCCTATCGCATCTACCGCCGGCAGTGCACTTCGCCCGGTGCTATGGTCTCCTTTGAGGTCAGAGGCGGAGAAGCAGAGGCCTTTGCTTTCCTCAACCACCTCAAAGTCATCAAATTGGCTGTTAGCTTGGGAAGTACGGAGTCGTTGGCGCAGCATCCAGCAACCATGACTCATGCGGGCATAGCACCAGAGGAAAAAACAGCCTTTGGGATCAGCGACGCTCTGGTGCGCCTGTCCGTGGGTGTAGAGAATATCGAAGACCTCTGGTGGGACGTCCAACAGGCCTTGGAAAAAGCCCAAGAGCGCTGTCACACCTGCCAGGAAACAGCTGCTACAACATCTTGACCCAACGCACCGACTTTTCCCAGGCATCTTTGCGCATGCGCACGTGATAGACGCCTGGCTGGACCGAATCACTAGGCAATAAGTAGGGCAGGTCTGAGGTAAATTGGCGGATCAGACGTCCGTTGGCATCGAAAACGGCAATATTCACCTGCGCCATAGGCTGGTCAGCCTTGAGGAGCAGAGCCGTCGGAGGCAAGGGGCGGATAACCGGATAGCGCAGCGCATTGTCGGAAGGCGGCACAATGCTGCTCCAACGCTTCTCTAAGGCATATAGCGGATAAGCAGAAGCATACCCAAGCTGAGAAGGTATGTCTTGAGCTACTATCTGCTCGAAGAGCATGGCGTGACCGCGATTGTTGAGATGGATGCCATCGCCTGCATCCCATCGCGGGTCGAGTGTCCCCTCAGGCGTGGCCAGCAGATGCCACACCGGGATGAACCGGTCGGGATAGCGCTTTTGTACAGCCTCTAACATTTGCAGTTGTACTTTCACCTTCAGGCTGTCAAAATTGCGCGGTTGTACAGAGATGAACCAAACAGGTACATCAGCCGCCCAAGCGGTGTGTGCAATAACATCCAGGTTTTGCAACTGAGTAGCGACGTCGTAGCCTGCAGCGGCGTCGTTGGAGGGCAGGTTGATAATGATGCCGTCGGGCCGCAGCGACAAGGCGCGATGGATATTGCGCTCTAAGTCGGGGGCCGGATAGCCGTTAGGCGGCTGATAGTTGTCAGGCATCAAGTGGAAGGACTGGTACCCGCTCTTCGCCAGATTGATAAGCTCGCAACCGGGATGCAGGCGTTTCAGGTAGGCGCGATAACGATACACCCACGCACTATCAATAGGGCGAGCACCCGCGCCCGCAGCTGTGGACGAGCCTAACACGACAATGCGCACAGGTGCTGCCAACGTGCGCGCTTGTCCTTGGACGTACGACTGAGACACCACCGCCTCGAAGGTTGCGGCAGAAAGCAAAAGCAAAATCAGAACACGCATAAGGTTGATAGACGGTATCGGGACAGAGACGCATCGCCGGGTATAGGTAAAAGCTCTTCTCCCTGCGGCTCCGTTTGCCCTTCTATACGCTATAGCGTGCCAAAGTCTTGAAAAGGGGCCAGAATTAACGCATCTTTTACTTCTCTAACGGCAGCGAAACGGCCTGCATGAGGCGCCCTACAGGGTAGAGGCGATGGGTAGGTTCGTACCAGGGCGAGCGCCGATAGACCCAGTCCAGCTGTTTGCGCCCGTCGGAGGCGAAGTCCGGGTCAGCAGCCTTGAGTTCTTCCAATTCCGCCTTTATTGTGGGGTTGTTTCGCAAAAATTCGGCGGCCAAGTCCTCGAACACGTAGGCCGAGAAGTATTCCTTTTGCATCAAAATGGGGTCGAAGAAGTTCCACGCAAACCAAGAGTCGGGAGCATGCGGCTCGAGAGTTTCTACCAAATAGCGGTTGGCTACCTGGTCGGTAACGATGACGTAATCGCCCTTTCGGAACAACTGTTGGCGCTGTAGCGGGGTCACTCGGACATTATGGTGGTAGTAGTGGCCTTCCCATTCGTTCCGGTTGCGAAATGAATCGATGCGGTACATCTCCACCTCCAGCAGCACCTCTTCGCGCAGCCGCTGCATCCGCACGCCGTTGTTTTGCAGGCGAGCGATGACGTTCTCCCAGGCTTGTGGAATGACATAAGCCCAGGGTTTGACCACGCTTAACGCTGGCACGAAAGTGTTGTAGTAGGGAATATCGCGCTCCCAGGTTTCGCTGCGATCGTACCACAGGCGCGGCAAGCCCGACACCTCCGAAGGCTTGTATTTGGCCAAGTAGCCTTTAAAGCGAAAGGAGTCGCGCTTGGAGCGGTCCATGTGCCAGTCGAGCACAAACTCGCTCTTGACTTGGGTCAGGCGGATGGCTTCTGCGCGGGCGCGGCCGAGGGCATCACCGTGTTCATGCAGGAACGCAATGGTTTCTTCCATGAACGCCTGTGTGCTGCGCAAGCGGTCGGCAAAAGGCTTGAGCATGTGCGTCTCGGGCATGAAGCCAATGGTATTCCAAAAGGCCGCGTAGCCGGTAGAGAAGCGACCGTAATCACAAAAGCCCCAGAGCCCTTGGTCGGGTGTTTCGCCGGGTCCATCCACGTAGGGACACATTTCCCAACCGCGCTTGGCCATGCGGTCGTACAGTTCGGGCAGCATGGTTTTTTGTAGAAAATGCCCCAGCGGCGCTTCCAGCTTGTTGTGCTGCGTAGCGATAAGAGTCATGGTGTAAGGATAATCGGCGCCGTTGCTGGTGTGGTTGTCAATAAAGACGTCGGGCTGCCAAGTGCTGAAGATTCGGTTGAACGTTTGAGCATTGCGCGAGTCGCATTTGACAAAGTCTCGGTTGAGGTCGTAATTGCGGGCATTGCCTCGGAAGCCGTAGGTCTCCGGGCCATTCTGGTTGGCACGGCTAAAGGAGCCGCGGTTAAGACAGCCGTCTACGTTATATACAGGAATGACGACGAGCACAGTATTTTCCAGCAGCCGCAGCCGTTCAGGCTGTGTGAGCATATCGCGCAACAGCAGCAGAGTAGCGTCTATCCCTTCCGGTTCGCCCGGATGTATGCCGTTGTTGATGAAAAGGATGCGCTTGCCAGCCTGACGCAGGCGCACAGGGTCAAACTCCCCACTGACCGAAAGAATGGCGACATGCAGCGGGTAGCCGCTATCGGTGCTGCCTTCCGCGTGGAAACGGAAGATGCGCGGAAAGGCTTCCGCCATCTTTTTGTAGCGGGCAATGGCTTCGGGATAGGTAACGGTTTGGTTAGGGTTCGACTCGAAGGGGATGCGAAAGAGTTCTGCCATAGGAGTGCTGCCTAAAGGTTTAGTTTCAGTGCAGGCCGTCAAAAGCGACATAATGAATAGGGCAGCATAGCTGGCCCACGGGCCTACCTGTAACGCATGAAAAGAAGGTTGAACAGAGGAGACAAGAGAACCGTGCTGCATGGTAAAGGGCAAAAGTAAAGAAGCTGTCCGCACCTTGAGCGCAGCGTCGTTTCACCCCTTTGGCCTTCGGTGCTCCGAGCAACAAGAGGGCAAAAAATAGGCATGGAAAGTATTACCTTACGCCGTCATTTTATTCCATTTACCGTTCACCTTCAAATTTTAGTCTTCCTATGACAAAATGCCTGCTCTCTACCCTCGCCGGGGTGATGATGGTCGTGCAACTCGCGCTGGCGCAGTCAGCTGCCGATGTGGTGGTGCCTATCGCGATAAGCACCACAACCAACCCGCCGGCCATCACCCTATCCTTCCCCACCCGACCCACAGACACGCTGACCATCATTGGTCGCAAGCTCATCAATCAGACGCAGTGGCAGGCCATTGGCTTGCCGGGCAACGCAACCACCTTTACCGACGTGAACGTGACCTCTGGGGTTGGCTATGAGTACTTAGTGATTAAGCGCGGTACGGCCACACCCACCCAACGCGTGGGGCTGACCTATGCCGGTATTCAGGTATTGCCAGCCCTCTATCGCGGAAAGTTGATCCTTATCGTGGATGGTGCACTCGCTGGGCCATTGGCTAGCGAGTTGAATCGCTTTGTGCAGGACCTGCGCGGCGACGGCTGGCAGGTCATCCGGCGCGATATCAACGTGGCCACCAGCACAGTGGCCTCGGTGAAGGCCATCCTTCGGACAGAGTACCAGAAAGACCCTGACAATGTGAATGCAGCTCTCTTGTTTGGAGACATCCCCGTGCCTTACTCGGGCAATATCGCTCCCGACGGTCATCCTGATCACCAAGGTGCCTGGCCTACTGACTATTACTATGGCGACATGGACGAAGCGGCCTGGACAGACAACACTGTGAACAATAACGCAGCGACGCGCCCGGCCAATCGCAACGTGCCGGGCGATGGTAAATTCGACCAAAGCCAGACGCCTACACTGCCCGAAATCGTCGTTAGCCGGGTGGACTTTTCCAACCTGACCTCCGGCTGGGGCGTGTCGCAGGTGGAACTTTACCGCCGTTACCTGGACAAAAACCACGCCTTCCGAACGGGTGCATATAAGCCCAGCAACCAGACGCTTGTGGATGATAACTTCGGCTACTTCGGCGGCGAAGCGTTTTCGCAAAACGGTTTCCGAAATGGCTACGCTATTACGGGAACTACTTCCGTGCAGCAGCTGGATTTCTTCAACGACACGAAAAACGGGAGCTTCCTCCTTGCTCATGGCTGCGGAGCCGGCACCTACACCAGCGCCGCAGGCGTAGGCTCGTCAGCAAATTTCCAGACCGACAGCGTGAACATCGTTTTCTCCATGCTTTTCGGCAGTTACTTTGGCGACTGGGATTTTGAAAACAACCCGCTCATGCCCAGCGCGTTGGCCTCCAAAGGCGGCATACTAACCTGTTCGTGGGCCGGACGTCCCAATTGGCACTTGCACCATATGGCCCTGGGTGAACCTATAGCCACTAGCACGTACTGGGTGTGGCTCAATAGCTTCCTGCAATTCCCTGTCTATCCGCCCAACTTTGGAGGTGACCTCATCCACGTAGGCCTGTTAGGCGACCCAACTCTGCGCGCGCACGCCGTGCGACCACCGCAAAACCTGACAGCCACCCCTGAATGCGGCGTTATCCGCCTCAATTGGACGGCCTCGTTAGATACCACCCTGGGCTATCTGGTCTATTGGGCCGAGCACCCCGACAGTGTCTATCAGCTGATTAGCCAACCGGTGTTCGGGACATCGTTCGTAGACTCCTTCCCTGTGAATGGAGAAAACTATTATATGGTGCGTGCTTTGCGATTAGAACAGGTGCCCTCTGGCTCCTACTTCAACCAGAGCGTGGGGATTTTCTCCTCAGCGACTTTCGAGAATGTTCCGCTGACTTTAGAGGTGGCGTACACCGACGTCTCCTGTGCTGGCAACGCTGATGGCTCCGCTACGGTGACGGCTACTGGAGGCTCATCGTTTACTTACACGTGGTCGAATGGGGCCACAACACCCACGGTGACCAACCTTGCGCCAGATATTTACACCGTCACCGTAACCAACAATTACGGTTGTACGGCCGAGACGCAAGTGCTGATTCTGGAGCCCACGCCGTTGGAGGGTGAAGTTTTTGTCCAAGATCCCAGTTGTTCGGGTGCCGACGATGGCAGCATCTTCAGCCTCGTCACTGGGGGCACACCTCCCTACAGCTATGAATGGTCAAATGGCGCTACAGAGGCGGATTTGCCCATCGCTACTGCTGGTACCTATACGCTGTCCATCACCGATGCTGCTGGTTGCACTCTGGTCTTAGAGGTAACGCTCACTGAACCTGACCCGTTTGACGTGGAATTGACCGTTTTCAATGCGGCTTGTGGCGGGGCAGCTACCGGCCGGGTAGAGACTACCGTCGGCGGGGGTACTCCACCGTATTCTTATCAATGGTCGAACGGCACCTCAGGCGAAACCCTGGAAAACGTGCCCGCAGGCACTTACACCCTCACCCTTTCCGATGCTAATGGTTGCTTTGTAGAGATTACCGTAGTCGTGGAGGAAGGAGAAGGTATCACTGTTATAGGGGAGGTATTAGATGCCGGCTGTGCGGGCGCCGCCACAGGAAGTATTGCGCTGACGATATCTGGAGGCACTGCGCCTTTCACCTTCGCCTGGTCGAACGGGAGCACAGAACAAAACCTTTCGGATATCGCCGCCGGCACCTACACTGTAACTATAACTGACTCAGAAGGCTGTACTACTGAGGAAGTCTTTGTAGTGGGCGAAGCCAGCACCTTGGAGGTGACGGTTGTCGCTGTCTCGGTGCGCTGCTTTGGCGAGGCTAATGGCAGCGCTACGGCCAATGTGAATGGTGGCACCTTAGATTACGTTTACGAGTGGTCGAACAACGCCAACACACCTTCAATAGACAACTTAGCCCCAGGCACCTATACAGTTACAGTAACCGATGGCGCCGGCTGTAAGCAAACAGCCACAGCTACAGTTGACCAGCCTGCACCCCTCGATGCATCAGCACAGTGGACGGCGCTGCCCTGCCGGCAGGATGTGGGCAACGTCGCTCTTAGTGTAAGCGGTGGCACACCGGACTATACCTTCCTGTGGTCAAACGGAGCCACGACGCAGAACCTGCAAGACGTGCCACCAGCAGCTTATCAAGTTAGCATTTTTGATGCTAACGGCTGTTCGTTGGCGGTAACGGCCACTGTTGTACAGCCTGTTCCACCGCTTACCTCGCAGGTGGCTTATCAACAAACGTCTTGCCCGGGACAGCCTGTAGCGGGCACCCTCACGGCCACGGCTGCAGGCGGCACGCCTCCGTACAACTATACTTGGAGCAATGGGGCTACGGGCCCGGCGCTCTCCGGTTTGCCTGCGGGCACGTACACGGTTACCATTGTTGATGCCGCTGGGTGTACGCGAGTGGATGAGGGGGCGGTGTCACAGACCATTCCCGATTGGAATATTTCCCTCACCGGAAAACCAGTCTCCTGTTTCGGTGGCAATGATGGTGCTATTACCGCCACAGTGAGTGGGGCCTCAGGAGGCTACGCCTTCGCTTGGTCCAACGGCGGCACTACGCAAGACATCGCCAACCTCACGGCGGGCACTTATACGTTGACCCTCAGCGACGCCCTGGGCTGCACGGCAGTTACCTCGATCACCATCGGGCAACCATCGGAAGTAAGTATCCCTGTGATCAAGGTAGAAGATGTGAGCTGTCCAGATAGGACAGATGGTTCCATCTCCCTAACGGCCAATGGCGGCACACCGCCGTACACTTACGTGTGGAGCAACGGCAGCGCGACTCCTTCCATTAACAACCTGGCTGTCGGCACGTACACATGCACTGTCGTGGATGCCAACGGCTGCTCGAAAACAGTGCAAACCACCATCGCTGCACCAACGCCACCTATGGTCAGCCTGATAGGGGCTGACACGGCTTGTGTGGATACCGGCATATGGGTGTACCGCGTCCAGGTGTCTGGCCTGAATAACCTCGTTTGGTCAGTGCCGAATACGGGGAACATCATCAGCGGTCAGGGTACCAGTGAGATACGCGTTGACTGGACAGATATCGGCCCAGCTACAGTAGGGCTGGCTTACACGTGGGGGCAAGGTTGCCCAGATACAGTTTCTTTAGGCTTGTTTGTCAAACTATGCTTTAGCAACACGAATGAGCCACGCCTTACTGGAGTGCATGTGCTGCCCAACCCTTTCCAGCATTACTTGCAGGTGCGTTTCGAGCGCCCAGTACAGCCCGATGCATGGATACGCCTAACCTTACCCAGCGGTCAGTTGATTTTGGAACAAAAGCTAACCGATGACGTCACGCACCTTCCCATGACCTCCTTGCCTGCGGGCATGTACTTGCTCCAGGTGGTTGAAAATGGTCAGGCAGGGGTATGGCGATTGATAAAAATGGAGTAAATCTAACGCCTGCCAGAGTGTTACACTCGCCTTTTGGAGCAGCCGCAGCCCTTCTGTGGCTGCTCCACTTTTTATGCCTGACCAAAGAGAGACCAATAACAGCCTTAACATACGCTTGCCACCTACCTAAGCGCTATGTCCTTACTTTGCCGATAAAAAGAACATGGAAAGAAAACCTTCCCTGACGCACTACACTAGCCTGCTCCGCGCTGAAGAGGAGATGGAGGCTCTTCAGAGGGTCGCAAAGGAGCGCATCGTAAAAGACTGGTTGCCGCGCTACACAGGTATGCCTTTGGAGAAATTTGGGCAGTACATCCTGCTGGTCAACTTCAGCAACTATGTGCGCATGTTTGCCGATAAACACGACGTACCGGTGTACGGTGCCGAACGCCCTATGCAGGCAGCCACCGCGGAGAACATTACCATCATCAATTTTGGCATTGGCAGCCCTAATGCCGGGCTGATTGTCGACCTGCTGGAGGCCGTCCAGCCTAAGGCGGTGCTTTTTTTGGGCAAATGCGGCGGATTGCGCACCAAAAACCGCGTGGGCGACCTCATTTTACCCATCGCAGCCATTCGCGGAGAAGGCACTAGCAACGACTACTTGCCACCTGAAGTGCCCGCTTTGCCTGCCTTCGCCCTTCAGAAAGCCATTTCCACCACCATCCGCGACTACGAACAAGACTACTGGACAGGAGTAGTGTACACTACCAACAAGCGCGTGTGGGAGCACCGCGAAGACTTCAAAAAGCGCTTGCGCGACTTGCGCTGCTACGCTATTGACATGGAAACGGCGACCATTTTCGTAGCAGCTTTCAAGAATCGAATGCCCGCAGGAGCCTTGCTTTTAGTTAGCGATATGCCCTTGCAAGAAGACGGGGTTAAGACGGAGGCCAGTGACCGCCTCGTAACGGCTAATTACGCTGAAATGCACCTAAACATCGGTGTGGACTCCCTTCGACAACTCATCAACAGAGGCCTGACGGTAAAACACCTTCGCTTTGAGGATTAACATTTCGGCCGTTGGTGGGTTAAAGTCGTCTTAACGCATCGCTATCGCCCCTCAACGACCAAAAATGCCGTTTCTTTGCAGCCCCTCTTTTGGCATACAAACTCGACGAAGTATGAGACTCCGCCTGATGCTCTGGCTGTTGACGACGACCCTGTTCTCTTCCTCAGTCTTCGCCCAAACCCCTGCGCGTTGGTCGTTTTCTACTAAAGAAATCGGCAATGGGGAGTTTGATTTAATCTTCACGGTTGCCTTATCTGATGGCTGGAATACCTATTCTCAATTCTTGGAAAGCGAGGACGGGCCTGTGCCGACGTCTTTCACCTTTGAAGAAGGGCCCCACTACCAGCGTAAAGGCCAGGTGAAGGAGAGCGGCAACAAGTCCACCAAGTACGACAACGTATTTGGAATGAACTTGACCAAGTTTTCTGGCACGGGGGTCTTCACCCAGCGCGTGGTGGTGTCTGACCTTAGCAAGCCCATCAAGGGTTATTTGACCTACATGGTCTGCAACGACGAAATGTGCTTGCCGCCGCGCGATGTGGATTTCTCGTTTTCTTTGACGACCTCGGGTACGGCACCTCAGAAACCTGCAGCCACAGACAACCTACAGCCTGGCTCGTCGGGCAGTGCGCCTGATGCTTCCTCAACGCCCAGGGATACAAGCAAGGCTGGAGATATTCCGGCTGGAGAAAGCAGCGGCGAGGGGAATGCTCCCAAGGACCCTAATTTCCAAGGCTTTTTTGACTCTAAGCGCTCCATCAACCCGCAGGAGTACGTTAGCCAGTGCGCCGCCGAGACCGAAGAGCGCGGCTCGGGCTGGTGGGTATTCATCGCCGGCTTTTTAGGTGGCCTTATCGCCCTGCTTACGCCGTGCGTATTCCCTATGATTCCGCTGACGGTGAGTTTCTTCACCAAACGCTCGCGCGACCGGGCTACGGGTTTGCGCAATGCGTTGTGGTACAGCGCCAGCATCGTTATTATCTACGTGAGCATCGGCATCTTGCTGACCGCTCTCTTCGGCCCTACCATCCTGAACGAGATGAGCACAGACATGTATTTCAACCTGCTCTTCTTCGTCGTTTTTGTGGTATTTGCTCTGTCGTTTTTTGGCCTGTTCGAAATCACGCTGCCCTCTTCTTGGGTGGACAAAAGTGACCGCATGGCGGATAAGGGAGGGTTGTTGGGTATCTTTTTCATGGCCTTCACCTTGGCGTTGGTTTCTTTCTCCTGCACAGGCCCTATTGTGGGTACCCTGCTGGTGGAAACAGCGCGCACCAATTCGGGAGATGCTTTGTTTGGGTTTGTACCAGTGCGCCCCCTTATTGGCATGACGGGCTTTGGGTTGGCGTTAGCGCTGCCTTTCGGCTTGTTTGCCATGTTTCCCGGGTGGCTGCAAAGCCTGCCTAAGTCGGGCAACTGGATGGACAACGTGAAAGCAACACTGGGCTTTGTCGAGCTGGCCTTGGCCCTCAAATTCCTCAGCACGGCCGATATGGTGCGCCACTGGGGCATTCTCAAGTTTGAGATTTTCCTCGCTCTATGGTTGCTCATCGCTCTGGGGCTGGGGCTGTACCAGCTGGGGCTGGTGCCGTTCCTCAAAGGCGCTTCGGGCCGCCCTGGTGTAGGGCGTTTAGTCGTGGCCGGCTTGTCGCTGTGGTTTGCCAGCTATTTAGCTTATGGGCTGTTCAACTATCAGTCACTCAGCCTCCTCAGCGGTATTGCCCCGCCCGTCCACTACAACTATTTCCGCCCGATGGATTGCCCGCATCAGCTGGACTGCTACCACGATTTTGACGAAGCCGTACGTGTGGCGCAGATGGAAAACAAGCCTATCTTCGTGGACTTTACCGGCTACGGCTGTGTCAACTGCCGTAAAATGGAGGAGAATGTCTGGAATAAAAAGGAAATCTTGGCTCTTTTGCGCGACCGCTACGTGGTGGCCTCGCTCTACGTGGATGACCAGGCGCGCCTCTTCCCTGAAAACCGCCAGAAGTACCTGCTGGACCGCCACACAGGCGAAAAAATCCGTACGGTAGGCGGCAAGTGGAGCAGTTTTCAGATCAACAACTTCCAGCGCAACTCTCAGCCCTGGTACGTGCTGATGCATCACGACGGGAAGACCCTCCTCAACCAGCCGCGCGGCTATACCCCCGATGTAGAAGAGTACCGCAGCTTCCTGGAGTGCGGATTAGCGGCCTTTGCTCAAATCAAAGAACGCCAGAGTGAGCCCTCCCTCCTCGGCGGGCCAGAGCGTTAACAGACGGCATTTCAGGTTAAGGCCATGTGGTATGTCAAGTGCTCCTACATTTGTGCGCAGGGGCGCCGGACGCCGCACGCCGTCTGCAAAAAACGCTGCCTGCCATAGCCTGTATGCCTTGGTATCGGAAAATTCACTGGCAAATCATCATTGGCCTCGTTTTAGGGCTTCTCTTTGGCATTGTCGCTGCTGCTAACCAGTGGACGGTGTTCGTCAAGAACTGGATAGAACCCTTTGGCGCGATCTTCCTCAACGCCCTTAAGCTCGTCGCTGTCCCCATGGTGCTTGGCTCGCTCGTTAGCGGGGTGGCGTCGCTGTCCGACGTTAGCAAGTTAGGACGAATAGGGGGTAAAACGCTCGCTATTTACATTGCAACAACCGCCGTGGCCATCGCTATCGGTCTGATAATGGCCAATTTGATCCAACCGGGCAAGTTCCTACCCTCCGAAATGCGCGACGACTTAATGGCTGCTTACGGCAGCAACGTGGAGGCCAGCCGCCAAAAAGTGGAAGAGGTGGAAAAAGGGGGACCGCTCCGAATTCTCACGGACATGGTGCCGGCCAACATCTTCAGTGCCGCTGCCGACAACCGCAACATGCTCCAGATCGTCTTCTTTGCCATCTTCTTTGGCATCGGCCTACTGCAGGTACCTGAAAAGCGCGCGCGGCCCCTGCTCGACTTTTTCCAAAGCCTCAGCCACGTGAGCATCCGCCTGGTGGACATCATCATGCTCATGGCGCCTTTGGGTGTCTTCGCCCTGATGGCCAACACTATTGCCATCGCCTCCGGAGGCGACTTAAATCGCCTCGTCGGTCTGCTCCAAGGGCTCCTGGTGTACTGCCTTACTGTTGTCGGAGGTTTGGCCCTTCACACCTTTGGCGTGTATCGCCTGTTGTTGCGGATGTTCTCCAAAATGTCGTTTGTTCACTTCCTGGGTGGCATTAGCAAAGCCCAGTTGGTGGCCTTTTCTACCAGCAGCAGTGGCGCCACCTTGCCCGTGACGATGGAATGCTGCGAAGAAAAACTTGGCGTTTCCGAGGAGGTTTCCTCTTTCGTCTTGCCATTGGGTGCCACCGTCAACATGGACGGCACAGCCCTTTACCAGGGCGTAGCGGCGGTCTTCATCGCCCAGGCGTTGGGGATGAACCTCAGCGCAGCAGACCAGTTGAGCGTCCTCCTGCTGGCCGTAATGGCCTCCATTGGTACGGCCGCGGTGCCCGGTGCGGGTGTCGTCATGCTCATTATTATCCTCGAAAGCATCCATGTGCCCAGCGCCGGTATTGCTCTCATTCTTGGCGTTGACCGCCTCCTCGACATGCTGCGCACCGTAACTAATGTTACCGGCGACTGCGTCGTAGCGGTCAGCATTGCCTCCTCCGAAGGCCAATTGCGCGCCACGTCGCCCGCTCCAGAAGCTGACGCCATCCGGCTCAAGAAATGAAAAAACCCGGCGCCGTTCGGACGTGCCGGGTCTGTTCGGTAGCGCGGGGGAGGCTTGAACTCCCGACCTCATGATTATGAATCATGCGCTCTGACCAGCTGAGCTACCGCGCCAATGATTTTGGGCCACAAAGGTAAGCGTATTGCTGCAGCACAAGCAACAGCTTGCACAAAAACTTCCTTGCCACATCGGCG
>Ga0073932_1002649_pt1 | contig 26794 bp, 17 predicted proteins | sample DewCreD2012metaG_FD_76967 | JGI IMG/M metagenome (GOLD analysis project Ga0073932, IMG submission 76967) | Hot spring sediment bacterial and archeal communities from British Columbia, Canada, to study Microbial Dark Matter (Phase II) - Dewar... ...
ACTCATGATGGAATGGCCTCCTGTTGAGAAGTAATTTGTAGGCCTTTGACAACTTCAAATTACCCCATCAACTGCGCCATTCCAGTTACCTGTTTTGGACACGAGTGATGGGCAATAGGGAGCGCAAGGGAGACGATTCCTGCTGTCGTTCGCCTGGTCGAAGAGGTGCGTACCGCGTGCAATTGGCTCCGATGGCAGCAACGCAGGCCTTAAGCCGGTCACCCCAGCCGCTTCACTTCGACCTCTGCCCCCTTGCGTTCGTCGGATAGGTAGGCGCTGTAGATGGTCACGATGCAGTCGGCAGCCAGGCCGCTGTCGCTCTGCGGCGGCCGATCGTCGGCAGCGCAGCGGTAGAAATCTTCCAGTTCCTGCGGGTAGCCGCTGGTGGACGCCTCGTCGGCGGCGGGATTCGACCAGCCTTCCTTCGTGCCGATCTTCTCGACGATGTGGATGTCCTTGAACTGGGCGCCGACGGGGTTGTAGGTCGCCATCGCGTTGGTGGGATTCACGTTGCAGATCGTGCGGTGGTTGTTGGCCACGACTTCCAGCGCATTGTGGATGCCGCCCATCACGATGTCCGAGGCGACGATCGTCGCGATCATGCCATCCTCGAAGGTGACATGCATCATCGCGAAATCGTCGATGTCGTAGTAGTCCGCGCGGATGTGGCCTTCGTCGCGGAACGCCTTCTGTCGGGTGATCGCGTGCGTCCGCGCCGTAACGGCCGCGGGGCGGATCGCCTTGCCGTTGCGCGTCAGGCCCTCGACCTGCTTCAGTTACAGCGCCGCCGAGAGCGGGTGGCAGCCCTTGCCGATCATCACGCCGCCGCCGGAGAACTTCCAATAGGCGTAGGTCTTGGCGTGCGAACCCGAGTGCGCCTGTTCGCCGTGGATCCACAGGATCTGCGCGCCGGTCTTCTCGACGATCTCGCGCTCTTTCTGGACCGCGGGCATGTACACCCAGTTTTCCGCATAGAAGAGGCGGCCCTTGCTGCGCTTTTCGGCCTGCAGGATCCGGTCGGTGCTGGCCAGCGCGTGGTCGAGCGCGGCCTGCTTGGAACAGGTATCGCCGCGGAAACTTTCCGAACCGTCGCCGAAATAGCCGGTCAGCGGTTTTTCGACGATGACGTGCTTGTCCTTCGCCAGGGCCGCGACGGTCACCTGTTCGTGCGCGGAAGGCGGAACCAGGACGTGGACGACGTCCGAGGCTTCCATCAGCGCTTCGAGCGAATCGAAGACGCGGAGTTCGCGCTGCGTGCCGAAGGCGCGCGCCATCTCGCGGTCGATCGCGTATACGCCTGCGACCTCCACCTTCACGCCCGTAACGCGCCGGAGCGCCTCGTAGTGGAACGCCGCGGCAAACCCCGTCCCGACCAGACCGGCTCGAAGCGACTTTTGGGCCATCGTCAGACTCCTCGACGCGCTCACTTTGCCTTCCTGGCACTGGGCGTCGCATCGACGTCCAGATCGCCCAGCGCATACTGGATGCCGTCCAGGTAGAACTTCAGCAGCGCCGGGTTGCGGAAGTTCTCGTCGAAATGGCTGAAGGCGCAATAGAAAACGCGGCCTTCGCCGTAGGTCTTGATCCAGGCCAGGGCGTAATCCCGGTCGGGCCGCGGGGTCTTGTCCATCATCTCGGTGTTGCCCAGCGTCAGGAGCACGCGCAGCGTCTCGCGCGAGTACGGCTTGTCGACGACATAGACCTCCTCTTTCATTTCGAAATTTCTGCCGCCGAAGGCCGACAGCAGCGGATGCGCCGGGTCGTCCAGCCTGATCGTCGCCTGCTGCGGCTTGGGATGGGTCTTGAAGAGCGCGCCCAGCATCTCGCCGTAGGGCGGCCAGCTGAAGAAGGCGCCCGTGGCGCCATGAAAACCGACCAGCCCTTTGCCGCTCCTGACGAAGGCCTCGAAATTCCTCTTCCAGCGCGCGTCTTTCTCCAGCAGCGCCTTCTGTTCGTCCGGCGTCATCTTTTCGATTTCGGGGGCGATGAAGATCTCGCGCACCAGTTCCTTGCCATCGACCTTCACGTTCTTGCCGCAGGTGCTGTTCATGATCACGGCGTCGAACTCGGCCAGCTTGTCCGCCTCGAACATCGCCGGGTCGTCGCTCAGGACCGTTTCCCAGGCCTTGGTCTTTTGTCCCAGCACCTCGATGGCCGCATTGGTGCAGGGAATCACCGTGTGCTTGAATCCCGGCGTGCGCCAGAAGACGAGCACCTTGCGGGCTTTCCTCGGCGCTGCAGCCGCTTTTTCTGGCGCGACCTCCCATATCTTCTGCTTCTCGGCCTCAGGATACGGCGGTGGCGGCCAGGCGGGCTCGGCCGCGAGCAGCGAGGCGCTGCAGATCAGTGCGGCGAGCAGGACCGCGGCGGGCACACGGATCGCCAGACGACGAATGTTCATCGACAAGTCTCCTTGAAGCCGACCCCATTCACCCTTCGCGGGAGAGGGGCGTCCCGCTGCCAATTTCGGATTCGGCATCCGTCCCATCCGAAATCGCCCCTCCCCTCTCCCCGCGTTCGATCCGCTCATGTCGGCCCGTTCCCGCAGTGGGGGGAGGGTAACCGCACAGGGACAGATTCACTGCCCCACGGCCAACTTCGCCGTCAACCCCTGCCGGTACGCTTCGTCCTGCGCCTGCAGTGCCGCAACGCCGGGGACGCCCTTGTGGATCCAGACGCGATAGGCGACGCGGACCGGTTTGCCGGGCTCCAGCGTCATCGCGCCCAGTCCGGGATACTCGGGGCAGAGGAACCCGTAGTGCCTCGTCAGCCACGTCAGCGGCGACCCGGGATGCGCGGGATCGACAAAGATCGCCGCACCGCTCGGTTCTCTGGCGCCTTCGAAGAGCCCCGACAGGTCTGCCCAGGCAATCCTTCCAGCCTCGAGGTCCTTCGGGCTCCGGCCTTCGGACGTCGTGATGACGGTGGTCTTGTCCTTGCGCGGCGCGTACCGGATCGAGAAACCGCCGTACCCCTTCTTCGGTTCGCCCTTCACCGTGACCGCATCCTTCAGTGCCGTCCAGACGATCTCGAAATCCATCGCACGGCCATCGGCCGTTTCGGGGAAGACCGTCACGACCCACTCTTCGCGTACGGTCTTGCGTTCGCCGGTCTGCCAAGAGAACTCCGCACCCAACACCGCCGCAACGCTTCCTGCCTCGCGACAGCGCCAGCGCTCGAAGATGTAGCGAAAGTCGTTTGGAATCCACGACTCGTACTTCCGATCCTCCAGACCCGCCACCTGAACCGTCGTCCAGGCCCAGAAAAGTCCGCGGTGGTGGTAGTGGTCCTTCGGAAAATCGTCGGTCAAAGTCTCGCCGGCCGGACCGAAAACCGGATGGAAATAGTTGCTGCGGTCATACCGCGGCGGGACGCCTTCGCGGCCGATCGATCCGTGATTGAAGACCCAGACACGCCGGTCCCCTTCCGACAGTTCCAGCGATCGGTCGGAAAGGGGACTGAACGAGAAGGCTGGCTTGAGCGCTTCGGTGCGGGCTTTGAGCGCCATTCTTCGAGGCTTCATTCCGGATGCCGGCGCGAGCGTGGCGACCAGGCGCCTCGCTTGGGTGCCGGAGGCCGATTCCAAGGCCACGATCTGTGCGGGCATGGGCGCCGCATCGGGAGCGATCAGGCAGTAGCTGCCTGCTGTCAGTTCGATGTCGTCCGGAAGCGGCACGGAAACCTGCAGGGGGTATGCGGAAGGCACGACGTCCAACGCGAACTCTCCGGCGGAAGAAAACGCACCGGAGAAGAGGCCGACGAACAGGACGATCGCTGCCGCCTTCATGGACACCTCCCATTGCATGCTACACCGTTTCGTGCGGATGACACATGTCAGGAATTGATTCGAGGTTGTCGAGCCTTGACGGGAACGGACTTGCCGTTTTTGGGCGGGCATGCCTGGTGCATTTCGCACGGATCGCCCCGTCGCTCGTCATGAGGACGCCGATTTCGTTCAAATCGAACCGCTTTTTCATGACGCCGAGTTTCCGAGCGTGTATGAAACAGCGCGGCCCAGACATCCAGGAGATCTCGACGATGTCCGAAGGCGCCAGACCGGATGGACCCTCCCATGTGAAGGCGATCGCCCCGGAGACGTTGGAGCGGGAACGTGCCTTATTGAGCGACCTGAAACGGAAACCTCTCCTCCGGCGACTGGCCGGATACGCCGGGCTCTCCGGTCCCGGGTGGCTTCAGGCCGCCTTTACGCTGGGGGGCGGCACGCTGGCTTCCTCGCTCTTCGCCGGGACCGTCATGGGCTATCGACTGCTGTGGGTGCAGCCGCTGGCCATGATCTGCGGCGTGATCATGTTCACGGCGGTGGCCCGTCAGGCGCTGAACACCGACGAGCGGCCTTTCGCTGCCGTGCGGCGCCACGTGCATCCGGCCATGGCGTATGGTTGGGCGTTGGCATCCCTGCTGGCTTCGCTGATCTGGTGCCTGCCGCAGTACAGCCTCTCGATCAGCGTGGTATCGGACATGCTGGGCCGTCCGCTCGAAGGCGCGCGGTCACTGCCGCCTTCCATCGTCATCCTGGGTCTCGTGTTGCTGATCGTATGGAACTATGGCAGCAGCAAGGGCGTGAAGCTGTTCGAAACGCTGATCAAATTGTGCGTCGCTATGATCATTGTCTGTTTCGGGCTGGTGGTCTTGCGGATTCCGCTCGATGGGTCGGCGATCGCGTCGGGATTCTTCGGATTTCATCTCCCGGTGCCCGGCACGCACTATCCCGGGTGGGAGCAGGCGGCCGCGCAGTTCACGGCACAGGCGGCTGCCCAGGGCCAGCCCGATCCGCGGTTCATGGACCGGATCGGCGCATCCGGTTCGGACATCCTGATTGCGGCGGGCGCCACCGCGGTCGGGATCAACATGACCTTCATGTATCCCTACACGCTGCGCGCGCGCGGCTGGACCAGGGAATACACGGGGTTGGCGCAGTTCGACCTGTGGACGGGCATGCTGATCCCGTTCGTCGTCGCGACCTCGTTGATCGTGATCGCCGCCGCCGCGGTGCTGCATGGCGACGCCTCGTTTGCGCAATTGAATCCGGCCTCGCCGGTGAAGGCGTCTGCCGGCGACCTGGCCAAGGCCATCGAACCGGTCACGGGGAAATTCTTCGCGCACGTGGTCTTCGGCATGGGCGTTCTGGGAATGACCGTTTCGTCCATCTGCATGCTGCATCTGGTCAGCGGCTTCATCGTCTGCGAACTGATGGGGGACGTTCCCGGCGGGCGCTGGTACAAGTTCGGCATGCTGCTGCCTTCCGCCGGCATCCTGGGGCCCCTGGTCTGGGCGAAATACGGTTTCTACCTGGCCATCCCCACGTCGGTGATCAATTTCTTCTTCCTGCCCATCGCCTACATCAGTTTCTTCGTACTGGACAATCGCAAGGATTACCTGGGCGAAGCGCGGCCCAAAGGGTTGCGGCGCATCGCGTGGAACGTGGCCATGGCCGCCGTCATTGCTATCGTCGCCACCGGAGCGGTCTACAAAATCGGCCAGATGCTCCCGGACCTGCTGAAGAAGCTTCAAGGATGAGGATCACCGGCGTTTCCGTCCGCCATGCGTGCTGAAGCGCCACGTGCGTGTCCACGGTTTCCCGTCGACCTCGACCTCCATCGTCACCTCGTACTCGGTACCTCCCTGGAGCGGCTCCTTGGGGATGATGCAGACGCAGCGCAGGAAAGCGGTCATGCCGTTCGAGGGCCCGGTCTGGGGGTCGAAGGCGTAGCATTCGATGGACGGCCCATCCGGCAGCTTGGCGCCCGGGGGCAGACCTGCCGGCACCGCGCGCAGTTTGTACCCCGTCAGCTTCAGCTTTCCCGTGTCGAACTGCACGGTAACGGGATACCCGGCCCGCTCGTCGCCGGGGGTCGCATCGGGCCTCTCCTTGGCGTAGGTCAGCGCGATGTCTTCCTGGCCGGGTGCGGGGCAGAGGACCGGCCAGAATGTCGACGGCTTGACGGCCAGCATTCGGGTCCGGCCGTCGATGCCGCCGTACTTTCCCTCGTAGCCGACGCCAAAGGCCTGCGTATCCGGACGGATCACATCGATCCGGTGGAAATAGGTCTGCACCATCATCGCGGCGATCTGTCCGGCGGAGGTGCCCATGCTGAGGATGCTGCGCATGCCAGCTTCATGGCCTTCCGGCGAGTAGCCCGGCTTGCCTTTGTCTTCAGGATGGGTGAGCTGATTGTTGGCGGCCATGTAGGCGCAGTGTTTTTGCAGGTCGGCGCTGAGTTTCGGGTCTTCCGGCCGCGGCGTGAGGCCCAGCTTCAATCGCTCCTCGATCACGCCCTTCAACACGTTCAACGCGCCGGGTGTCCGGGTGGCCAGCGGTCGGCCGCTGGCTTTGGGATCCTCGCCCCAAGGGCCCAGGCTCAGCCCGGTCAATTCCTGTGTCGGCGTGCACCAGTGCTCCTCGGCGGAAGGCAGGGGGAAGAGATAGGACTGGTCTTTGAGCGCGATCCCGTCGATGCCCGGCTCGTTGTAGATCCCGTTCCCGTTGGCGTCGATGATGACGAACGAATCGTTCTCGATGCGCAGGCTGAGCTGCGTCACGTTGCGGTAGGTCCAGGTTCCGTCGGGGCCCTTCTTCAGGAAAAGGCGCACGGTCAGCGGCTGTTTGACGCCTTCGCGCGAAAGGTTCAGGTTGAGCGCCTGGTCGTTGCGGTACGCGGAAAACTTGCCGTCGTTCTTCAGATCGAGTTCGAGCTGGCCCTTGTCGCCGACGCGCGCCGGGATGGTCAATCCGGCGAGCTTGAGCGCCTCGCCGACGGGGCGGTCCAGGTCGCCCAGCAGTTGCGCCGCATGGACTTCGGTCGCCGGCTCCGCGCGGATCTGCGTGCGCAAGGCTTTCAGTTCGCCGTCATTCTCGCCCGCGACCAGCATCGGGAGCGAAAGGCAGGTTGCGGCGAGCAGGACGTTGCAAGCGTTTCGCATGGTCAGGCTCCTCGTACACGTTACCCCACGGAATGCCACCTCACATCCGCTTCCGGCGGAGACGGAGGAAACGGATCAGCGCCCGGTCGAAAGGCGTCTCGGTCGTCAGGAACTGGTAATCGCAGGGCAAGGCAAGACACCCGTCGCGGAGCGCCTGTAGATGCGCCGCGGCGCGCTGACGGTACGCCTCGACCGGCAGGGGCTCGAATCGGGCCTGCGTCTCCGGATCGCGGAAGGCGAGCCCGGGTTCGATCGGCGGATCGAGTTCCGCCGCATCCCAGATCTGGAAGAAAATCAGCTCGTGACCGCGGTGCCGAAGGTTCCGCAGGGCCTTCAGCAGACGCTGCCGGCCGCAGAGTCCGTCCGAGAAGAGGAGGATCATCCCGCGCCGCCGTTCGTGCGACGCCAGGGCTTCCAGCGCGTTCACGATGTCCGCATCGCCCGCGGCATGCACCGAGCTGAGGTTCTCGATCACCCGGCGCATGTGCGCGCGCGGCGAACGCGGCGGAAGGTAGAAACCGCCGTCCTTCCCGCCGGCACAGAAGAGGCCCACGCGGTCGCGTTGGCTTTGCAGCAGATAGACCAGCGCCGCGGCCAGCGTCACGCTGTAGCCGAGCTTGGTGAACACCGGCCCCGGCAGTTCCGCCGTACCCTTCGAGCGATAGCCCATCGAGGCCGAGGCGTCCAGCACGATCGTCGCGCGCTGCGCCGTCTCGGCCTCGAAACACTTGACGAACAACCGGTCCGTCCGCGCGTACAGGCGCCAGTCGATGAAACGCACATCGTCGCCCTGCACGAAGGTCCGGTGGTCGGAGAACTCGGCGGAAAATCCGCGCCGCGGCGTGCGATGGAAACCCTGCAGGAATCCGCGCACCAGCAGCTTCGCCCGCAAGTCCAGGCGCCGGAGACTGGCGAGGAACTCCGGGAACAAAACTTCCTTCGGCGGCCGGTCGATCTCTTCCGGCGTTCCCGCAACGCGTTTCGCCAGACGGCGAAGGTTGGTCAGCGAGGCGGGTATGTCCAGACGGTGCATGGCGGCTCTCGGCTATCGGTTTCCGAATGCGGTCCTTCCGTCTTCTCTCCTCCCGACCCTTCACCTCGTCAGGCTCCACACCAGGATGTTCGCGGTCAAGGCCAGTCCATCGGCATCGTGGTACTGGCAGAAGGGACTTAGCGGACGCGTGAACCAGCAGCACCCCAGCGACTTGGGCGACAGGACGACGGCCAGACGCAGGCGGCCGGTGGCCGGATCGGGCAACTCGAGTCCGAAAAGTTCGGGATCGACCGGTTCCAGCCGGTTCGAACGCGGCTCCGTGCTGGCACGCACTTGGGCGATGCGATGCCCGCACGAGAACAGGGGATGAGTGGGGGGCAGCCGCGCGAGGGGCCGGTCCGCAAAAAGATCCTTCAGGATTCCGCGAAGGCTGTCCGAGAACTCCGGCGAGCCGCAGCAGGCGTCGGCGATCAGGAAACCGCCATTCCGCAAGTGATCCTGGAGCCGCGCCTTCTCCTCCGTCGTCCATCGTATCGGGCCGTGTCCGGTGACGTAGAGCACCGGGAAACGGTCCAGCTCGCCGTCGGAGAGCGCAAGCGTTTTCGCCTGCGGTGGACCCGACAGCGCCAGTTTCTGTTCCAGGTGCGCGAAGAGCGATTCCCAGTATCGCGGCGGCTGCCAGTCGCCGCCATGTTTGACCCAGGCGATCAACGGCACGCCGGACGGCCGCTCGCCGGACGACGTCTGCAGACGTTGCTCTTCTTCGGTGCGTTGCCTGGACCATTCCACGAACTGCGTCACGTCAATCCTGGCCTTCGCGTCCTGTTCGTTCATGCCCAAGCCGAAGGCCAGCAGCCAGAGGATCAGTTCGCGGCTGTTCCAGGAACTGACCGAGATGCCTCCGCCGAGCCGGGCCAGTTCGTCGTAGTAGGGCAGTCGGAAGACGCGTTTGGCCTCGTCGCCCAGATCCATCAACTGCTGCTTCCATGAGGTGGCATTGGCCGGGGCCCAGTAGATCCAGGCGGTCTGGCTGCCGGTGACGGCGTGAAAGACGATCCCGCGTTCCTTCATGGCGCGGACGTATCGGATGCAGAGTTCCATGCGTTCTTCGCTGGGCTGCTCGTCGCCCAGCAGCACGACGACTTTGCGCGCGCCTTGGGCCCAGTCCAGCTTCTGGAGCGCGGCGGCTATGCCCTCGTCGGTCAGCTCCTCGCCGCCGCCTTCCGCCACCTGCTCGCGCAGGAAATCCGATAGCGCGCGCTTGTCGGACGTGAAGGGCAGTACGTCGATCTTCTTCTGCTTCCCCACGTACTCCTTGGTGCGAAAAGCGATCACGGCGGCGCTGAACGTGCGCGCCTGCCCCTCCAGCACTTCGACCAGGCGTTTGATCTGCTCCTGAAGGGTGGCGAGCGTGTGGTTCATCGAGCCGGAGCAGTCCAGGACGAAGGCGATCTGCAGGTCTTCGGAGGCGCAGTTGCAAGTGGCGTTCACGTCGAGCGAGCGGGCGAGGCAGAAACTCGAGATCAGCAGGAGCGCGCAAAGAAGGCGCGTCGCGTTGCGCTCCGGGCGCTTGGCTCTTGGCTCTCGCTGGCTGCAGATCGCCACGGCGTACCTCGCGCTTGTGCAGTCGGTGCCGCTCTCGCGGCTTCAAAGGCCAGCGCATTATAGCCCGTTCCATCCAGGGTTGGCGAGCAGAACTTGCGAAAATGGCGCAAGTTCAGTCTTTTATGGCTCTTGTCCAAACCCCGCCAACCGATGAGCAGGAGTAGGAGCCTGTGCGGGTGGAGGGGCGAAATGACGCATGGTCCGCCGTGAACCGGGCAGACCGGGCAGAATGGAACGGGGCGCATGTTGGGCATCGTCGGTTGGTTCGGGAAGTGGCTGCACAGCGAAGCCGCCGCTGGGGCGGCGGAGCCGCAGGCTTCGTTTGCGACGGAGCCGGTCGCGCCGGTCCACGTGGAACAGAGCGCATGGAACGAGGGACTTCGCCTCTTCGACGAGTTCGAGGTCGAGCGCCAGCTCGGTGCGGGCGGGCTCGGCCCGGTGTACCTCGTTCGCAACACGAACGACGGGCGCGCCTATATCGTCAAGCGGGTGGCGTTTCGAGATGACGAGGCGCGCAACGAGTTCCTTGCCCAATTGCAGGCGTGGGTTTACCTGCCGGAGCATCCGCACCTCGGCGCCTGCCGGTTTATCCGCGTGCACGGCAACGAGGCGGACGTCTTCAGCGAGCCGCTGGAAGGCGCTTCGCTCAAAGAACTGATCCGCACGCGTAAACTATACGCTGGCGACAAACGTGCGGCGTTGGAACGCATCCTCGACATCGCGATCCAGATGGCGTGGGGACTGCAGGCGCTGGAAGACCTGAAACTGCTGCACGGGAACCTGAAGCCCACCGATGTCTTCGTCTCCTCGAACGGGATCGTGCGGATCACCAGCATGGGGTTGGCGCGTGCCGTTTCGAAGGCGTATTGCGCCGATGGAAAGCCGGCGGAAAAACCGTCGCCGGTGTACGCCTCGCCCGAAGTGACCGACGGGGGGGAGATCACGGAGGCATCGGACCTGTGGTGCTGGGGCCTGATCGTCTTCGAGATGTTCGCCGGCGCGGTGCTGTGGGGGGAGGCTCCGCCCGATCCGAAAAGCGACGGTGTGTCCGACGACGGTGCGAAGCGGTCTCTCGAACAGCTGCGCGCGGTCGGAAAGGTGCCCGAATGGGGCGGGCGCACGGGCTTGCAGGCGCTGGAAACCTACCTGAAAGGCCCGGCGCCCGAAAAGCCGCTGCCGGTCATGCCGAACGCGGTGGCCGCGATACTGAGGCGCTGTTTCGCGCCGCGCCTCGAAGACCGCTGGAACTCCGCGATCGAAGTCGCAAGGGAATTGCGCCTGGCTTATCGCCAGCACGTGGGCCGCGAGCATCCGCGCCGCGCGCCGACGGCGCTGCATCGGGGGCATCGACTGATCGTCGCACATGCCCGCTGGTCCCGGGCCAGCGGAGCCCAGTGGCTTTCGCTGGGCGAATGGGAGGAACGGATCGAACGCGCCTTGGGCAGGCCTGCTCCCGTCTGGGGACGGCGCGCCGCCAGCGCGCTCGGTTTGAAGGCGCAGGCTTCGCATGACCACACGGCGCTCTATGCGCTCCAGAAGCGTTGCGAAGGCCTGATCGCCTCCGGTCATACGGAATTGCGCCACGAACTGGCCGGCCTGTGCATGGATCACGGGTTCCTGCATGTCGGCCTGCAGAACATCCCGAAAGCCCTGGAATGCTTCGAACAGGCCATTCGCGTCTGGGATGAACTGGTCACGGGCGAGCAGCGCGACGAGTTGCAGCACGAACTGGCGATGGCGCATCTGAACAGGGGTATCGCGCTGAAACAGATGGGCCGCCTCCGGGAGGCCCTGGCCGGCTACGAACGGGCCATCGAGCTTTGGAAAAGCCAGGTCAGCCGGGAAGGTCGCCGCGAACTGGCCGCCACGCTGGGCTGGGCGGAAGCCTCGCGCGCCAAGGTGCTCTTCAAGCTGGCCTTCCAGGCGCGCGCCAACGCGCTCGAGCTGAGCCGTCAGGCGCAGGAACTTCAGGCCCGGGTCCAGGAGCGCAATGCCGAAACCCGGGCGCTGCGCAGCCGCGTCGCGGCGCTGAACTCGCAAATCGGCGTCCTGGGTTCGGAACAGGGGCCGCCGCCCATGAAGAGCCGGGCGGGTTCCAAGACCGCCGAGAACGAATCCGCCGCACGCCAGGTGGAGCGCCAGATGGCCGCCCAGGCGGCCAAGTCGGAACTGGCCCGCCTCCAGGAAGCCCTGAAGACAGCCGAGGAATGGGAGGTTAAGGCCAAAACCAGGCAGCAGGAAGCCCGTGCCGCCGATGCCGATGCCAAGGCGTTGCAGAAACGCGCCGAATCCGAAGCGCGCGCCGCGCTGAGCGTCCTTCAGGCGGAAGTCAAACGCACCGACCGCGACGACGCCCGAGCCGTGTTCCACTGGGCACAGCGGGCGTTCGAAGGATTGCTGTAGCGGCAGGATCCCGGATTTCGACCGATGGCCGAACCGGGAGTCCCGCCCGCCCGATAATGACCTTCCAACCGGCCAACCGTTCAATCCCGCAATTCGCCCATCAGCATGAGGTAGCCGACATGCCAGTTCGTGCCTTCGAAACGCTTCGGGTCGTTCACCTTCTCGTTGCGCGTGGCCAGGATCGCGGCTTTGTCGAGCGCATTGGCGGTGACCTTGACCGTGATCGTGTGTTCCGCGTCCGGCAGGCCCGAGGCCGCCATCCAGCTGTTCATGCGGTGGTAGGTGCAGTAGCTGTCGAAGCGGGAAATCTTCTTCTCGGGGCCGCCGTCGATGCAGTAGACCAATTCGCCGGCGTCGGGACCCATGATGTCGAAGAATCCGATCGCCGTTCCTTTGAACTTCACCGTCAGGCTCTCGCCCGGCGTTCCGCACCACAGCTCCGGCATGAACTGCCTGAAACTCTTCTGCAACGGCGCATCGGCCCCGAGCGGCTTGAATCCATCGCTGTGCCTGGCCTTCGAGACCGGTTCCATGCGCGCGGAGGCGTAATGATCCGCGCGGAAGGGCGCCTTCAGTTCGTGCGGCCCGGCCAAGCCGATCCTGCACTTCGGGAGGGAACGCTGGAGCGCTTCCAGATACATCCGGTGGCCGGTCTCGACGTGCGGGTGCACCCCGTCCGGCGCGAAGACGAACCGGTCGCCCAACGCGGCCTTCTCGTCGTCGGTCTTGGGCAGCTTGGCCTTCATGAGGAGTCTGCCTTCGCGGTCGAGCCTGGCGGCTTCGAGCGCCAGGTGGATGGTGGGGATCGCATAATGGTCGGCGATCCGTTCCATCGCCGTGGCCGAACGCGGGAACCTGCCGCTCTTCAGCGTCGCGAGCATGTTCTCGTGAAGCGTGTAGACGAAGCAGATGTCGGTCTGGGGGTTGGCTTCCCAGGTCTGCCGCACCAGGCCTTCCATGGCGCGGTGGATTTCGTCGGGCGGCGTGCCGCCGTCGTTCACGGCGAATTCGACGAAGAGCAGGTCAGGTCGGTGCGCCACGACGTCCTTGCGGTTGCGATAGACGCCCAGCGTCGAGCCGGTACCGCCGATGGCCGCGTAGATTTCGGAGACTTTCGCCTTCGGGTATTGCTCCTGAAGCCAGCGGGTCGTGTAGACGCGCCAGCCGGGCTGCGCCGTGATGCTGCCGCCCAGATACGCGATGCGGACCGGTTCGCCGGCCTCCAGCTTCGCGAAGAGATTCGGCAAACCGCCGCGCGGACGGCACTCGACGGCATCGGCCAGCGGTTCTTCGGCGGGCGCCTGCGCCGCGGTCAAAAAGAAACCCGCCCATCCCAGTGCCGCGAGCGCGGCTGGAAGAGAAGAAGGCATGGATATCCTTTCGCAAAAGGGCCGTCCGTACTGCAATGAATACACCGCCGGAAAGGCGCTTGTTCGTCGGCCGACCCCTGTCGCTCAACTCAACAACAGTTTGCTATCCTCCCTTGGCGCCCCGCCGTGCCGCTCCAGCCAATCGGCGTGATGCGCGCGACCCGTGGCGCGAAGCCGCTTGGCCATCGACGCCACGCCGTCGCGCGTATGCAGCGGCCCGCCATCGGCGATCACCTGGAAAATTGGATCCGGCTGACCGCTCTTGATCAGGTTCTCCGTGATGAAGGACTCCAGCCGCCGGAGCCCCTCGTTGACGATCTCGGGCCGCCGGGCCGCCAGGTTGCGCGTTTCGTGTGGGTCGTCCTTCAGGTTGAAGAGCATCAGCGACGGGAATTCCTTCAGCCCCGTGTGGTAGGTGCGCAGCAGCAGCCAGTCGTCCCAGCGGACGCCGCGCTGGCAACTCCACGCGCCGTTGCTCAACACCAGGAACTCGCGACCGAGGTCCCTGCCGCTGCGCAGTGTCTCGGCGAACGAATGCCCGTCCCACTCTTCGGGCGCCGTGCCGCCCAGCAGGTCCACCAGCGTGGCGGCCAGGTCCACGTTGTAATGGAATCCGTCGAAGGCCCTACCCTTCTGCCCGTCGGTGAGCCCCGGCCAGCGCACGATCAGGGGGATGCGGTGCGTGATCTCGTCGGCCGTCTGATGGTCGCCGTAGACGCCGAGTTCGCCGTGGTTCTCGCCGTGATCGGACGAAACCAGGATCGCCGTTTCCTCGTAGAGGCCCAGTTCCTCGAGCAACGCGACAATCCTGCCCACGAAATGATCGGCATAGCGGATGCCGGTGTCGTAGCCGTCGATCCAGCGTTTCCAATCGTCCTGGCTGGCGATGGTGGCGGCGCCCTGGGGCCAGTCGAAGACCCAGTCGTAACGGCCGTGCGGAGTGACCGCATCGTGCGGACCATAGCTGCTGCGGTGACGCCGGATCAACTCATCCGTGAGCCACACCGGGGGCGGACTGTCCTTGAAAGGCTCGCCGAACGAGGCTGGCGTGTCGTAGGGCGTGTGCGGGTCCCACAGATTGACGTGCAGGAACCACCGGTCCTCCTTTCCGCGGCTGCGCAGCCAGCGTTCGGCATACGGGAAGACCTCGTGCGCGTCGTCGAGGCCGGTGCGCCCCGTGTCGTAGCACTCGCGGAAGCCGTTGAAGACCTCGTAATAGGAGTGACGGTGGCCGAACGGCGAGATCGAGACGGGGTAGTAGCCGGCGTCGCGGATCTTCTGGCCCAGCGAGTTCATTGCGGGACGGCTGCGGAAGCCGCGCGAATGCCCCTGCGGCCGGCGATCGGCGTTGATTCCGCCGTGGTTGATCACGCCGGTGTTGATGCCGAGCTGCCCGGAAAAGAGCGCCGCGCGCGAGGGCTGGCACGGACTGTCGGGACAGTAGAAGCGGTTGAAACGGACGCCTTCGCCCGCGATCCGGTCCAGGTTCGGCGTCGTCTGCCGATGGTACCCGTAGCAGGACAGGTGGTCCGCACGGAACGTGTCGATGTCGAGGTAAAGGATGCGCATGGTTTCGGCTCCTGTTCAAGGGTTCCATCGATGATTCCGGACCGCGGTCTCCAACAGTTTTCGGAAGCGCGCGCGAGTCTTGCCATCCGCTCGGGCCGGCGTGGCGGCGATGCCGACGATGCCGTGCAGGTCCCCGTTCGGCCCCAAGAGCGGAACGGCGAAACGCACGACGCCGCGGGGGTTGCGCGCGAGGCAGACCGCGAAGGCTTCCCGCCGGACGCGTCGGAGCACCGCGGCGAGTTCCGGGCCGCGCACCGGCCGGCGGGCCGCGCCGTTCCAGACCCAGAGGTCCCTGCGTTTCGCGGCGGCCGTTCCGTCCCCGCCGAAGGCGAGGCGCAGCTGCGTGACGGCCGTCAATTCCGTCGGGTCGGGTTCCCATCCGATGCGGGCCCAGACGCGCACCTCGGCCTCTTCCGGGTCGCTGCGGTCGACCATGGCGAGCCGCCCGTTGCGATACGCGTACAGCTCGACGGTCTGTCCCGAGGCCTGACAGAGACGCACCAGCGGCGCACCGGACCAGGCACGGAGCGCATCTTCGGCCAGGGCCAGCGGAACCAGCGCCACCGCCGCACGGAAGCGCCCTTCCACCGGTTCGCGCGCGACCAGCCCGGCGCGTTCCAGCACGGCCAGCAGCCGCGAGGTGGACGATTTGGGCCACTGGGCGGCGCGGGCCAGCTGCCCGAGCGTGGAAGGTCCATCGGCGTTGAGCCGCCGGAGGATCTCCAATCCGCGCGTCAGCGCCGGCGCCGGGTCGGGGGTTTCGGCTCGATGTTCCATATGTCGATCTCGTTCCATATATGGTACACCGCCTCCTGGCGTCCGCAAGGGGAATCCGGCGCAGTACGCTCCCGTATCGGAAGGTCGGGGCCGCCGGGGAGGAAGGCCGCCATGGCGCGAGCGGTAAAAGACCGCCGCAAGGACAGGAGGGGTGACCTGGAGGATCGAATGGAGCGGGTGAAGGGACTTGAACCCTCGACATCCACCTTGGCAAGGTGGCGCTCTACCACTGAGCTACACCCGCTCGGAGAAGCGGAACCGCATTGTACCGGGTCCGGCTGTCCGTCAAGCGTCAATTTCCGCGGTACTCGCAGCGCGCCGTGCAGGTCTCCGCCACCGCGATGCAGACCACACCCTTCAGCTCCGGCCGGATGCGGTCCCACAGCCACTTCGCCAGCGATTCGCTGGTCGGGTTTTCCAGCCCCGGGATCTCGTTCAGGTACCGATGGTCCAGCTGCTCGATGAACGGCTTCACCGCCGCGGCGATTTCGCCGTAATCGATCACCAGGCCCGTCGCCGCATCGACCTCGCCCTCAACGGATACCTCGATCGCATAACTGTGCCCGTGAAGACGGCGGCACTTGTGGCCTTCCGGCATCTTCGGCAGCAGGTGCGCCGCCTCGAACATGAATCGTTTGACCAGTGTCGCACGCATCGGCGGGAACCGTCTCCGCGGGAAAGAGTTCGGGCCGGCGACTCACTCGAACCGGAACATCTGCACCAGATGCCCGAAGGTGAAGGCCGAACCGATGTAGCCCATGTGCCCGCCGTGCGGGATCAGAACCAGCCGCTTCGCATCGCCCTTCGCCTTCAACTCGGCCACGTCCTCCGCCGCGTTGAACGGGTCGTCTTCGGCCACGATCACCCGCAGGTAGGACGGCGCGCCCTCCATCAGTTTCAGCAGGTCATTGGCCTGCCAGAAGGAATCGACGTCCGGGTAGCCGCCCTTTTCCTTCCAGTACGGAAAGCTCATCGCCTCCACGAACTTCTGGAATCCCCAGGCCCGCGCATGTTCGATGCGGTTCGCCGTCGGGTCCTTCTGTTCGTCCGGCAGTTTGTTCAAGCGGAAGATCGCGTCGTTCTTGTCGACGATTTCCGTGAACTCTTCGCGGATGATGAAACCGATCCCCGCGCGCATGAAGTCGTTCTCGAAGGGGATCTTCTCGCCCGCCTCGACCGGCTCGTGCGTCATGAACACCTTGCCCATGTCCACCATCGTATATTTCCAGCGGTCCCGGTTGTACATGTCGTCCAGGATCAGCGCGGTGGATTTCAGCCGCACCGGCGGCGAAAACGCCACGGCGCCCGACAGCTCGAAGGGCAGTTTCTTCTGCGCCGCCATCTGGGCCAGCGCCACCGTCTGCAACGCCCCCAGGCTGTAGCCGGCGACGCCGATCCGGTTCACCTTGCCCTGGACATCCTTGCTCTTCAGGAACGTGTCGATCACCTGCGCGATCGCCTGCGCGTCGGCGGGAATGTTGCCCGAGACGCCGTGCCGCGAACAATCCTCGAAATTCGGCCGGAACGTCGAATCGAAACTCAGCACGTGGTAATGCAGGTAATGGTTCAGCCAATAGGGCAGCAGGCGTCCCATCGGCGTGTCGGCCTTGCCATCGACCCCGACCAGCACGACCACCAGCGGGGCGGGCTTCTCCTGCAGGATCGCGCGGGCTTCGAATTTCTTCTTCCAGCCCGGGACCTCCAGCTTCACTTTCTTCTGCTCTTTGATCTCCGGCGCGCCGATGCTCAGCATCGTCACGATCGTGCTGTAGAGGCCGTCGTTGTACTTGTCCTTGTACGCCGGGATGTTCGCCGCCCAGTCCTCTTCCTGGCCGGACTCCCTGGAGTTCCCCTCCCCGGCGGCGGGCGAAGATGCGATCGAAAACGCGGCGGTCCAGATGCACAGCAACGTCCAACAACGGCTCCGCATGCGTGCGACTCCTTGTGCAGGTTCGGTCTCAGGAAAAGGGGCGACATCCGACCTCCGAAGAGCATAGCGCGGAAGCGGCGGATTGCCACACACCATTGGGGATCGCCGATCGGAATTGGCGGATTGCGGCGTCATTCCCTCGTCGGCTCCTCGTAGACCTGCTCCACCTGCCGATACAACCGGTTGGCCAGGAATCCTTCCGCGATCGCCAGCGCGAGCACCAGCAACAGCAGCAGCGCGGGGAACTCGCACCGGCCCGAAGACTCCGCACGGAAAAGCGGCGCTTCGTCGAGGTCCTCCACGACCGCCGCCGGCCAAGGCGCCAGTGCCCTGATCGCGTCGGAAGCGGACAGGCGCGCCAAGTCGGACTCCCGTGCCGGCACGTTGACGGCGAAAAGGAACTCGCACGTCACACCGGCCTTGGAGGACCAGCGGAACGAATGCAGGCCGGGCTGCTCCAGACGGGGCGTCACCAGGCGATTGCGCACCAACGCCTTTCCCGGCTCGGCATCGACCGGCGCTTCCAGCGCGATCGTCCTGGGTTCGAGCGTGCCCGGCCGAAACCACGTGACCAGCCCGTCGTCGGGCACGTCCGTGAGCGGGCGGGACACCCAGCGTCCCACCTCGATCGACTCCTCCGAGTCCTGGTGCGCCAGCCAGCGGCACGCTTCCAGGACCCACGTGACGAACACTTCGCCCTGCCTGACCAGGTCGCTGTCCGTATCCTCCGGGCCCAGGGTGCAGAGCAGCACGCGCCCGCGGCCGTAGGTCTTGTCGAGCGCCAGGGGCATCCGTTCGCCGATCGTCAGAGGAATGCCGACGCTCCGGTCCTTCGGATCGCTTTCGACCCGCACGCACGAGCGTACGCGCAGGTCCTGCCACAGCGCCGACACCGAAGCGGGAAAACGGGCCAGCAACGGGTGTTCGGGCGACTCCACCCTCACCGGCAACGGGGATGCAAACGTCGCCCGTTCGCCGATCCGGCCCGGAAGCAGCCCGTGGAAGCGCGCCACGTCCGAAAAACCGTGGCGCCGAACGGTCGACGGATCCGTCCGGGGACCCAGCCAGAAGAAGAGCCCACCGCCCTCTTCCACGAACGTTTCCAAGGCATTCCAGGCGGCGTCGGACAGCGCCCCGGCGTCGGCCACCACCACGCAACGCTGTTGCGACAGGAGGGTCGCGTCCAGTTCCCCCGGTCCGCAGACCTGCAGCGCCAGCCCGGTGGCCGAAACCATCGACGGAGCGGCCAGTACCGCGCGCAGAAAGAAACCTGTCCCGCGGTCCTGCGACCCGTCGCGCCGCTCCACCAGCAGCACGCGCGGCGGGCGGCCCGACCGGTACGTGAAATGGCGCCGCTGATCGGCGGTCAGGCCGTCGTTGTGGCCCAGTTCCAGCCAGCCCGAATGCATGCCCGGCTTGCCCGCCGGAAAAACGAACTGCGCCTCCACTTCGCTTTGGCCCTTCGGATCGACCAACTGTTGACCGACCTTGATCCCGTCCAAGTACAGGTCCACCGGGCAGGCCCGGTCGGCCGTCAGCGGTCGGATGCGGGCGTGCAGCTTGACCGTTTCGTCGGCGGGAACGGACGCCCCAGGCAGCCGGACGGAAAGGATCGCTCCGTTCTTCGCGTCCGGATCGCCGACATCCAGCAGGATCAGCGCGGGCCGTTCCCGTTCGTCGCGCTTCATTCCGTACTGTGCCAGCCGCTGGAATCCGGACGCCTGCAGGTCGCCGATCAGCACGATCGCCCGGGGCCGATTCAGGGTGTCGCGTTCCAGGATGCGCCAGGCCGCGTCCACCGCCCGTCCCACCTCCAGCGCGCCGAAGGTCGGCTGCAGTTCGCGGATCTGCACGCGCGCCGCCTCGTGATCCAGCGTCAGCCGTCCCTGTACGGGTTCGATCTCGTCCCCCGCGCGGATCAGCGCCACGCGCGCCTCGTCCGCCAGCCGGTCCAGCACATCGAGCGCGGCCTGTCGTGCCGCTTCGAAGCGCACCTCCTCCAACCCCCGATACTGCATGCTCAGCGACGCGTCGATCACCAGCACGAAATCGCCGACCCGATGGCCTTTCATTCCCGACGAGCGCCACGGAAAGAGCGGACGCGAGAAGGCAAACGCCAGCAGCGCCAGGATCGCCATGCGAAGCAGCAGCAACAGGAGATGCTTCACGCGCAGCGCTCGTGCGCTGGACCGCTGCGAACGCTGCAAAAATCGAATCGCCGGAAAACGATGGATGACCGGCTTCGCCCGACCCGCCAAATGGATCAGCAGCGGCAACCCGGCCGCGCACACTCCCCATAACATCGCGGAAGAAAGGAATTCCATGCGCAGCCAGAATACCGATACCGTTCAAGACGGCAAACGGCAGACAGGACCGGACGGGGCTTTGACGGGATGGACGGAATGTGGCTCCACCCCTCCGTGGTTTCCTCTCTCGCTGCGTACTCCAGGGCAGCAGCAGGGTCCGAAATCGCGTCTATAGCCGTGGGACCGACGACGTGGCATGGCATTCGCGCCAGAATCCCAGCGGGCCGGTGGATTGTAGGGATTTCCGACAGATGCGTCCTGAACATTCGCCAGGGTGGGCCGTAAAAGCGCCCTATCGCTTCTGGCCGATGCGTTCCGTCGCGAATTTCCCCTCGGATCGATGGGGCTGTGCAGGGCTGCTCCTCTTTTTTCTGACCCGACTTTCGTTCTGCTGCGCCGCCGAGGTCTCCGATCCGCTTTTTGCAGGGACCGAAGAGCCCCAGCCGCAGGGGAAGCTGGATGAGATCGTCTTCCGGCGGCTTGAAGAACTGAAGATCCGGCCGGCGAAGGTTTGTTCGGATCCGGTCTTTCTGCGCCGGGTCTATCTGGACGTCATCGGCACGCTGCCGACGGCCGACGAGGCCCGCGCGTTTCTGGCGAACGGCAGCGATAGCAAGCGCCGCGAACTGATCGACCGTTTGACGGCACGCGGCGAGTACGCCGACTACTGGGCGATGAAGTGGTGCGACATCCTGCGTGTGAAAGCCGAATTCCCCATCAATCTCTGGCCGAATGCCGCGCAAGCCTACCACCGCTGGATCCGCACGGCCCTCGCGCAGAACATGCCCTATGATCGGTTCGTACGCGAACTGCTCACGGCCAGCGGCAGCAACTTCCGCGAGCCGCAGGTGAACTTCTACCGCGCCGTGCAGAACCGATCTCCGGAAGGCATCGCGCAGGCGCTGGCGCTCAGCTTCATGGGCTCGCGCGCCGACAAATGGGAACGCGAGCAGCTCCAGGGACTCGCGAACTTCTTCGCCTACGTCGGCTTCAAGAAGACGGCCGAGTGGAAAGAGGAGATCGTCTACCACGACACCGTCAGGGCAGCGGCCGACGCCTCCGCGGGCAGGACGCTGACCGGCGTTCTGCCCGATGGGACCTCGATGAGGCTCTTCGCCGAGCGCACCGACCCGCGCGAACTCCTCGCCGACTGGCTCGTTTCCCCCAAGAACCCCTGGTTCGCCCGGGCCGTCGCGAATCGCATGTGGTACTGGCTCCTGGGCCGCGGCATCATCCACGAACCGGACGACATCCGCCCCGACAATCCCGCGCAGAACCCGGAACTGCTGGCATATCTGGAAAGGGAACTGGTCGCATCGGGCTACGATTTGAAGTACCTGATGCGCCTGATCCTCCATTCGCAGACCTACCAGCTCGCCTCCATCCCGAGGAGCAACCACCCGCTCGCAGGCGAGCACTTCGCGCACTATCACGTCCGCCGGCTGGATGCCGAGGTGCTGATCGACGCGCTCTGCCAGATCACGGGGACCTCCGAGGAATACATGAGCATGATCCCCGAGCCGTTCACGTTCATTCCGCCGGAGGTGCGTTCGATCGCCCTTCCGGACGGCAGCATCACGAGTCCCTTCTTGGAGCTGTTCGGCCGCCCACCGCGCGACACGGGCCTGGAGGACGAACGGAACAACCACATGACCGCGGCGCAGCGGTTGCACCTGCTCAATTCGAGTCACATCCAGAAGAAGATCGAGCAGGGACCGAAGTTGCGTGCGATCCTGATGTCGATCCGCAACGACCCGCGCAAGGCTCTGGACGAATTGTACCTGACGGTGCTCTCGCGCTTTCCCACGGATGCGGAGCTGAGGACGATTCGCGAGTATGTCCTGGAGGAAGCCGGCACGGAGGGGAAGAATGCCGCCAAGTTCCCGCTGCGCGGCGGAGGTCGGGGCGCCGGGACCGCGGTCGATCTGACCTGGTCCCTGCTCAACAGCGCGGAGTTCCTGTACAAGCATTAGAAGGCGGCTTTTTTCGGAGGGGGAGCGAGGTGACGAGATGAGCGACCGACCACGCGACTACTACGGCCAACCGCTCGGGGCCTGCCCGGGGCTCTCGCGTCGGACGGTGCTGCGTACCGGGATGTTCGGGCTGGCGAGTCTGTTGTTGGCGCAGCGTTCGGGACGGTCCGCGGCGCCCGCCGCCGGGCCGGCCAAGGCGAAGGCGGTCATTCAGATCTGGATGTGGGGCGGCCCCTGCCATCTCGACACGTTCGACCCGAAGCCGGAGGCCGGCCGCGATTACTGCGGGCCGTTGACCCATCCCCTCAAGACGAACGTCGATGGGATCCTGATCGGGGAGCTGCTGCCGACGCTGGCGAAGCAGGCGGACAAATTCTCCATTCTCCGCGGCATGACGCACGGCAACAACGGGCACGAGACGGCTTCGTACATGGTCCAGACCGGCCGCAAGCCTGGCGGGCGGGACGTATTCCCCTGCGCCGGCGCGGTCGTCTCGCTCTTCAAGGGCTACGACGGCGGCTACCGGGGCCTGATCCCGCCGTACATCGTGTTGACGCAGCCGCAGGGTCGCTTTTCGGAAGCCGGTTTCATGGGTTCGCGTTACAAGCCGTTCGCCACGGGCGGCGATCCGGGTAAGCCGCAGTTCCTGGTGGAAGGGGTCGCCTCGCCGACAATCTCCAAGGAACGGCAGGAGGCGCGGCGCCAGCTGCTCCGCGGTCTCAACTCCTTCGGCGCGGCGCTGAAGGGCGACGCCAACCTGGAGGCGCTCAGCCAGAGCGAGGACCAAGCCTACGACCTGATCCTGGGCGATGCGGGCAGGGTCTTCAACCTCGGCGAGGAGAAGGACGAGCTGCGTGACCGGTACGGACGGAACACCTTCGGACAGTCCTGCCTGATGGCGCGCCGCCTGGTCGAGCGCGGCGTTCCGTACGTCACCATCAACTACAAGGGTTGGGATACGCACAAGGAACATTTCCAGGCGATGCGCAGGAACCTGCCGGAGTTGGACAAGGGCATGGGCACGCTGCTGCAGGATCTGGCCGAGCGCGGGCTGCTGGACAGCACCATCGTCTGGTGGGGCGGCGAATTCGGCCGAACGCCGCAGGTGCAGTGGGAAGCGCCCTGGAACGGCGGGCGCGGGCATTACGGGCGGGTCTTTTCCGCCGTGGTGGCCGGCGGCGGCTTCAAGGGCGGCCGGGTCGTCGGCTCCTCGGATGCGAGGGGCGAGAGCGTCAAGGACCGGCCCATCTACCCGTGGGATCTGATCGGCAGCATGTACGAGTTGCTGGGCATCGATCCCGGGGCCAAGCTGCCGCATCCGGAAGGGAAGGCCATTACGGCCATACCGTCCAAGGAAGACGGCTACGAAACGGGCGGGCGGTTGACGGAGATCCTGTGAGCACGAAGCTTGAATCGTCCTGCCGCTGGCGGCATGGTCAACGTCCGCGGTCCGGTGAGGGCCCAGTACCGTGCCGCAGAAGTTCCTGACCCCGTGCGCCGCGGATGCGGGCCTGGATCGAGGCGCGAGCGAGGAGTCTATCCGGAGGAGATCGGTGACGAGCGAGCAACGAAGAGCCGGGCCCGCAGACGCAAACAATGGGTCTGGAACTTCTGCGGCGCGGTACTCAGGGACCGCGCGTTTCGAAGGGCCCGCCCCGTGCCTCGGGATACGAGCCGTCGCGATGCTCCTCCTGGCGATGTCCTTCCCGTTGCCGGCGCAGGAGAAGAACCCGCACATCGGCTATGTCTACCCCGCCGGCGGTCGCCCCGGCACGTCGTTCGAAGTCACCGTCGGCGGGGAGCATCTGGAAGGCGTCCAGCGGGCGCTCTTTTCCGGCCAGGGCATCCAGGGCGAGGTGCTCGAACACCACCGGCCGCTGTCGAAGAAGGAATTCGCCGAACTCGGCGAAAAGCTGAAGGAGCTGCGCGATCAGAAAAAGGACGCGATCCGCAGGGGCTTGGAAGAGGGCAAGAGCATCCAGGAAGCGGTCCTGGCGGTTGCGCGATCGCTGGGGCTCAAGGAGCAGGACGTCGCGGCGTTTCTCGAGATGCGGAAGAAACAGAACGACCCCAAACAGCAGCCCAATCCGCAGATCGCCGAAACCGTTCGCCTGCGCATCGCCATCCAGGAGGGCTGTGCGATCGGTCTGCGCGAATTGCGGCTGAAGACGCCCGCGGGGGTCTCGAATCCGATCTTTTTTGCCGTGGGCCAGTATGCCGAGTACTCCGAGTCCGAACCGAACGAGAAACCGGCCGATGTGGCGATCGAAGAGCTGCCGGTCACCATCAACGGCCAGATCCTGCCCGGCGATGTGGATCGGTTCCGCTTCAGGGCGCGCAAGGGCATGTCGCTGGTGGCGAGCGTTTCCGCGCGCGAACTGATCCCGTACCTCGCCGATGCCGTGCCCGGGTGGTTCCAAGCCGTCGTGGCGCTCTACGATGCGCAGGGCCGCGAGGTCGCCTACCAGGACGATTTCCGCTTCCATCCCGATCCGGTGCTCCACTACGACGTTCCCGAGGACGGAGAGTACCGGATCGAGATCAGGGATTCGATCTACCGTGGGCGCGAGGATTTCGTCTACCGGATCACGTTGGGCGAAGTGCCATTCGTTACGGGCCTCTTTCCGTTGGGCGGGCCGGCCGGCGTCAAGACCGAGGTCGAGCTGGCCGGCTGGAATCTGCCCGCCACGCGCACCGAGGTGAAGCCGGCCCGGGACGCCCACGACCCCATCGCGGTTTCCGTGCGGAAGGACCGGTTCGTCTCGAACGGCCTGCCCTTCGCGGTCGGCGATCTTCCCGAGGTCCTGGAATTCGAGCCGAACGACCAGCCCTTCGGCGCGCAGAAGGTCGAGTTCCCGACGATCGTGAACGGGCGGATCGGAAAGCCCGGCGAATGGGATGTGTTCCGCTTCAAGGGCCGTGCGGGGACCGAGGTTGCGATCGAGGTCTTGGCGCGCCGGCTGGAGTCGCCCCTGGATTCGATACTCTGGCTGACGGATGCCGCCGGCAAACAACTGGCCGTCAACGACGATGTCGAGGATCGGAGCGCCGGACTGAACACGCACCACGCGGATTCGCGGCTGGTCTTCCGACTTCCCGCCGACGGCCCTTACCTGGTGCACGTGAGCGACACGCAACGGAAGGGCGGGCCGGAGTACGCTTACCGTCTGCGCATCGCGCCGGCGCAGCCCGATTTCGAACTGCGCGTGGTCCCGTCGCGCATTCAGGCATCGGCCGGCGCCACCGTTGCGGTCGCCGTGCATGCCATCCGGAAAGACGGCTTCTCCGGTCCCATCGACCTGCGGCTGAAGAACGCCCCGCCCGGCACCGCGCTGGGCGGTCCCCGGATCCCGGCGGGGCAGAACGAGGTGCGGATCACGATGACCTTCCCGCCCCAGGCCACGGCCGACGACGTCCCGATTTCGATGGAAGGCCATGCGGAGGTCGGAGGACGAAGCATCGTTCGAACGGCCGTTCCGGCCGAAGACCTGATGCAGGCCTTTCTCTACCGGCATCTCGTGCCCATGAGCGACTGGAGGCTCCAGTTAAGCGGCGGTAGGAAAATGGGTCCTGCGCTCAAGATCGCCGGCGACGTTCCCGCCAGGCTTCCGGTGGGCGGAACGGCGCGTGTCCGGGTCCACGCCCTTAAAGGACCTTTCTTCAAACAGATCCGGTTGGAACTGGACGAACCGCCCGAAGGCATCGCCATCCGGGAGGTCGTGGAGGAGCCTTCGGGGATGGCGATCGTGCTGACGGCCGATGCCGAGAAGGTCAAACCCGGGCAACAAGGCAATCTGATCGCGAACATCTTCTATGAAGCGGCCCTGCCCGCCCAGGACGGAAAGCCCGGCCAGAGGCGCAACTTTCCCGTCGGCGTCCTGCCGGCCATCCCTTACGAAATCGTTTCGCCATAGCCCCCGATCGAACCTCGTCCCCCAGGTCTGCGGCTGACGTTTGCATCCATGGAAAAGGACGGCGCGCCCGTTCACTTCCCGCCCAGCGCCAGGAGATGGGTGAAAGTCTTGACGATCAACCGGTCGCCCGCCAAGGCCGGGGTGGAATAGGAACCTTCGCCGATGGGGTTGGTGGCCAGCAGCTCGTACCGGTCGGAGGCGCGCAGGACGAAGACCTGCCCCTGTTCGGAAACCATGTAGAGGTTGCCGTTGAAGCAGACCGGCGATGCGTAGAACCTGCCCGGAAGCTTCCCGGTCCAGGCCACCTTTCCATCCGCAGCGCGGATGCACTGCACCGTGCCGGCCTCGCTCCAGATGAAGAAGAGGTCCTTGCAAGCGACAGGCGAGGGAACGTAAGGCAGCGATTGGGTCAGCGTATAGACCACGGCGGCCTCGTGGGGCTTTGCGCGAGTACCCGGTTTCGCCGCGGCCAGGACGTGACCTTTCCCGCCTTCGCCGCATGTGGCGACGATCAAGCCGTCGGCCACGGTGGGCGAACTTACGGCGCGCTGCGGGAAAACCTTGTCGAGTTCCCAGATGAGCCTGCCGGTTTGCGGATCCAGCGCGCTGATGCCGTGGTCTCTGCCCGTGAGGATGACCTGGGGCGCCTCGTCGCGGGGACGGTACAGGCAGGGTGTCGAGAAGGACGCTTTTTTCGAATTTCGCGGATGCGTCCAGGCGGTCTTCCCCGTCTTTGCATCCACGCCGACGACGAAACTCGCGGTCGTCTCCGAATCGTTGGCGAGGATCACCAGGCCTTCGACGACAATCGGCGAGGTGCCGCTGCCGTGAACGCACTCGAAGCGGCCCAGGTCTTCGCGCCGCCAGACTTCCCTGCCGGCGCGATCGAGCGCCAGGAGGACGATGTTCTCCGGCGTCGTCCACGTCACGTAGACGCGTTCGGCGTCCACGGCGGGCGTGGCGGTGCCGTAGCTGTTCAGTTTGTGCATGGACTGCGTGGGCGAATTGAAA
>Ga0073932_1002650_pt1 | contig 26761 bp, 21 predicted proteins | sample DewCreD2012metaG_FD_76967 | JGI IMG/M metagenome (GOLD analysis project Ga0073932, IMG submission 76967) | Hot spring sediment bacterial and archeal communities from British Columbia, Canada, to study Microbial Dark Matter (Phase II) - Dewar... ...
GCGACACGGCCTGGACATGGTGGTGGCCAACGGGGAAAACGCCGCCGGGGGATCTGGTTTGACCGGCCCAACAGCCGCCGAGTTGCTGGCCGCCGGCGTGGACGTGCTCACCACCGGCGACCACGTCTGGGATCAGAAGGAGGTCGTGGAACTGCTCGGGCGCGAGCCACGGGTGCTGCGTCCGCTGAACTATCCGGCCGGCGTGCCGGGACGGGGCAGCGGGGTGTTTTCGGTCCGGCCCGGCCTGGATGTGGCGGTGCTCAACGCCCAGGGCCGCACCTTCATGCCGCCGCTGGATAATCCGTTCCTGGTCGTGCCCGCCGAGGTGGACCATTTGCGCCAACAGACGCCGCTGATTGTGGTGGATTTTCACGCCGAGGCGACCTCCGAGAAGATTGCCCTGGCGCGGCTGCTGGACGGCCGGGTCAGCGCCCTGATCGGCACGCATACCCACGTGCAAACGGCCGACGAACAAATCTTGCCGGCGGGCACGGCGTTTTTGTGCGACGCGGGTTTCACCGGGCCGCACGACAGCGTGTTGGGGCGGGAGGTCGAGCCAATCGTGCAGCGGTTTCTCACCAACACGCCGCAGCAGTTCGACGTGGCGCGCGGGCGCGTGCTGTTGCAGGGGGCACTGGTGGAGCTGGACGAGTCCAGCGGGCGCGCCAGGGCCATCACCCGGATTTCCGAGCCTTTGCCATGAGCGGCCAGACGCGCCGCCGCGGTTGGCAGGCGGACGGCCTGCCCGGTTTGCTGGAGCAACCGCGCCCAGCGGGCGGGTGGTTCGCGCGGCCCGGGTCTTGAGTTGCAGGAGGCGTTGCTATGCACCTGACGTTGGTGGATGTCATCAGCTTCGTTGGCTTCTTCGTGGTGGTGGTGGGCTTGAGCGTCTGGAAGAGCCGCCGGGCCGGTGGGCGGGCGGAGGATTCGTCGGACTTTTTCCTGGCGGGACGCGGGTTGACCTGGCCGTTGATCGGCATCTCGATTGTTGCGGCGAACATTTCCACCGAACAAATGGTGGGCATGGCCGGGCAGGCGGCGGGGCGGGTCGGCCTGGCGGTCAGCGCCTGGCAACTGACCGGGTCGGTGGGCATCGTGCTGATTGCGCTGACGTTGCTGCCGCGGTTTCTGCAGGCGGGTTTGTACACCATGCCGGAGTTTCTGGAATACCGCTACAACCCGGCGGCCCGGGCCGTCATGGCGGCGCTGACGGTGCTGATCTACGCGCTGGTGATGCTGCCGGCGGTGCTCTACTCGGGCGGCGTGACCCTGCGGACGCTGACCGGGATGAACCTCGTCGCCGCTGTGTGGGTGATCGGGCTGATCGGGGCGCTTTACGCGACGTTGGGCGGTTTGAAGGCGATTGCGTGGGCGGACCTGGTGCAAGGGCTGGCGTTGCTGGGAGGCGGGTTGTTGCTGTTCGGCTTGGGGCTTCAGGCCGCCGGGGGCTGGAGCGAGTTTGCCCGCGTCAACGCCGACAAGCTGCACATGATCCTGCCGGCGGACCATCCCGACCTGCCCTGGACCGGCATCTTGTCGGGCATGTGGATCGTGATCCTCTACTACTGCGGCCTGAACCAGTTCATCGTGCAGCGCAACCTGGCCGCCCGGTCGCTGCGCGATGGGCAACTGGGCATGATCTTCGCCGGTGCGCTGTGGTTGCTGGTGCCGTTTGCGATCGTCATGCCCGGCCTGATGGCGCGGCAGCTTTACGGAGCGGAATTGGGGGAACTGAACGACGCGGCCTTTCCGACGCTGGTCAAGCGGCTGGTTCATCCCGGGTTGCGCGGCCTGATCTGCGCCGCGGTGGCGGGCGCGGTCACCAGCACCCTCGCTTCCCTGCTCAATTCCGCCTCGACCATCGCCACGATGGACGTGTATCGGCGGTTGTGTTGTCCGGAGGCTTCGCAGGCCCGGCTGGTCTGGTTGGGACGGGCGCTGACGGTGCTGTGCATGGTGGTGGGTTGCTCGGTGGCGCCGGCGCTGGAGCACCCGCGGTTTGGCGGCGTGTTCCAATTCATTCAGCAGTTTCAGGGCTATATCTGGCCCGGGGTGGTGGCGGTGTTCGTATTCGGGATTCTGGTTGAAACCGCGCCCGGCGCGGCGGGCGTCGCGGGTCTGCTGGCCGGGCCGGCCATTTACCACCTGTTCCAGACCTTCGCCGGCAACCTGCATTTCCTGGTGCAGGTGACGCTGACGTTCGGGTTGGTGCTGGCGCTGATGGGCCTGATTACCCTGAGCTGGCCGTTGTCCGAGCCGCGCCGGCTGCCGGAGCGAGCCGGCTTCGCCGTCGAAACCGCGCCCGAGGTCAAGTGGGCCGGCGCGGCGGTCATCGGCGCAGTGGTGGTGTTTGTCCTGGTGTTTTGGTAAAACCCTCCCTCCCATGAAGCTCATGTTGAAGACCCTGAAACCGCGGCGCGTGGCTTGGTTCTTGGCCAGGAACACGCTTCTCTTGTTCGTGTTGTCTGTTGTGCTGGCACCCCCAGCCGGTGCCGCACCGTCCAGCCTCGCCCTGGCTGGCCGGTGGCGCTTGGCGCTGGATCGGGCGGATACCGGTGTGGGCGAACGCTGGTTTGCGCGCGCGTTGCCGGACACCGTCCATCTGCCCGGCTCGCTCCCGGCCCAGGGCATTGGCGACGATATCGGCCTCGACACACCGTGGACGGGCGGCATCTTGGACCGGGCCTGGTTCACCGCGCCGGAATACGCCAAATACCGCCAGCCCGGCCACGTCAAGGTGCCGTTCTGGTTGCAGCCGGGCAAATACTACGCCGGCGTGGCGTGGTATCAGCGCGACATCGAAATCCCGGCGGACTGGCAGGGCCAACGCGTCGTGCTGTTCCTCGAACGCCCGCATTGGGAAACGCGCGTTTGGGTGGACGACCGGCTCGTCGGCACGAACAACTCGCTCTCCACGCCGCACGAATACGACCTTGGGATCGTGGGACAGGCTTCCGGCTTGTCGCCCTCCAACCAGCCGGCGGCTGTGCCCGCCAGCCCGCTCACGCCCGGCAAGCACACGCTGAGCATCCGCGTGGACAACCGGCGCGTCGTGGACATCGGCAAGAACTCGCACGGCATCAGCGACCACACGCAGGGGAATTGGAACGGCATCGTCGGCCGGCTTGAGCTCGCTGCCCAGCCGGCCGTGTGGCTGGCCGATGTCCAGGTGTTCCCCCGCGTGGCCGACCGCACCGCCCAGGTGCGGATCACCCTGGCCAATGCCAGCGGCCGACCCGCCGAGGGCAAGATTTCTCTGTTCGTCGAGCCGGGCTTTGGCGCCACCCGGCCGCTGGACGTCAAACCGGTCAGCCAGAATTTCCGTACCGACTCAGGCACGGTCACCGCCGAGCTGGAAATCGCCCTGGGCGAGGCGGCGCAGACCTGGGACGAGTTCTCGCCCGTTCTCTACCGGCTCCGGGCCGAGGCGCGCGGGGAGGCCGGCGGGACGCCGTTCGAGCACGCCCGCACGGTCACCTTTGGCCTGCGCGAAATCGGCACGCAGGGCACGCAGTTCGCCCTCAATGGCCGCCCGATTTTCATCCGCGGCACGCTCGAGTGCTGCATCTTCCCCAAAACCGGCCATCCGCCGACGGAAATCGCCGACTGGCGGCGCATCATTCGCGTCGCGAAGGCCTACGGGCTGAACCTGATTCGCTTCCACTCCTGGTGTCCGCCCGAGGCCGCGTTTCAGGCAGCGGATGAACAGGGCTTTTATTTCCAGGTCGAAACCTGCTGGCCCAACCAGTCCACCAGGTTGGGCGACGGCAAGCCGGTGGACCAGTGGGTTTATGAGGAGACGGACCGCATCCTGAAGGCTTACGGCAACCACCCGTCGTTTCTGCTCATGGCGGCGGGCAACGAGCCGGGCGGACGCAACGTCAACGCCTGGCTGGCCAAGTATGTCGCGCATTACAAGGCGCGCGACCCCCGCCGGCTCTGGACCAGCGGCGCGGGCTGGCCGCAGTTGCCGGAAAACCAGTCCCACGTCACCCCCGACCCGCGCATCCAAGCCTGGGGCAGCGGACTCAAGAGCCGCATCAACGCCAAGCCGCCCGAGACCACCACCGATTACCGCGACTACATTGCCGCGCGCCGCGTGCCGGTCATCAGTCACGAAATCGGCCAGTGGTGCGTGTACCCGAACTTCGACGAAATCCCGAAATACACCGGCTATCTCAAGCCGAAGAACTTTGAAATCTTCCGCGACACGCTCGAGGCGCATCACCTGGGCGACCTGGCGCGCCCGTTCCTGCTGGCTTCCGGCAAACTGCAGACGCTTTGTTACAAGGAGGAGATCGAGTCGGCGCTGCGCACGCCGGGCATGGGCGGGTTCGAGTTGCTGGACCTGCACGATTTCCCCGGTCAGGGCACGGCGCTGGTGGGCGTGCTGGACCCGTTTTGGGAGGAGAAAGGTTACGTGACGGCGCAGGAGTTCAGTCGCTTCTGCAACTCGACCGTCCCGCTGGCGCGCTTGAAGAAGCGGGTGTTCACCAGCGATGAGAAACTGGAGGCGGAAATCGAGGTGGCGCACTTTGGCCCGGGGCCGATAACGCACGCAGCGACGGAATGGAAACTTGTAGATGTGGCCGGAAAAGTCCGGGCGAGCGGGAAACTTTCGTCGAGGATGTTGCCGGTCGGCCACGGGGCTTCGCTCGGAAACGTGCGCGTTGATTTGAGGAAAATCCCCGCACCGGCGAAATATATATTGGTGGTGGGTGTAGCGCAGATTTCCAATCTGCCGTATCGCCGAATTCCATTCGGCAGAGCGGCCGACAAACCGGGAACTCGTGAGTCTTCCACGGGCAGCGGATTGGAAATCCGCGACACAGCAGGTTGGAAACCTGCGCTACGATACGAGAACGACTGGGACCTCTGGGTCTATCCACCCGCCGTGAACACAGCCGTGCCCGCCGGTATCACGGTGGTCAACGAGTTGAACGACGCGGCCCTGGCGGCGTTGAACGCGGGGGGCAAGGTGCTGCTGCTGATTCCGCCCCAGCACGTCGCGCCCGACAAGAAGCGCGGCAAGGTAGCGCTCGGTTTCTCCAGCATCTTCTGGAACACTGCCTGGACGCAGCAACAGCCGCCGCACACGCTGGGCATCCTCTGCGACCCGAAACACCCCCTGTTCGCCGAGTTTCCCACCGATTTCCACAGCAACTGGCAGTGGTGGTATCTGGTCTCACGCGCCGGGGCGATGATCCTCGACGATTTCCCGCCGGCCCTGCGCCCCTTGGTGCACGTGATTGACGACTGGTTCACCGCGCGCAAGCTCGGCCTGGTGGTGGAAGCCAAACTGGGCGCCGGCAAGCTGCTGATTTGCAGCGTGGACCTGGAAAACGATCTGGCCGGCGACCCGGTCCGCCGCCAATTCCGTCACAGCCTGCTGCGCTACATGGCCGGCGACCACTTCGCACCGCAGCACACGGTCACGGCCGAGCAGGTGCGCGGCCTGACGGTGCCGCCCTCGACGTTAAACCGGGTGGGCGTGCGCTCGCTTCACGCCAGCAGCGAGGAGACAGGCTACGAGGCCGGCCAGGCGATTGACGGTGACCCGCAGACCTTTTGGCACACGGCGTTTCGCGAGGCGCAGCCCGGTTTCCCCCATGAATTCGTGCTGCGCCTGGACCGCCCCATCCAACTGGCGGGCTTCACGCTCCTGCCCCGGCAGGACGGCAACCGCAACGGCTGGATCAAAGACTACGCGCTCTACGTGAGCATGGACGGCCGCGACTGGGGCGAGCCGGTGAGCCGCGGCGCGTTCACGGCGGGCGAGAGCTTGAAGGCGGCCAAGCTGACCAAGCCCGCGACGGCCCGCTACATTCGGCTGGTGGCGCTCAGTTCGCACAACGGCCAGCCCTTTGCCGCCATCGCCGAGTTCGATGTCCTGGAAGCCGCCCCTTGATTCAATGATGAAAACCAAGATCTCGTTGTCCCGGCTTGCGATGGACCATATTCCCGTAGCGGCGTCTCGGAGGAGCGCCGCCAACGTCCCCCCTCGCCGAATGGCGGCGGTCTGCCGACGCGCCGCTACGCTGCTCGCCTTGGCGCTGTCCATCGCGTCCGCCGTGCGCGCCGCCGAAACGGTGTGGCTGGATGAGCTGGACCTCACCACGATGCACCAGGGCTGGGGCACACCGCAGGTCAACCGCTCCATCCGCCAGACGCCCCTGTCCATCGGCGGGCAGACATTCGCGCGCGGCGTCGGCACGCATGCCCACAGCACCTATCGGCTCACGCTCGAAGGCGGCACGGAACGTTTCATCGCCAGCGTCGGGGTGGACGACGCCGCGGGCGGGCCAGGGTCGGTGGTGTTTCAGGTTGTGGCCGACGGCAAACGCGTGTTCAGCTCCGGGGTCATGAAACCCGGCCAGCCGGCCAAAACCGTGGATGTGGACCTGCGCGGGGTCAAATCCCTGCTCCTCTTGGTTAGTGACGCCGGCGACGGCATCACTTGCGACCACGCCAACTGGGCGGACGCGCGCTTCCTCGTCACCGGCGCCAAACCCGTCCCCCACGTCGTGCCACCCGAAGCGCCCTACCTGCTCACGCCCAAACCCGGCCCTGCGCCGCGGCTCAACGGGCCGAAAGTCTATGGCGCGCGGCCCGGCAACCCGTTCCTCTACCGCATCCCGGCTCAAGGCGAACGGCCCATGACCTTTTCCGCGCGCAGCTTGCCCAAGACCCTGCGACTGGACGCGCAGACCGGCATCATCACCGGCACGACGCCCCCGCGCGGCGAATACCGGATCACCCTCGAGGCGAAAAACCGCCACGGACGCGACCAACGCCCGCTCCGGCTCGTCAGCGGCGACACCCTGGCGCTGACGCCGCCGATGGGCTGGAATCACTGGTACGCCCACTACGACCGCATCACCGACGCCATGATGCGCGAGGCGGCCGACATCATGGTCGCCAGCGGCATGGCCGATGTGGGCTACCAATACGTGAACATTGACGATTGCTGGATGAACGCCGACAAGCACGGCGATCCGTTGCGCGTCGGCCCGCTCCGCGACGCCGCCGGCAATCTGCTGCCAAACCGGCATTTCCCCGACATGAAGGCGCTGGCCGATTACATCCACAGCAAGGGCTTGAAGGCCGGGCTGTACACCTCGCCCGGGCCGAAGACCTGCGGCGGGTTTGCGGGCAGTTGGCAACACGAGGCGCAGGACGCCAGGCTGTTTGCCGACTGGGGCTTTGATTTCCTCAAATACGACTGGTGCAGCTACGGCGAGATTGCCCGGACGAATCCCGAGCCGGAGCGGGTGAAGCTCAAGAAGCCCTACCAGCTCATGGGCGACCTGCTCCAGCAGCAGCCGCGCGACCTCGTGTTCAACCTCTGCCAATACGGCATGGGCGAGGTCTGGCAATGGGGCGCGGAGGTCGGCGGCCACTCCTGGCGCACGGCGGGCGACCTGGGCTTCGAGTTGAACCGCATCTTCGAGGTCGCGCTCAAGAACTGCGAGCATCGCGACTGGCAGAAACCCGGGGCGTGGAATGACCCGGACTACATCCAGATCGGGCACATTGGCGACGCCCGCCGCGGCGGGCTGCCCAAGCCCTGCCCGCTCACGCCCACCGAGCAGTACGCGTTCATGTCCCTCTGGGCGCTCATGGCCGCGCCCCTGTTTTACAGCGGCGACATGACCAAGCTGGACGAGTTTACGCTCAACGTGCTGTGCAACCCGGAGGTGATCGAGGTCAACCAGGACCCGCTGGGCCAGTGCGCGCGGGTGGTGATGCTGAGTGAGGACACCTTTCTGCTGGTCAAGGACCTTGAAGGCGGAGCAAAGGCGGTCGGCCTGTGCAACAAGGGCGAAGAACCGGCCACCGTCACGGCGAAATGGAGCGACGTCGGCGTCCAGGGCCGCCAGTCGGTGCGCGATCTGTGGCGGCAGAAGGACCTGGGCCGGTTCTCGCGAGAATTCAAGGCCGATGTGCCCCGCCGCGGCGTGGTGCTGGTCAGGATTGGGACGCCCTGAGCCGACACCGGCGACCGAGCGGGGCGGCGTGGAATTCGGTCCGGGGTGGTTGAGGCCGGTGGCGCATGGGTCAGTCGCGCATCCCGCTGACCGGTCGGAGCAGGTTGCCCCGGCCGCGCTTGCGCTCCGGGTTCAGGAGGGCGGCGATGACCGGAGCGTTTACCCTCGATGCCGGTACACTGGGAAGGCTGTGCAGCGCTTTGCATACGGGGGCTGCGTGCGGACCGGCACGGGCGACGGGGCAGCGCCCTGTCAGCGGTTCGAAAGAGGTCCGGATGTTTGGGGAAGCCGCTCCAAGCCGCCGTAGGCGGTGGAGGCAGGTTGACTCGGCTTCAAAGGCGGCCTTGACAAGGCGGGGCTTGTTCTCCAAGAGTGGCGCGACCCTGCAGAAAAGCGGTCGGTCGGGCGTTTTGTCCATGAAATGCCCAAGCACTGACAGGCCAAGAGTGGACTGCTCGTTCCAGGAGCGCAGCAGGAGGAGGGCGCCATACTCAATCACGGTTGAGGTCGGCGCATCGCTGCGCCCGGTAGCATCAGCCCTGTTGGTCCCCAAGCGAAGAGAGGAGAAACCCCATGAAACCAAATCCCCAGGCTACGATTAGTCTCATCATGCTGGCCGCGGCCGTGTTGAGCGCCCGGGCCGGCATGCGGCTGGTCGAGCTGCCCACATTACCCGGCGCGGGCAGCGATGCCGCCGTTGTCGCCACCGATGTCAACAATCGCGGCCAAATCACCGGGTACGCCGTCGCCTACACTCTGCATCCCTATCCCCCCGAAACCCACGCATTCGTCTATGACCCCGGTGTCGGCCAGATGACGGATCTGGGCACATTTGTGCGGCCGGACGGCGAGGGCACGATGGCCAGCTTCGGCAAGGCCATCAACGACGAGGGCTTGGTGGTTGGGGATGCGACGGTCGAGATGCAGAGCCCGCAACACGCTGTGCCGGCGCATGCTTTTCGTTGTCCGGCCACGGGTGGGCCGTTGGTGGACTTGGGCACGCTGGGCGGCAGCCGGAGCACGGCTTGCGGCTTGAACAACAGCAACGTGATTGTGGGTGAATCAGCCACGACCAACTGGGCGCGGGCGTTCTGGTGGTCGGAGTCCGAAGGCATGGTCGCGCTACCTCATTTGCCCAACTGGAAGGCCAGCGCCGCCAACGCGATTAACGACTTCGGGGTCATCGCGGGGGGCGGTGTTCGGACGAACGAGGAGACCTGCCGCGCGGCCATTTGGCGCAACGGCCAGCCCCTCGAGCTGGGTTCGCTGGGCGGCGATGTTGGGGCTGCGTTGGCTATCAACAATGCTGGCATGGTCGTCGGCTATTCTTGGTTGCTGCCCGGCTCGGCAGGAGGGTGCCACGGCTTTGCCTGGACGGAGGCCACCGGGATGGTGGACCTGGTCCCGCCGCCGGACTGCGATTACAGTTTCGCGTACGGGCTGAACGACCGCGGGGTGATCGTCGGCGTCATAGCCGGTCCGGAACGGCCCGGCAACCGGGCCGCTTGCTGGGTGAACGGACACTGGTTCGACCTCCAAAACCGTTATTTGATTGGCTGGAGCAATACGCTGGCGCACGGGATCAACAACGCCGGCTGGATCGCGGGATGCGGGCAGAACCCGGAGGGCAACGTGCGCGCTTGGCTTTTGATACCTGAGCCACCCGCAGCGGGCGGACCGGTGATTACCCAGGCGTTGATGACCGCCGAGGGCTTCGTGATGCGCGGCACCAACGGCCGGCCACTGGCCGAGTATGAGGTGCTGTTCAGCACGGATGTGGCCAGTCCGCTTTCCGCCTGGAGCAGCCTCGCCACCAACCTGTTTGACCCGGAAGGCACGTTCGCCTGCACCAACGCCCTGCCGGACTCGCCTGCTCAAGGGTATTTCCGTCTGCGGACAGTTGGGCCGTGACACAGCCAACGGCCCGCAATGCCGGACGGGCCTTTTGCGCAAGCGGCGGGTTTCTTCTTTCGGTTGCGGATTGGCAATTGGCGATGGCGCAGACTGCCAGTCTGCCCTGCGGTGGTTCGATCGCGGGGCGCCCGATTGGCCCTGCCCGCGCAAACAAACATTGCGGGTCACCGCCCGGCTGTGCGAACCTGCGGCGGCATGGGCGAACACCACAGACCAGACGGAGCTGCAACCATGAAACGACGTCAATTCCTCCAATCGGCCGCGGTGATCGGAGCGGGCACGCTCATTCTGCCGCGCACGCGACTGTTCGGCGCGGACGCCCCCCACAACAAGCTCAACATCGCCCTCATCGGCACGTGGGGGCGCGGGGAAGCCCACTTCCAGGCCATTTCCAGCGAGAATGTCGTGGCCCTGTGCGACGTGAACGAGGAGCACCTGGACTTCGCCGCCCGGCGCTTCCCCAACGCGAAGCGTTACGTGGACTGGCGGAAATGTCTTGATCAAAAAGACATCAACGCCGTGGTGATCTGCACGGCCGACCACACCCATGCCTTCATCGCCAACTGGGCCATGAACCGCGGCCAGCACGTGTACTGCGAAAAGCCGCTGGCCAACTCCGTCGAGGAAGCCCGCGTCGTCCGCGCCACCTACCTCAAGAACAAGACCCGCCTGGCCACGCAGGTCGGCACGCAGCGGCACGCTTTCGAGAACTTCAACCGCGTCAGCGAACTGGTCCGCGACGGCGCGATTGGCGAGCTGCAGGAGGCCTGCGCCTGGGGCAACCGCAAGTACCCGAAGCCCGGCTACCTCCCCGCCGCCGGCGACCCGCCCAAGACGTTGCACTGGGACTTGTGGCTGGGGCCGTCGCCGTTCCACCCGTGGAATCCGGGTTACTTCGCGGGCGGCCCGGGCATGAATTGCCTTTCGTGGAACATGTACTGGGACTTCGGCAGCGGCCAGGTCGGCGACATGGGCAGCCACACGATGGACCTCGTTTGGAACGCGATTGACGCCGACCTGCCGACCTCGGCCGAGGGCCAGGGCGACCCGTTCAATCCCGAGGTCACGCCGGTCAAACTGGAAACGCATTTCGACATCCCGGCCAACGCCTGGCGGCCCGCCCTCAAAGTTTCCTGGTACCAGGGCGGCGCGATGCCGGAGTCGCCAACCCGGGCGGTGGACCTGACCAAGATCGGCCACGGCGCGATGTTCGAGGGCACCAAGGGCTGGCTGGTCTGCGACTTCCAGTCACGCATCCTCATCCCCAACCCGAAGGTGGCGTCCGACCTGACCTACTACAAGCCGCGCACGCCCGCCACCCTGCTGCCGCCCGTGGGCGACTTCCAAAAGCAGTGGATCAACGCCTGCAAGGGCAATCTGAAGACCGCGTGCGATTTCGATTACGGCGGCCGGATGATCGAAATGATGCTGCTCGGGCTGGTGGCCTATCGCGTCGGCAAGAAGATTCGCTACGATGGCCAGACCGGCCGGGTGACGGACAACGAGGAGGCCAACGCCCTGTTGCGCCGCACCTACCGGCCCGGCTGGACGCTGCACGGCTGAGGTCAGCGGGTGGGGATTGCCCCCGCCGCTGCCAGCGCCCGGCGGATTCGCGCCAGGCCGCGGGCCGGAGCGCGCAACTCGTGTTCCCAGAGCCGCACCACCCGCCAGCCGGCCCGGCGCAGCAACCGGTTCACCTGGCGGTCGCGGGCCTGGTTCGCCGCCAGCTTGGCCCGCCAGAACCGTTTGCCCGTGCGCCCCGTGTCCTTGCCCCGCGCCCGCCCGGGCGCGTCGGGCATGGCGCTTTTCCGCAACCAGCGCGCCGGCGGCGAATGCACCGGGCAACCGTGCCAGAAACACCCGTCCACGAACACCGCCACCCGCTGCTTGGGGAAAACGAAGTCCGGCCGAACCCGGAAACTGCCGGCTCCGGCCCTCGCACTTCGGCCCTCGCTCTTTGGCCCTCGAACCTCGGATTTTGGGCTTCGGACTTCCCTTTGCCTTCGCCACCCGGTGAGGCCCGCCCGGCGCAACAGCCGGGCCAGTGCCAGCTCGGTCTCCCGGTTACCCCGCGAGCGGATGCGCGCCATCACCGCCGAGCGCTTGGACTTGGTGAACACGTCAGGCATGGACCTTTACGTGGTTTGCTCGGCGGACTACACTCTACTCCGATGATTGTGCCCATTTCCAGAATCCAGGTGCGCCGGGACGAAGATGGCGTGTGGATTGCCAAATCGGCACTCCTGCCCGGCTGTCATGCGCACGGACGCGATCGCGGCGAAGCCATCCTCCGCTTCCAACAGGCGGCCAAGGCGCATTTGGAAGCCCTGCTGGAAACCGGCCGCCCCATCCCGCCGGCCTTTCGCGACAAGTTCGTGCTCACCGCCTGACCCGTGGGCAAATACCCTTCCTGGAACTGCCGCCAGTTGGAACGACGCCCCCGGGAATTGGGCTGCCAACTGGTCCGCACCACCGGCAGTCACCGGCATTACTCCAATCCCTTCCATCCGGATCGCCTCATCACTTTTGCGTGGCATCCGGGCGAGGTGCCCCGCGGCGTCATCGCAGACATCTGTGAAGACCTCGGCCTGAGCCGCGACGAGTTCTACTTCAAAAACTTCTGAGCCGCGCGCGAATTCGCCCTGTCACCGGCGAGCGCTTGGATTGGGTGAACACGTCAGGCATGGCGCACATCCACCGTTTCGACGCTCTGGTAAAGCGCGGCGATGTTCTTTGAGGCCACCCGGAACTGGTTCCGCTTTTTGGACCTCGTCCTTTCTGCCGACGCCTGCTCCAGCTTGATGCCCGGGTCGTAGTAAACCGCCCCGCACGCAAACGCCCGCAGCAGGCGCAGCGCGTTCGTCCCTCGGGCCAGCCGCACCTTGTGGCCGTAGGCGTATTGCCAGCGCGGCTTGATGCGGCGCATGGACGACACAGAAACCGCTTGGGGTACTTTCGCGACCAGTGCTCCAGCCGTTAGTCGAAGCCACTCAAGCGAGGTCGTAACAGCAGATTATTTCGCGGGCAAACGTGATGGTTTCGGCATACTCCGCGGCGTCGAAAATTCCAGCGCCCGGCACGGTCAAACGGGGGACGCCTTCGATGACCAACAACGGTTGCGCCTGACCTTGCCGCTGCCAGATCAGAAAGAGGCACGCCTCATCGGCTGCGTCCCTGGCGTCGAAATCGCTCCGCAGGACGACCACCACAGTATGCGAGCAGCCTCGCGCGGTGGTGCCCGGTTGCCACTGGCAGATGACCGTAAAAAACCGCTTTCTGGCTGGCATATCTCGGCAGATACACCTGGCCAGGTTCGCAGGGCTGAGCAAGCAGTTTCGCGTTTCACGACGGCGGCTGATTGTGGCACACTGCGGGCATGGCCAGAGCACCGGCAGTGAAATGGACGCGCGAGCACTACCTGGTCGCGCTCAACCTTTACTGCAAGCTGCCCTTCGGCAAGCTCCACAAGGGCAACCCCATTATTGTCGAGACGGCGAAACGGATGGAGCGCACGCCCAACAGTCTGGCGATGAAACTGTGCAACTTCGCGGCGCTGGACCCGGTGCAACGCGCCCGGGGTGTCCGCGGGTTGCCGGGCGCGACCAAGCAGGACAAGGCAATGTGGGAGGAGTTCCACGCGCGGCTTGGGGAGCTGGGACCGCAAAGCGAGCAGTTGCTGCACGACCTGTTCACCAAAGACGACACGACGGAGCTGGACTTGCTTGCCCACGACCGCGTTCGCCTAGTGGCCCCGGCAGGGCCAACGGAAACGGCGACGACAGTGCGGGTGCGCCGCGGGCAGCAGTTTTTCCGGCAGGCGGTGCTCACGGCTTACAGCGTGCGGTGCTGCATCAGCGGCATCAACGTGCCGTCCCTTTTGGTGGCCAGCCACATCAAACCGTGGAGCGAGTTCCCCGCCGAGCGACTGAATCCGCGCAACGGCCTTTGCCTTTCGGCGTTGCATGATGCGGCGTTTGATGCCGGACTGATTACGCTGGACGAAGCGTTCAGAGTGGTCTTGAGCGGCAAACTGCGCCGCTATTTCCCGCAGCCCACGCTGGAGCAGAATTTTGTTCCGTTCGAGGGCCGGCCGATACGCTTGCCGGACAAGCTGGCCGAGCCGGATGCGGAGTTCCTCCGCTACCACCGCGAGGCTGTCTTTCAGGGGTGACCCGCAGGGCCGTTCGCTGGTCGGGCACGCACGGCGTGGGGCGCCGCGCTGGCGCACTTCGGCGGGCGGCTCACGGGGTGCAGCAAGCCCTGTTTGGCCGAGATTTCCGTTGCCGCGCCGTTTTGCGGCGTGCCGGCGGTGGACGTTCGGGCCACGGCGTGGCGGGAGTCCCCCTCGTTGGGGCGCGCCCGGCCGGGGCGCTCCCTGGCCCGGTCGGGTTGACTGCCTTCCTCAGCGCCTTGAGGTTGGGTCGGCAGTGGCAGGCCCGGCGGCTTTGCCACCTTGGGGTCACGGGTGCCGGGGTAAACCGTCAGGGAGGCCGGGGCGGAGCGCAGTCAGGGTTGCTGAATCGTCTCCGCAATGGCGAGTACTTTGGGCTGGGCGGCACGAAACAGGTCTTGAACCTCGGTCACTTCTGGCACGCGAGCCCGTGCAAAGGCGGACTGCAGCTCCCCAACAGTCAATGTCTGCTGTCGCAGCAGGAAACGGATGTCCAAAAGGTCGTTCTCATCGCCACGCGCCATCTTGGTGAGGACAAGGTCAAGCGTGCTGGGGCGGAAGACAGCGAGTCGCTGCAGCTCCAGTGGAAGGCGCACCCGCCGCTCCAGCCAGTCCGGTGTCAGGACCACTTCGGATTCGCGGAACAGGTGGGTGAGGTAAAGGCCGTCAGGCTCAAGTTCGGCGTTGGTCCGTTGCTGAGCCTCCCAGAAAGCTGCGTCCTGCTGATGGGTTTCCAACCATTCCAGTGGGAGAATGGCGTCCACGTCCCGGGTGGCAGCGCACTCGGCCGGGCAATTGGCATAACCCAGAACCAGCGCGGCGCGGCCAAACAACGTCAGCTCCGCCGGCGCGGTCAAGTGGCGATCGAACGTGGTGAGGATACGCAGCGGGTTATTCATGGCGACAGAGCCAGTCGGTGCGCGGCGCCCCGGCGTGGGCACTGAGGCGGGTGTGGCTTGTCAACCTGCTCCAGTGTGGCAATGCGTCCGTGCGCGGCACGGGGCGTGGCCGCAGGTGGTGGCGCACAAAGTTCCAAGGGGCGAGGTCCGGCGCAATGCGCCCGGCCAGTTGCGCCATGTGGAGGAGCACCGGTTCGCAGCGTTCCTGGACGGCCAGGCGGCACAGCTTGGCGGCGTCCACGCGCGGCGAACTGAGCAGTTGCGCGGCGGCCCGCAGCCGGTCCAGGTCGTAGGGGAGTTCGCCCAGACAGAGGGCCACACCAATCTCTTCGTCGCTGACACCCGAGGCGTCGGGCGGAAGCCCCTCGTCGAATGGTCGCTCGAAATGTCGGGCGCCCCGCAGGACAGCAACCTTGAACAACCACTCGGCGACCCGGTCGCCGGCACCGCTGATGCGAGCCAGACGGCGAAGCAGCCCGGAAACATGAGGCACTTCGCCCAACCTGTGAGCAAGCGTCGTCGCGCGCGACTGGCCTTCGAGTGCCATGCGTGAATGATGTCGGAACGGAGCGCTCATATCAACCAGCCTGTTTTGACTGCCTTGTTCGGGGGGGCGCGTCCGGACGGAACCACCGGGTGTCGTGGCGTGAGCTTCCCGCATGCGGCGGTACCGGCAACCTCCCAAGTTGCATCTCCAGCCGGGCCGGAGTTTGGGCGAGGCCGCGAGCCTCAGGCTGGTTGTACTGGCAGAGGGGGACGCCATCAAGGTGCGCCCCTTCCTCAGCGCGTCGAAGTCGGGTCGGCTGTGGCAGGCCAGGCGGTTGTTGGACTTGTCGGCGCGGCGGCGAGGGCATCGGCAAGGCCGGTCCTGCTTCGGCCTTGTTTGCACGCCGTCTGCGTCCCGGTCGCCCGGGCGGGCGACGGGGTTGGCTGCAAACAGGCGCGGGCGCAGCCGGACGCAAAAGCATTGAACTGACCCGGGCGAACTCCTAGGCTGCGGCCATGCGGATGACCCTGAGACGGGGTGGCGTCCCCGTTCTGGCGTTTGTGGTTCGCCGGCCGGTAGCGGCGGCCGGCGGTGTCGCCCTCGGGGCCGCGGACCGCGTGTGTTTCCAGTGACCTATGGCTTGCTCGCCCTTTTTTGCGTTGGCCGGCGGCGGTTCTTCCAGCCTGCTGCGGCTGTCGTTCATTGACCTGGTCATCATCGTGATCTACTTCGGCATCGTGCTGGGGATCGGGTTTTACCTGAAGCGGTTTGCCAGCACGGGGGAGGACTTTTTCCTGGCGGGGCGGAAGATGACGGCGTGGATCGCCGGGCTGAGTTTCATCTCGGCCAATCTCAGTTCGCTGGAGACGATGGGCTGGAGCGCGATGGCCTACCAGTACGGCATGTTGGGCGCGCACGCCTACCTGATCGGCGCCATCCCGGCCATCCTGTTTTTGGCCATCGTGATGATGCCGTTCTACTACATCTGCAAGACGCACTCGGTGCCCGGGTATCTGAAGCTGCGCTACGGGGAAGGCCCGCGCTCGATTGCGGGCATTTCGTTCAGCTTTCTGACGATCATGGTCAGCGGGGCGAGCATGTTCGCCATGGCCAAAATCCTGAACCTGCTGCTGGGCTGGAACATGGACGTGAGCATCTGGGTCTCGTCCATCACGGTGGCCATTTACGTGGCGCTGGGCGGGCTGCTGTCGGCGGTGTTCAACGAGGTGCTGCAATACTTCCTGATCTGGGCGGGGTCGTTGCTCATCCCGATTTTGGGCATCATCCACGCCGGGGGATGGGGGCGGATGCTGGAGCGGATTCAGCAGAACGCGCCGATCATCCACCCGACGGTGCAGAACGCGGATTTCACGAGCCTGTGGCGCAACCTGGGGTCGTTCGATACCAACCCGATGGGCATTGACTGGTTTGGCATGGTGTTCGGGCTGGGGCTGGCGGTGAGCTTCGGCTACTGGTGCACGGACTTCTTGCAGGTGCAGCGGGTCATCGTGGCCAAGGACCTGCGCTCGGCCCAGAACGGCACGATCATCGGCGCGTTCCTCAAGATGCTGGTGCCGATCATCGTTACGATCCCCGGCCTGCTCGGGCTGGCGGTGCTGTTGAATCCGGACGGCTCGCCGATGGTGCTGGTGCCGGAGAGCGACCCGCGGGCCGGCATCACGCACCGGACGTTCAACGACGTGTTGCCGCTGCTGATGGGGCAGTATCTCGGGCCGGGGCTGCTGGGCTTGGGGGTCACGGCCATGATCGCGGGCTTCATGTCCGGCATGGCGGGCAACATCAGCGCGTTTGCCACGGTGTGGACCTACGACGTGTACAAACCGCTCATCAAGAAGGATGCCGACGATCGGCATTACCTGACAATGGGCCGCTGGTCGTCCATCGTGGGCATCCTCATTTCCATCGGCACGGCCTACCTGTTGTTCCTGTTCTCGAACATCCTGGAGTATCTCCAGGTGCTGGTGTTCTTCTTCATTGTGCCGCTGTTTGGGGCGATCCTGCTGGGGATGCTGTGGAAACGCGCCACGCCGGCGGGGGGGTTCTGGGGTTTCCTGAGCGCCATTGTGGTGTCCATCGCCATGTGGGCCTACGTGCACACCTTCCCGGACGGCTGGCGGCCGCAGCCGAAGGTCACCTTGAGCGAAGGGGCGGTGGTGAGCTTGGAGAAGGGCGCCGACGGCAAGTTCGCGCGCATCGTGGTGGAGAGCGGCAGAGTGGATCTGGTCAATGTGCCGGTGGCGGCGCAAACGGCGGTCCAGGGCGCGCCGCTCGACATCCCCGCGGTCCTCAAGCAGGGCAGCGGCGACGTGCCGGTGCAAGTGCTGGCCCCGGCCGTGGTGCTGGCCGATACGCGCCAAACCTCGAAATTCGGCGTCGAGGGCGTGCCGGTGGTTCTCAAACCGGGCGTGGCGCTTCAGTCCACGAGCATTTCCAAGACATTCGCGCCGGCGGCGTTCAATCCGGCGCACGCCAAGGTCATTGCCCGTTCGGAGAAGGCCAAGCCGATGGCGGTGAACATGTACAGCGCCTGGTGGTCGTTCGTCGTCTGCGTCAGCGTGACGTTCCTGGTGAGCCTGTTCACCAAACCCAAGCCCGACGCGGAGTTGAAAGACCTGGTCATGGGCCTGACCACGATGCCGGACGAAGGCCCGTGTCCGTGGTATCAGAAGCCCATCCTCTGGGCGGGGGTGGTGGCCGTGGTGCTGGTGGCGGTGAACATCATTTTCTGGTGAGGCGGTTATGCACGAGCACGAGAAGCAAATCCCGATCTGGTTTTTCATCGGCGCGCTGCTGGCGCTGTACGGGCTGCTCATCCTGGGCAGCGGCATTTACGGGGCGATCAACCCGCCCCCGGAGGCCCAGCGCGTGGCGCTGTGGCATTTGCACGCCGACATCTGGTGGGGCGCGCTGCTGGTCATCTTCGGCCTGGTGTATGTCGTCAAGTTCCGTCCCCGCGAGGGCGAGGGCTTGACCGGTCGGCAAAAACCCGGCAGCCCCGGTTAATTCGGCCGGGCCGGCGGCTTGTGGGCGCGACGCTTTGGCGGCATGTGGGGGCGGGATGGGGCGCGCCGGTCGGCAAGCCCTTGGCGTGCTTCGGGCTTCTAACATTGGGCGACCCGCTCGCTCAAAGCTGCGTCCACCGCGGCGCCGCTTCGACTGCCTTCAATTGCCGGTCCACCTCCCGGCGCACCGCAAAGGCGTTCATCCCCGCCCGCTCCGCCCGCAGCCGCGCCTTCGTTTCCGCGCTGACCTCCATGTAGGCCAGCACGCGCGCCAGGGGGGTGCAGGTGGGGCCATACTTCCTGATCGTCTGGCTGCCCACCCGCTCTTTCTGCTCCAGCTTCATCGTGGGCAGACAGTAGTTGAGCAGGTGGCCCAGCGGCCTCCGGCACAGCGCGTTGATCAGCGGCCACACCTCGGGGTGATCGTAGCCGAACCACAGGCGCACGTTCGTGAAGTTCTTTTGCTCGATGGGCGCCTGGTCGTTCTTCTTGTAGGGCCGGGAACGGGTGAAGTGAATGGGCGGGGTCTGCGCCCGGCAGGAGCGCAGCAGTTGGGGGTTGATGAACTCGCCGCCGTTGTCGCTATCCAGCCCGCGCAACGGGAAGGGCAACGGAGCGCAGATTCTTCTTTCCCCAGATACTTTGGTTTGCTAAGGAACTCGGCGAAATGTGGCGGCGTAGCAACGATAACGCCCGGCCGGAGCTTTGCCGGGTCGGCCTGCTTGAGGCCGGGTGCAACGGCCAGTGGACCGGCCGCGCCCTACCGCCCCGCGTGCGCGCATGATTCTGGTACCTTCCAAGATGGGCCGGATGAACCGGCTGGCCCTGCTCACCCGCGTGCACCAGATGGGAGTGGCGTCGCGAGCTGATTTGGCCAAGTCTCTGGGGTTGAGCCAACCGACTTGCGGGAAGATCGTGGATGGCCTGTTGCGGGCGGGCCTTTTGGAGAATGCTCCGGACGACGGCCCGCAGGGGGCGAGCAGCCGGCCGCCCCGGCGCAGGTTGGGACGGCCAGGACAGTTGGTGCGGCTGAACCGCACGAAGCCGAGGTTTGTGGCCATCGAATTGGGGGTCAACCACACGCGTCTGGCGCCGTTGCCGCTGGGGATCGCCGGTGAAGACGCATGGGGGGGCAGCTTCGCCACGCCGACTTCGGTGGAGGCTTGGGGACGTGAACTGCGTCGGGCCGCCAGGGCGATGCATGTGAACGAGCTGGCCGGCGTGCTGATGAGCGTGCCGGGTATTCTGGACGAGCGGACCGGTCGGGTCCTGTTTTCGCCCAACCTGCACTGGACCGAGCAGGCGGACCTGGCGGGCGCAATCCGACGCGTTTGGAAAGCTCCGGTGGTTTTGGTGCAGGAAGAGCGGGCGCTGGCCCTGGGGCATCAGTACGTGACACCGGAGCGTGAGGATTTTTTGCTGGTGGACTTTGGCGACGGCGTGGGCGGCGCGGTGCTGGTGGCCGGGCGTGTGCAGGCGACGTCGCTGCCAATCTCAGGCGAGCTGGGCCACACGCCCGTGCGCGGCAACAACCGTCAGTGCGGTTGCGGGGCGGTCGGCTGTCTGGAGACGCTGGTCTCCACCGGCGGCCTGGTGCGCAGCTTTCGGGAGGCGCATCCGACCCGGCCGGCCAGTTGGGCGGCGTTGAAAGAGTGCATCGCCCGGGACGGGATTGAAGACTGGCTGGCGGATTCGTTGGAGGCCACGGCGGTGGTCATTGCCGGCGCGTTGAATGTGATTGGCCTGCGGCACGTGGTGCTGACAGGCAACCTGGCCGACCTGCCTCCACCGGTTCTGGCGTTCCTTAGCGGCGCCATTCAGCGCGGCGCCGTCTGGGCCCGGTTTGGTCAAGTGGAGGTGGAAGCCGCCCCGCGGCGGCGCGCAGCCGGCCTGGTGGCGGTGGGGATTGAACGACTGGTCATGACGGCGCCAACAGCCCCGGACTGAAATTGCCCGAGCGTGTTTCCAAACCAACAAACAACACACCCAATAGCATGATCAACCTCAAGAAACTCGAAGTTTGGTTCGTCACCGGCAGTCAGCACCTCTACGGTCCCAAAGCCCTCCAGCAGGTGGCCAAAGACGCGCAGGTCATCGCTCGCGCCCTGGACCACGCGCCGGTCATCCCGGTGAAGGTGGTCTGCAAGCCGGTCATGACGACACCGGAGGCCATCACCGCCCTGTGCCGGGAGGCCAACCACGCGCCCGGGTGCATCGGCCTGATCACGTGGTGTCACACGTTTTCGCCCTCCAAGATGTGGATCAACGGGCTGAAGCTGCTGCGCAAGCCGCTGTGTCACCTGCACACGCAGTTCAACCGCGACATCCCGTGGGCCACGATTGACATGGATTTCATGAACCTGAACCAGGCGGCCCACGGCGACCGCGAGCACGGGTTCATCATGAGCCGGATGCGCTTGAACCGGAAGGTCGTGGTAGGCTTCTGGCAGGAAGCTGATGTCCAGGCCAGACTTGGCGCCTGGACGCGCGCAGCGGCGGCGTGGGCCGACTGGCAGGGGGCGAAGTTCTGCCGCTTCGGCGACAACATGCGCGAGGTGGCCGTGACCGAGGGCGACAAGGTCGCAGCCCAGATGCAGTTTGGTTTTTCGGTCAACGGCTACGGCGTGGGCGACCTGGTGCAACGGGTCAACCGTGTGCCCAACGCGGCCGTTACCCGGCTTGTCCAGGAATACGAGGCCAGTTACGAGATGGCCGCCGAGTTGCGCAAGGGGGGCGCGCGACACGACCAGGTCCGCGAGGCGGCGCGGATCGAACTGGGCTTGCGCAGCTTCCTGAAAGAGGGCGGTTTCAAGGGTTTTACCACCACCTTCGAGGACCTACACGGGCTGGCGCAGTTGCCCGGCCTTGCCGCCCAGCGCCTCATGGCCGACGGCCACGGGTTTGGCGCAGAGGGCGACTGGAAGACGGCCGCGCTGGTGCGGGCGGTAAAAGTGATGAGCGCCGGTTTGCCCGGCGGCACATCGTTCATGGAGGATTACACCTACCACCTGCAACCCGGCAACCAGAAGGTGCTGGGGGCGCACATGCTGGAGATTTGCCCCTCGATCACCCGCGGCAAACCGTCGCTGCAGGTGCATCCGCTGGGCATCGGCGGCAAGGCCGACCCGGCGCGGCTGGTGTTTGACGCGGCCACCGGGCCGGCCCTGAACGCGTCGCTGATTGATTTGGGCAACCGCTTCCGGCTGCTGGTCAACGAGGTGGACGTGGTCGCTCCCGAGCAGCCGATGCCCAAGCTGCCGGTGGCGCAGGCGCTCTGGGTACCCAAGCCCAACCTGGCGGACGCCTGTGCCTGCTGGATTCATGCCGGCGGTGCCCATCACACCGCCTTCAGCCAGGCGGCAACCACCGAAATGCTCGAAGACTTTGCCACGATGGCCGGCCTGGAGTTGGTGGTCATTGATGCCGACACGCGACCCCGCCGGTTCAAGCAGGAACTGGAGTGGAACGAGGTGGCTTACGGCCTGAAGAACGGATGGGTGGCGTGACATGGCCAGCGCCCTCGGGAGAGTCCATCGCAAGATTATGCTTGGCGGACATAATGTTTGACAGGCATCAAACCCGGTTTTCAAGGTCCGGCGCGGGCTGGATTGGAACCAGATCGCCCAGGCACCGAAGCACGGAGTTGTGATTTAAACAGACCAACACACCTGCATACATGAGCGCCCAATACACCCTCGGACTGGACTACGGCACGAACTCCGTTCGCGCCCTCATCGTCAACACCGCCAACGGCCGCGAGGTCGGCACGGCGGTCTGGGAATATGAACACGGCACCCACGGCGTCATCCTGTCGCGCGACCCGAACCTCGCCCGCCAACACCCGGCGGATTACGTCAAGGGCGCCGAGATTACGATCAAGAAGGCGCTGGCCGACGCGAAGCGGCGCGTGCGCGGCTTCAAACCGGAGCAGGTCGTCGGCATCGGCGTGGACACCACGGGCAGCACGCCTCTGCCGGTGGACGCCCACGGCCAGCCGCTGGCGTTCCAGAAGCGGTTCGCCAAGAACCCGGCCGCCATGGCCTGGCTGTGGAAGGACCACACCGGCGTGGCCGAGGCGGCCGAGATCACTGCGCTGTCCAGGAAGCTACGCCGGCAGTATCTGGCCAAGTGCGGCGGCACCTATTCCAGCGAGTGGTTCTTCAGCAAGATTCTCCACTGCCTGCGCACCGCCCCGGAGGTGTTTGACGCGGCTTACACCTGGGTGGAGTGCGCCGACTGGGTGCCGGCCATGCTCACCGGCACGGAGCATCCGGACCGGTTGACCGTGGGGGTCTGCGCCGCCGGGCACAAGGCGATGTACAACGACGCCTGGGGCGGCTACCCGGACGCGGAGTTCCTCGGCCAGCTCGATCCCAAACTGGGCGAACTGCGCGGACGGCTGCGTCCGAGGGCGCACACGATTGACCGAGCCGTCGGCGGCCTGACAGCAGACTGGGCGAAGCGCACCGGCTTGGGCGCGGGCATCCCGGTGGCGGTCGGCGCGTTCGACGCGCACCTTGGCGGCGTGGGCAGCGGCATTGCCCCGGGCACGTTGGTCAAGATCATTGGCACCAGCACCTGCGACATGATGGTCGTGCCGGTGAGCCAGGAGCTGGCGGACATCCCGGGCCTGTGCGGCATCGTCAACGGCAGCATTTTGCCCGGCTACTACGGACTGGAGGCCGGCCAGTCAGCCGTGGGCGACATCTTCAACTGGTTTGTGAACTACCTGCAACCCGGCGGCAAGGCGCTGGGCTCGCACGAGGCGCTCACCGCCGGCGCGGCTCGACTGAAGCCCGGTGAGAGCGGCCTGCTGGCGTTGGACTGGAACAACGGCAACCGCACGATCCTGGTGGACCAGCGGCTGACCGGCCTGTTGCTCGGCCAGACGCTCTACACCACGCCGGCGGAGATTTACCGGGCGCTCATCGAGGCCACGGCGTTCGGCGCGTTGACCATCATCAACCGCTTCGAGGAATACGGCGTGAAGGTCGAGCAGATCGTCAACTGCGGCGGCATCGCCGAGAAGAACCCGCTGGTGATGCAGATTTACGCCGACGTGACCGGCCGCCCGATGAAGGTGAGCCGCTCGGCGCAGACCTGCGCGTTGGGCGCAGCCATTGCGGGCGCGGTCGTGGCGGGCGTGCACCCGGATTACGCCGCAGCGCAGAAGGCGATGACCGGCCTCAAGCCGCGCGTGTTCCAACCGAATCCGAAGGCGCACGCGGTTTACCAGCAGCTCTACCCGCTTTACCGCAAGCTCCACGATGCCTTCGGCACGGCGGAGTGGACCGGTAACCTCTCTGACGTGATGAAACAGCTCATCGAAATCCGTAACACCGCGAGGAACGCATGAACACGTACCGTTTTTCCGCCACCTTCCTGACCGTCGCCGCGCTCGTCGGCCCGGTGGGCATGGCGCAGGAGGCCGCTCCCGCCAACCGCCTGGTCATCCATGCCGATCAGGGCACGCAAACCATCAGTCGAAACATCTACGGCCACTTCGCCGAACACCTGGGTCGGTGCATTTACGAGGGCATTTGGGTCGGCCCGGACAGTCCCATCCCCAACACCCGCGGCATTCGCAACGACGTGGTGGCAGCGCTGAAGCGCATCCGTGTGCCGGTGCTCCGGTGGCCGGGAGGCTGTTTTGCCGACGAGTATCACTGGAAGGACGGCGTCGGGCCGCGCGACAAGCGGCCGGCGATGATCAACACCCACTGGGGCGGGGTGGTGGAGAACAACCATTTTGGCACGCACGAGTTCATGGACCTGTGCGAGCAGCTCGGCTGCGAGGCTTACATTTGCGGCAACGTGGGCAGCGGCACGCCCCAGGAAATGATGGAGTGGGTGGAATACATCACCTCCGACGCCCAGTCGCCCATGGCGAACTGGCGCCGGCAGAACGGCCGCGACAAGCCGTGGAAACTGGCCTATTTCGGCGTGGGCAACGAGAGCTGGGGCTGCGGCGGCAACATGCGGCCGGAGTTTTACGCCGACCAGTTCCGGCGCTACAACACGTTCGTCAAGAACTACCCCGGCAACCGCATTTACCGCATCGCCTGCGGCGCCAACGCCTTCGATTACAACTGGACCGACGTGCTGATGAGCCAGGTGGGCCGGCGCATGGACGGCCTGTCGTTGCACTACTACACCGTCCTGCGCGGCAACTGGCGGGACAAAGGCTCGGCCACGCAGTTCAACGAGGCCGACTGGCACAACCTCCTGTGGCAGGCCCTGCGCATGGAGGAACTGGTCTCCAAACACGCCGCCATCATGGACAAGACCGATCCCCAGAAACGCATCGGCCTGATCGTGGACGAGTGGGGCACATGGCACAACGTCGAGCCGGGCACCAACCCCGGCTTCCTTTACCAGCAGAACGCCTTGCGCGATGCCCTGGTCGCCGGCCTGACCCTGAACATCTTCAACCAGCATTGCGACCGCGTGAAAATGGCCAACATCGCCCAGACCATTAACGTGCTCCAGGCGATGATCCTCACGGACAAGGAGAAGATGATCCTCACGCCCACCTACCACGTCTTCGAGATGTACACGGTGCATCACGACGCCCTGCTGCTGCCTACGGACCTGACTTGCGCGGACTACGCCCTGGGCAACGACAAAATCCCCGGCCTGAGCGTGTCGGCTTCGCGCGACCGGGCGGGCGCCATTCACGTCTCGCTCTGCAATCTGAACCCGAACACCCCCGCGGAGCTGACCTGCGACCTGCACGGTGCCAAGCCGCAGACCCTTTCCGGGCGCGTGTTGACGGCGGAGGCGATGCAGGCGCACAACACCTTCGACAAGCCGGAGACCGTGAAGCCGGCGCCGTTCAACGATTGCCGGCTGACGAACAACGGTTTCACCGCCAGGCTGCCGGCCAAATCCGTGGTGGTGCTGGAGCTGAAGTGATCCCTCCGGGCAATGCTCAATCTGCTCAAACAACAAGTCTGTCAGGCCAACCTGGACCTCGTGACGGCGGGGCTGGTGATCCAAACCTGGGGCAACGCCAGCGGCCTGGACCGCGCGCGCGGCCTGGTCGTCATCAAACCCTCGGGCGTGCCCTACGACGGCATGAAGCCGCAGCATCAGGTCGTGGTGTCGCTGGAGACCGGCCAGGTCGTCGAGGGCCGGCTCAGGCCCAGCTCGGACACCGCCACGCACCTGGTGCTCTACCGCGCGTTCCCGCAGATCGGGGGCATCGTTCACACCCACAGCCTTTACGCCACGGCTTGGGCCCAGGCACGGCGGGGGATTCCCTGCTACGGCACGACCCAGGCGGATTACTGGTACGGCCAGGTCCCGTGCACCCGCCTGCTGACGCCCCGCGAGATTGCCGCGGATTACGAGGCCAATACCGGCCACGTCATTGTGGGGACGTTCCGAAAGCTGCAACTGGATCCGCTGCAATACCCGGCCGTGCTGGTGGGCGGGCACGGGCCGTTCACCTGGGGGCGAGACGTCCGCGAGGCGGTCCACAACGCCCTGGTGTTGGAGTTTGTGGCGCGGTTGGCCGCCGAAACGTTGCGTCTCAGTCCGGGTGCGAAGCCGATCCCATCGGCATTGTTGGACAAGCACTTTTTGCGCAAGCACGGCCCGCGGGCCTACTACGGCCAGGGCGGGTCGAAACGTGCTGCGCGCCACGCGTAGCGGCTACGCGGCGACGCAGGCTTCGGGTCGGGACGGGCAAGTGGGACGCCAGCCAAGCCGGGTCAATCCAAACCGCCGGCCAGCCGTTCTAGGTCGAGGGACTGGATTCCACAGGGCCGGCCGGGCCGCTCTCAGGTTAGCGCGCTTGACCGTGGACTCAGCAGCAAGCAAGCGCCATCCCCAACCTCTCGCCAGCCAGCCGGCTGCACGCGCATGAGCCACGCGCCGGGGAGACGTGGTGGTCTCTCAGGCTGGCGCGCGAGAAGGGGCACGCGACGATTCACAATGCGGCGGACCGCGCATTGCGCTGCTGAAAGCAAAGGAAGTGGCGGTAGCCGGCAGCCCGAGCCAGTTCAATGGCCCGGCCGAAGTCCATTCCCACCTCGTCCGGGGTGTGGGCGTCTGAACCGAACGTGATCGGCACGCCGGCCTCGAACGCCAGGCGCAGCAACGTCGGGCCGGGGTACGGTTCGCGGCAGTCCTTGCGCCAGCCGGCGGTATTCAATTCGAGGGCGCAGCCGTGTTGCTTGGCGGCGCGGAGCAGGTGTGTATAGAGGTCGGTGGGGTCGTGCGGCAGCCGGTGGCCAAACTTTTTCGGCAGGTCGGCATGGCCCAAAATGTCGAAC
>Ga0073932_1002653_pt1 | contig 26724 bp, 21 predicted proteins | sample DewCreD2012metaG_FD_76967 | JGI IMG/M metagenome (GOLD analysis project Ga0073932, IMG submission 76967) | Hot spring sediment bacterial and archeal communities from British Columbia, Canada, to study Microbial Dark Matter (Phase II) - Dewar... ...
ATCCGCCATATTCTATTTGACATACGTAAGGCTAAATTCTAAGCGCGTCCAGTTCCAGAGCCTGTGCGTTTGACAATACCGGCTCCATATGTAAAACGATGTACCGCTTTAAAATCTCTGCCTGCGCGGGAATGACAGAGAAAACCGTATTCGCGTTTTTTACGAACCCATCAACCTCGGCAGCTTACAGAATCGAGCTCGAATTGGCAACCGTCTAGTCGCCATGCGGTGTGACGGATATTCCTTTTCCCTTGTTCGCGGCGATGTGATAGCATGCTATCGTAACGACTGATGCTGTGGGCGTGACTCCATTGAGCGCGAGGGCTCCCCCGGAGGCGGCGCTGGGGCCTTCGGAGGATTGAGAGGTGCAACCTCAAGGCAAAGGAGGTCTGGAGATGGCCATCAAAATCATCATCAGGAGAAGGGTGCCGAAGGAGAAAGAAGCCAGATTGCTTCCTCTTCTTTTGGAAATGAGGTCAAAGGCGACGACACAGCCCGGATACATTTCAGGGGAAACGATGCGCAATGTGGACGATCCTCAAGACTTCATCGTGATCAGCACGTGGCAGTCCGTGGAAGCCTGGAAAGCCTGGTTGGCCAGCAAGGGAAGGATGGAGATCCAGAACAAGATTGATGCGCTGCTTGGGGAGAAAACAAATTACGGGGTTTATTACTATGGTTAACGGGGCAGAGAGTATTCCCACCCCCACCTGGCCTCCCCCATCAGGGGGAGGAAATTTCGGCAGCCCTTTATCGTTCCACTCCCCTGGCGGGAGGGGTGAGGGGAGGGGGGAATAAACATCAGGGAAAGAAACGGGAGATTGACATGGGATATGGGATCACGAGGGAAGAGGCGGTTCAGCTCCTGAACGAGCACATCAAGAATCCGAACCTTTACAAGCATTGCCTGGCCAGTGAAGCCGTGATGGGAGCGCTTGCGGATCGGCTGGGAGAGGACCGGGAAAAATGGTCCCTGGCCGGGCTGCTGCATGATCTGGATGTAGATTTGGTCCATGCGGATCTGTCCAGACACACCTACGAAACGGAAAGGGTCCTCCGGGAAAAAGGGGTGGATGAAGAAATCATCCTGGCCATTAAAATGCACAACGAAAAAGCACACGGACTCAGCCGCTCGGAGAGATTTCATCACGCCCTGGCTGCGGGAGAGACCATCACCGGCCTCATCATTGCGACAACCCTCGTCTATCCCGACAAGAAGCTGAGCAGCGTCAAGCCAAAATCCGTCAAGAAAAGAATGAAAGAGAAGGCCTTTGCAGCGAGCGTGGACCGGGACATCATCATGGAGTGTGAGAAACTGGGCATCGGCATCGATGAGTTCTGTGAGCTTTCCGTGAAGGCGATGCAGGGTATCGCGGGGGATCTCGGGCTTTGAGAAAAGGGTAGCACAGAAGAATGAGGTTGGGGGACGAACCCTGTTGGCTCGCCGGGCCAACAGGGTTTATTATCGCCGGAAGGCGTTGTGATGGGCTGGTCATGATGGGGCTTAAGGGAGAAAGCCAGGAAAAAGAATGGACGCTTTTGACGGTCTTTCTGGCGGCGTTATTAAGCGTCGCTTTCGGGGTGAACGCCGTGGCCATCAAGATCAGCGTCTTGGGGATCGGCCCTTTCACCGCAGCAGGGATCAGGTTCCTCATCGCCTCCCTGGCCATCTTCGCCTGGGCCAGGGCAACAGGCCGCTCTTTTCACATGGTCCGGGAGCAGGTTTACCCCGTGATCTTTCTTTTCCTGATCTTCTTCTCCCAGATCGCTTTGCTTTACCTGGGGATCAGCAAGACCAACGCTTCCCGGGCCGTGCTGATTTCCAACCTCCAGCCCTTCTTTGTCCTTTTTCTGGCGCACTTCTTTATCGCGGACGACCGGATCACCTCTCGCAAAGCCGCGGGTTTGGCGCTCGGGTTTACAGGGGTGTGCCTCGTTTTTCTGGAGAAAGAAGGGGTCACCGAAGGGTTTCAAATCGGGGATTTTCTGATGGTCGTGTCCACCGGGCTTTGGGGATTGAGCGCCGTTTACACCAAAAACGTACTGCACCGTCTGAGTCCGCATTTCGTCGTCTTCTACCAGATGATCCTTTCAGTCCCCTTTTTTTTCCTGGCCGGATATCTCTGGGATCAGCCCATGATCGGAACGCTCAATGCAGAGGTTGTCGCTGCCCTTCTCTATCAGGCCCTCGTGGCGGCTGCCTTCGGGTTCATCGCGTGGAACACCCTGCTGCTGCACCATGGCGCGGTCATCCTCAATTCCTTCAATTTCCTCATGCCGTTGGCAGGCGTGTTCATGGCTTGGTGGCTGCTCAAGGAGCCCCTGACGGTGAAAATCCTTCTGGCGCTCCTCTTCATCATTGCGCAAATGGTTGTCCTCTATTTCGAACCCAAGAGGCGAATCCACCAGCTCCCGTTCGACAAGGGATTGTAGTTTCACCACAGAGGCTCAGAGGGCACAGAGAGGGGTTTTATTTTTCGCCTGTCGGGACTTGCCCGCCGGTCGGCTAGGCGGGGGTACCGACAGGCGAAAATAGATCCTCTGCAATACTTGGAACCACTCCTTGCAAATAGCCCACGACGGAGGATCTCAGGGCAAAACCTTTTCATTTGCCGGTATCTCCCGGCAAATGAAAAAGCTTTTCTCCGTGCGCTCTATGCCTCTGTGGTGAACAAAGGGTTGCGACTGCTATTCCAGGGACGGGTCCTAAGCCAGCAGTTCTAAGGCGATGCGGCAATACGTCTCGATGCCGTAAAGGAGCACGTCCTCGTTGAAGTCGAAATGGGGGTTGTGAAGGGGCGCGCCGCCGGGCCTGCCCACACCCAGAAAGAAGTAACAGCCCTTTGCCCTCTGGAGGAAATAGGACATGTCCTCGCCGCCCATGGTGGGCTCCGGTTCGAAGACTTTGTCGGACCCCACAACCTCTGAGGCGCAGCGTCGAACCAGGTCGGTCATGTCGGGATCATTGACCGTGGGCGGATACCCGAATTCGAAACGAAGTTCGAAGCGGGCGCCCATGGAATCGCAGACCCCCTGGAGGATCTTTCGCATCCGCGATTCCCAAGAATTCCAGACTTCCAGGTCAAAGGTGCGCGTGGTTCCGGAGAGTTGCGCTTCACCGGGGATAATGTTGAAGGCCTGTCCCGCGTGAAAGGAGCCTACCGTGACCACGGTGGGCTTGAGAGGATTCATGTGGCGGCTCACGATGCGCTGAAGGGCATTGACCACCTGGGTCCCCACCTCCAGGGCGTCCACACAGAGATGGGGCATGGCCCCGTGTCCTTGACTGCCGATGATGCGGATGTCGAAGCGGTTCATGGCGGCCATGATGGTGCCGGCCTTCACGCCGATGGTCCCTTCAGGGCTTCCAGGCCACAAGTGGCAGCCCACAGCGTAATCCACCTTGGGGTCGTCCATGTCCCCTTCGTCGATCATGGGCTTTGCTCCGCCAGGACCCTCTTCGGCAGGCTGAAAAACGAATTTCACGTTTCCCTTAAGCGCGTCTTTCATCTCGGCGAGCACAAAGGCTGCGCCGAGCCCCATGGCCATGTGCGCGTCGTGGCCGCAGGCGTGCATGGCCCCGGCGTGGGTGGAGGCAAAGGGAAGTCCTGTCTGTTCCGCAACCGGGAGAGCGTCCATGTCCGCTCGGATCATCATCGTCGGCCCCGGCCTCTTCGTGCGGAGAAGGCCGACGACGCCGTACCGGGCCACCCCTGTGCGAACTTCCAATCCTGCCGCCCTCAGGTGCTCAGCCACTGCGGCAGAGGTTTTCTCCTCCGTACCGGCAGGCTCGGGGATCTGATGAAGCTGCCGGCGGATGCTCACCACCCGGTCGCTGTGATTCCCAACGAGTTCTCTTAGGTCGATCATGGGCTCACCTCGAAAAAGAAGTCTGTCGGATGCGTCCCCCGACCCTTGGACTATGTCATAACTCTGCCGCTTCCGGCAACGGAATGTTCTCGCAAAAGGAGAGGGCGTGGGAAAGGATGAGTCTTGACGAAGGCAAAAGGCTGAAATATAAGGAGGAAGCCCGCCACCCGGGGTCGAATTCCCCGGTTTTGCAAGACAATGAAGGAGGCAAAATGGCAACGGCTTTCGTTGAGGGAGATGTATTTGTCGGGGACGGCAAAGTCCTGGAACATGCCATGGTGCTCGTGGAAGGGGACCGGATCGTGAAGGTGGCCAAAGGGAAGACCGCCGTGCCCAGGGGTGCGGACAGGATCTCCCTGAATGGAAGTATGCTCCTGCCGGGGTTCATCGACTGCCATGTGCACCTGTGCCTGGACGGGAGCCCCGATCCGGTCACGACGCTCATGAAGGACCCGGCGCCGATCACCACCCTGAAAGCGAGTCGCCTGGCTCGCCAAACGCTGATGAGCGGGGTGACGATGGTGCGGGACATGGGGGGCAAGGACACCATTGATATTTGCCTGAGAGACGCGATCCGTTCCGGCTTGGTTCTTGGTCCCAGGATGCTGGTGAGCCGCCGGATGGTCTGCATGACCGGAGGTCATGGCTGGCAATTCGGCCGGGAGGCGGACGGCCCGGATGAAGTCAGGAAAGCGGCAAGGGAGCAGATCCGGGGAGGGGCGGACCTCGTCAAGTTCATGGCCACGGGGGGCGTGCTGACGCCGGGGGTTGAGCCGGGTGCCGCGCAGCTGACGGAGGAAGAATTGCGCGCCGGCATCGAGGAAGCGCACAAGGCAGGGCGTAGGACGGCGACTCATGCCATGGGCACGGAGGGCATCCTCAATGCCCTGCGGGCAGGGATCGACAGCATCGAACACGGCGTTTACATGAATGAGGAAGCGATCTCCTTCATGAAAAAGAAAAGCATCCCCTATATCCCGACCCTTTCCGCCCTGTTCCATATCGAGAACAAGGGCGTGGAGGCGGGAATCCCCGCCTATGCGGTGGAGAAGACCAAGCGGGTGAAGCCTCATCATTTGAACAGCATCCGCATGGCCAGGGAAGCCGGCGTCATGGTGGCCGCGGGGACGGATGCCGGAACCCCGTTCAATGAGCATGGCCGGAACGCGGGGGAGATGATCTTCCTGGTGGAGCAAGGGTATTCTCCTGCGGACGCCCTGAGGGCCGGAACCTCGATTGCAGCGAGAGTCCTTGGTGTGGAAAAAGACTTCGGCACCGTGCAGGAGGGCAAGGTGGCGGACTTGGTGGTGGTGAAAGGCAATCCTCTGGAGGACATGAATAGGTTGCTCACTTCCGTTGCGGTGGTGATGCAAGGAGGCAAGGTGGTCCGAAACGATCTGTAACCATTTTTCAAAAGGAGGAGGGGTATGATGAAACGCTTTTTGAAAGGTCTTGTGTTTGTTGCTTTGTCGCTGGCGATGTTCTCGACCGCACCCACGGTTCAGGCCCAGATTCCCGAATTGATCGTCGGCATCGGGACGGATGCCGATACCTTGAACCCTCAGGAGCAGACGACGTCTTTGATGATCAACATGGTGGAGCTTCTTTATGACACCCTCTTCTACCAGAATCCTGAGGGCAAGCTCGAACCGCGGCTTGCGACCAAAGTGGATGTCTCGAAAGACGGTCTGACCTATACCCTCAGTCTCAGAAAGGATGTCAAGTTCAGCGACGGAACTCCCTTGGATGCAAAAACGATGAAGCTGACCGTGGAGCGGGCCCTTGATCCCAAAATGAGGGTTCCCCAGCGTTCCCTGATCAACATGATCCAAGAATCCAAAGTCATTGACGATCACACGATTGACCTTGTTCTGAAATATCCGTTTGCTCCTTTTTTGCCGACCCTTGCGAACTTCATTCTGTCTCCTATTTCCCCGGCGGCGATCCAGAAATACGGCGAAGACGTTCGCCAGAACCCTGTGGGCGCGGGCCCCTTTGTTCTCAAGGAGTGGGTGAAGGGCGACAGGATCGTCTTTGCCCGGAACGAAACCTACTACGGAAGGAAACCAACGGTTGAAAAGCTGACCTTCAAGATCGTTCCTGAGACGGCGACGCGGGAGGCCATGCTCAGGGCCGGGCAGATCGACATCTGCTACAAGCCCTCTCCGTCTAACGTGGCGGCACTGAAGGCGGACCCCAACATCATTGTAGAAATGCCCCTGGACACGAGGACCATTTTCATGGGCCTCAACTGCCAGAAGGGCGTTACCAAGAACAAACTGGTTCGCCAGGCGTTCAACTATGCCGTGGACAAGGATGCCATCGTGAAGAAGATCCTTTTTGACACGGCCGTGAAAATGGAAGGGCCCTGCTCGCCGATCATGTTCGGCTATCACAAGATGGACAAACAGTGGGATTACAACCCGGAAAAAGCCAAACAGCTTTTAAAAGAAGCCAACTTCGACTTCAACCAGACGGTGGCCATGCGCACGCCCCAGGGTCGGTATCTTTTCGACAAGCAAATATCAGAATATGTTCAAGCTTCTCTTCAGGCGGTCGGTGTCAAGGCGGAGTTGAGAACCTATGACTGGCCCACTTACGTGGCAGGGCTTCTGAAGCCTCTGGCTGAAACCGAACTCGAGGTTTTCCTGCTCGGCTGGGGCCCTATGGTCACCGATGCGGACCTGGCTCTTTACGGACAATTTCACTCCAGCAACAACCCGCCCAAGGGTCTGGGAGCCGCCTCTTATAACAACCCTGAATTCGACAAGGTGATTGAAGCAAGCCGGATGGAGCAGGATCCCCAGAAGAGGCTGGCGCTGCTGAAAAAGGCCAGTGAGATTGTGTGGGATGATTGTCCGTGGATCTGGCTCCACACCGAGAAGTTCCTCATCGCTTACAGGAGCAATCTCAAGGGAATGGTCGTGACCGCCTGGGAGACCTTCTATCCGACCTACGTGACGAAGAAGTAGTCGGTTGAAAAAATAGAATGTTTTGTGGGCGCACATGAAGTGCGCCCCGACATTCTTGTGCACTGCCGGTGTGCAGAGCCGCAGGGGTTTCGAACCGGCAGGTCATGCGTGTTTACCGAGCCCTCGAGGCGGACCGCTGAAGATGAGAGTCCGGAAAGACCGCATTCAAAAAGATCTTGAAGTCATCAATGACTTCAACGCGACGCCCGGAAAGGGAATCACCCGGTTCACCTTTTCGAGGGAGCACCAGGGGGCCCTTTTCTATGTAGTGGAGGAACTTCGGCGGATCGGCGCGGCCTGCACCTTCGCCCCTGGTGGAAACCTGAAGGGTAGGCTGGAGGGCTCGCATCCATCGGGCCCTGCGGTCATGATGGGCTCCCATCTGGACACCGTGGCGGAAGGCGGACGTTTTGACGGCACTGCTGGAATTGCGGCCGCCCTTGAGGCGGCTCGCATGATAAAGGAAGAACATGTTCCTCACCGCCTTCCCATTGATGTGGTTGTCTTTGCCGAGGAAGAGGGGGGCCGCTTTGGATGGGGTCTGCTGGGAAGTTCGGTGTGGAGCGGCCGAATGATCGCCGATCATCTGGCCCGGATCAGGGACCGAGAGGGGGTGGGGTACGGGGAAGCCATGGAAGGAGCAGGGGTGAAGATTCAAGACTGCACTCTGCTCCGTCCCGAAGCTCTCAAGGCCATGCTCGAACTTCACATTGAGCAGGGCAGCGTGCTGGAAAGCAGGACCGCGACCATTGGAGTCGTGGAGGCCATTGTCGGCATTCAGCAGGTGCTGGTCACGATCGAAGGTTCGGCGGATCACGCGGGCACAACGCCCATGAACCTCCGCCGGGATGCCATGCAAGGGGCTGCCAGAATCATTGCGGCTGTGGAAACTGTGGCCCGGCAGGAAGGAGAGGGCGGTGTGGGCACCGTGGGCCAGGTCTTTTGCGAGCCGGGACAGGCGAACGTCATTCCCGGGCTTGTGCGGTTCAGTGTGGATGTTCGGCACAGGGATGAGTCCCGATTGCGGGCTATGGCAGCCGGCGTTGCCCATGTCGCTGAAACTATTTCCAAGGCACGGAATCTTCGTTGCCATACCGAGGTCAAGACAGAGGCCGAGCCTGTTGAAATGACCCCGGGCATTTGCGATCTCGTGGAGACGATCGCCAGGGTGAAAGGGGTCGAACCCGTCAGAATGGCCAGCGGCGCAGGCCACGACACAGGGATCATCGCGAAGATCTCGGATGCAGGAATGATCTTCGTGCCCAGCCGGGGAGGCCGAAGCCACTGCGCGGAAGAGTTCACCAGGCTGGAGGATATCGCCCTTGGGGCGGAGGTATTGCTGGAGACGGTGGTGGCATTGGCGAGGTAAAAGATCCTGTGATAGGGAAAGGTTGTGGGGAGACAAGCGGCGGGTGCAAGGTTCAAGGTGCACGGAAGAAAAAACCCGATAAGACAAAGGAGGTGTCACCGTGAACCTTGTACCGTGGACCATGAACCCTCAGGCCAATGCCTTCATGCTGGTTTTTAAGAAGCTGAGTGTGGAAGTGTAGAATCCTCATGTTGCAATATGTGATCAAACGCTTATTGTCCACGGTTCCGGTGCTTATCGGGATCTCTCTGCTCCTTTTCTTCATGCTGAGAATGCTGCCGGGAGACCCGGCCCAGGTGCTGGCCGGCCAGATGGCGACTCCGGAGGAGATCGAAAACATCCGAACCCAGCTGGGTCTGAACGAACCGATTCACGTTCAATACGGAAAGTTTCTGACCCGTCTCGTTCAGTTGGATCTCGGGCGCTCGGCACGGACCCAGAACCCGGTGGCCGTGGAAGTGTGGGCCAGGCTGCCGAACACGATGCTCCTTGCGGTGGTCGCCATCACGCTGGCCTGTGTGTTCGGCATTCCTGCGGGCATCCTCTCTGCGGTGCGGCCCTACACGTGGATGGATTATCTGGTGACCTCGGCCGCGCTTTTCGGCATTTCCATGCCCGTGTTCTGGCTGGGCCTCATGCTCGTGGTGATCTTCTCCATCCTGCTTCACTGGTTGCCCGCCGGAGGCACAGGGACCTGGCAGCACGTGATCCTGCCCTCCGTCACCCTCGCGTCCTTTGTGGTGGCCTTCATTGCGAGGATGACACGTTCCACCATGATCGAAGTCCTCTCACAGGACTACATCACCACGGCTCGCTCCAAGGGACTCCAGGAGCAGGTGGTGATCATCAAGCATGCCTTGAAGAATGCGCTCATCCCCATCATCACGGTGGTGGGACTTCAGTTCGGCTTGCTTCTCGGCGGGGCGGTCCTGACGGAGACGGTTTTCGCATGGCCGGGCATCGGCCGGTTGATCGTGGATTCGATTCTGGCGAGAGACTACCCCATGATCCAGGGGACTATCCTGATCTTCGGATTGCTTTATATTCTGGTGAATCTGGTTGTGGATATCGTCTACGCCTGGGTGGATCCGAGAATTCATTATGACTGAGGCTGCAGGAACAATGCGTAAACCGGCGAGCCAGCTTCGACGCAACTGGGCCAAGCTCCGAAGGAACAAGGCCGCTCTTTTCGGGGGTTTCATTCTTGGCGTCTATCTCTTTACGGCCCTTGGGGCTCCCCTCCTGTTCACGGGGAGTCCTTCCGCGCCGAACCTGATCATGTCGCTGGAAGGCCCTTCGGCCGAGCATCCTCTGGGAACGGACGAACTGGGGCGGTCCATCCTCGGCAGGATCATCTGGGGGTCGAGGGTCTCTTTGCTGATTGCCCTGGGGGTTGTTTCGGTCGGCCTTTTCGTCGGCGTTCCTTTCGGACTCATATCGGGCTATTATGGGGGCAGAATTGACTTCGTCATCCAGCGGCTGACCGACATGATGCTTGCCTTCCCGGGGTTCTTACTGGCCCTCGGCCTTGTGGCGGTTCTAGGGGTCGGGCTTAAGAACACCGTGGTGTCTATCGGGATCAGCATGATCCCGATCTACATCCGCCTGGTTCGGGGCTGCGTCCTGACGGTGAGAGAACAGGTCTATGTGGAGGCGGCAAGAGCGGTGGGCACGCGGGATTTCAAAATCCTGCTCAGACATATTCTTCCCAATGTCATGGTCCCCATCACGGTTCAGACGAGCCTGGGCATGGGCAATGCGATCCTGTTTGCAGCCGGACTGGGTTTTCTGGGCATCGGGGTCCAGCCCCCGACGCCGGAATGGGGCGCCATGCTGGGCTCGGGCCGCGCATATCTTTTCAATGCTCCTCACGTGGCCACCTTTCCGGGCATTGCCATCTTCCTGTCCGTTCTAAGCTTCAACCTCCTGGGCGACGGGCTGAGAGACGCCCTGGATCCGAGGTTCAAGCTATGAATGAGGCAAGACGGCCGCTGCTGGCGATGCGGGGACTGATCACCCGCTTTCACACCATGGATGGAATCCTCCATGCTGTGGACGGGGTGGACCTCGATCTTTTTGAGGGGGAAACCGTCGGCCTCGTGGGGGAGAGCGGGTGCGGAAAGAGCGTGACCGCCCTTTCCATTCTCCAGCTTCTGCGCTGCCCTCCGGCGGAGATTTCGGGCAGAATCCTTTTTCAAGATACCAACCTTCTGGAGCTGGGGCAGGAAGGGATAAGAAGAATCAGGGGCAAAGCCATTTCCATGATCTTTCAGGAGCCCATGACCTCGCTCAACCCGGTGCTCACCATCGGCGAGCAGATCTCGGAAGCCATCCGGCTGCACCAAGGGATGACGGCCTCTGAGGCCTGGAGATGGGCGGAGCAGATGCTCCAGATGGTCCAGATCCCCAGTCCAAGACAGAGGGCCAAAGAGTATCCCCACAAGCTTTCGGGAGGGATGAGGCAGAGAGCCATGATCGCCATGGCTCTTTCCTGCAACCCCCAGCTGCTCCTGGCCGACGAACCCACCACAGCGCTTGACGTGACCATCCAGGCTCAGATTCTGAGTCTCATGGTGAAGCTCAAGGAGGAGTTCAAGACATCGATCCTTTTGATCACTCACGACCTGGGGGTCATTGCCGAAATGGCGAGCAGGGTGGCGGTGATGTACGCCGGAAAAATCGTGGAAGAGGCTCCGGTGAGGGACCTCTTCAAAGACCCCCGGCACCCTTACACTCGGGGGCTGCTCGGTTCGGTTCCGGTGATCGGGAAAAAGGCTCAAACCGGAAGACGGCTTCAGGAAATCCCGGGCATGGTGCCGAGCCTGCTGGAAATGCCCTCAGGGTGCAGGTTTCACCCCCGTTGCCCCAGCGCCATGCCGGTGTGCTCGGAGCAGGAGCCCCGAGAGGTGCGGCTGGGAGAGCATCGGCGAGTGCAATGCTGGCTTGCCACCTGAAGGTGGAAATTCGAATGTCGAAATTCGAAGCACGAAACAAACACCAAATTTGAGTTTTCGAATTTCCAAAACTAAGAAAGAAGACGGATTTGCAAGAAACCTGAAATGCTTTTTCCGTCATTCCCGCGGAGGCGGGAATCCAGTCTTTCGAAAGCCTTCTGGACTCCCGCCTTCGCGGGAGTGACGGCCTAGGGACTGAGGGCCTGGAGATTTTGTTTTTGTCATTTGGATTTTGGATATTGGGATTTATTTCGTGTTTCGGATTTCGGATTTGAGTATCCACTATGGCTTTGTTGGAAGTCAAAAATCTGACCAAGTATTTTCCCATCAAGAAGGGCATTCTCTCCCGCACCGTGGGGGAGGTGAAGGCCGTGGACGGGGTGAGTTTCACCCTGGAAAAGGGGGAGACCCTTGGGCTGGTCGGCGAAAGCGGCTGCGGGAAAACCACCGTGGGGCGGAGCCTGCTGCGCCTGGTGGAACCGACCTCCGGAGAAGTGCTCTTTAACGGGAAAGATCTTCTCCGGATGGACAAGGAAGAGCTGAGAAGGACCCGTGCTTCCCTTCAGATCATTTTCCAGGACCCCTTTTCATCCCTGGATCCCCGGATGAGCATCGGGCAGATCATTGCGGAGCCTATCCGGAACCATCTCCGAAGCTCCAGGTCCGAGATCGAAGAGCGGGTGGCTTACCTGATGGAAAGGGTGGGGCTCCACGCGGACCAGATGAACCGCTACCCTCACGAGTTTTCAGGCGGGCAGAGGCAGAGGATCGGCATCGCCCGGGCCCTGGCGTTGAACCCGCTGCTCATTGTCTGTGACGAACCGGTTTCAGCGCTGGACGTATCCATCCAGGCCCAGGTGATGAACCTGCTGGCGCAGCTTCAGGAGCAGATGAACCTTTCCTACTTGTTCATCGCCCATGACTTGAGCGTGGTGGAGCACATCAGCGATCGGGTCGCGGTCATGTACCTGGGGCGGATTGTCGAGGTGGCTTCGGATCAGGAGCTCTACGAAAAACCTCTTCATCCATACACTCGGGCGCTCCTCTCTGCGGTCCCTGTGCCTGATCCGGACTTCCGCAAGCAAAGGATCATCCTGGAAGGGGATGTGCCGAGCCCGCTCCATCCTCCAAGCGGGTGCGCCTTTCACACCCGATGCCCTTCTAAAAAGGAGTTCTGCAGCCGGGAGCGGCCGGAGCTCGCGGATGTGGGAAACGGCCATTTCGTCGCCTGTCACCGGTAGCAAAGAATCCATCACGAAAGCACGAAAGAAGAAGGGTCATTTTCATGTGTTCCGACTTTTGTGTTTTCGGGGGTAGACGTTCTCTTGCTTGAGCCATAGAGGAAATTCATGGAGAATGGAAACATGAACCAGGATGGGGTCTTGAGTCTGCACAAGGAAGCGATCGTTATCGACGGTCTCAACGCGAGCCACTTTTTCGATGACGCGGTGCTTGGGCGGCTTGCGCAGGGCGGCGTTACAGCCTTCAACGGGACGGTTGCCGCGTGGCATTCCCTTGAGGAGACCATGACCCTCATCGCGGATTATTATCACCTCTTTGAGGAAAAAAAGGACCGGGTCCTGCAGGTCCGAAGCGTGGGAGACATTCGCGACGCCAAGCGCAGCGGGTGCATCGGCATGATTTTCGGCTTCCAGGACACCGCGCCCATGAGCGGGAACCTTCGTATGCTCGCCGTGTACCACGCGCTCGGAGTGAGAGTCATCCAACTCACCTACAATGACGAAAACGCGGTGGGCTGCGGATGCATGGCGCCGGAGGACAAAGGCCTGACGCCCTTTGGTCGGGACGTGGTGGCGGAGATGAACCGCCTTGGAATGCTCGTGGATCTGTCGCATTGCGGCTACAGGACCACGATGGAGGCCATTGAAGCGTCGGCGGCTCCTGTGGCTTTCACCCACGCGAACCCTCGTGCCCTGGCCAATAGCCCGCGAAACAAGCCGGAGGAGGCCTTCAAAGCCCTTGCGGCCAAGGGAGGCGTGGCCGGAGCGGTTCTTCTTCCTGCCTGGCTCACCCCGCAGGGGGAGGCGAGCCTGAAGCATTATCTGGATGCAATCGACTACCTGGTAGGCCTCATGGGGGTAGATCACGTGGGGCTGGGAACGGACTTCATGGAAGACATCCCTGCGGAAATCAGGATGGCGGCCCTCAAAGGGATTCCGCCGGAGACCCTGAAAAAGTACTATGGCAGCAACATCGTCAAGGGTTTTGAGTCTCCGGTTGCGTTCCCCAAAGTGACTGAAGGGTTGCTTTCCAGGGGGTACAGCCCTGAAAATGTGAAAAAAATCATGGGCGGCAACTGGCTGAGACTGTATGAAGAGGTCTGGCGGTAAGCGGAACAGGTTGCTGATACATCATGCATCGCATCGACGACCAACAACTCAGGCTGAAACGCTGGATTGAGGAAGGAGTCAAAGACCTCAGCGTCACAGGCCTGTCCGGCTCCGCCCGTGCCTACTGCCTGGCAGGACTTCTCCTTGAACTGGAAAGGCCCTGCCTCATCGTTCTGCCCACCGCCAAAGAAGCGAAAAGATTTCTCAGGGAATTGGAGTTCTTTCTCCCCAAGGGGCTTGCATCCGGCGAGGTTGGAGATCGCCGGCTTTACCCCTTTCCCATCTATGACATCTCTCCGCTCAAGGGATTGAGCCCTCACCGGGAGATCGTCTCCCAGAGGCTGGGAGCGCTCTATGCGCTGGCTTCTGAAAAAGCCCCTGTGGTGGTGACTTCCGCGGAAGCCGTGCTTTTCAGAATCCTTCCCAAGAAGGAGTTGATGGCTGCCGTGGATTTTCTGCAGGCCGGGGAGGAGGTGGACAGGGAGAAACTCTTGAGAAAGCTGGAGACCTGCGGGTATCAGCGCACGTCCCTGGTGGAAGAGAGAGGGGACTACTCGGTCAGAGGCGGCGTCATCGATCTGTTTCCGCCGCTGTACGCCAACCCCTTAAGGGTGGAATTCTTCGGAGACAAGGTGGAATCTCTCCGCTTCTTCGACCACATGAGCAAGCGATCGCTTCGCAGCCTGAAGGAAGTGATTTTCCTGCCGGCCAACGAGATCCTCATGGGCGACGCCAATGTGCAGAGGGCGAGGTCCATGGGAAGACTCCCCGGGGTGATGAAGGAAGGAGGCGCTTTCCCCGGTCAGGAAGCGTGGCTCAATCACTTTTATGAACACCCGGACACGGTGTTTGACTACCTCCCCGGGCACGGCCTTCTCATTCTCGTGGATGAGCTCCAGGTGGAGAAGGAGATCAAGTCCTTCACGGAAGCGTTTCGTCGTGAGGAAAAGAAACTCCGCCTGGAGTCGGAGCAGAGGGACATCCCGCTGCCGGAGCTGGAGGGCATCCTTCTTGCCCCCGAAGCCCTTCAGGAGCGATTCAGGGCATTTCAGAACCTTCGTTTTGGGCAGCTGCCTCTCGCTAAAGAAGGGGAAGGAGCCGGGGCGCTTCATTACACAGGGCTCTTCCGGGTGGAGTCCGACCTGTCGCTCAAGCTGAGCGGCAGGGCCAGGGGCTCCATGGCTCCTCTGGCAGAGAAAGTTACCCAGTGGCTCAGAATGGGCTTTCGCATCGTTCTGGTCTGCCGGACCGAGCAGCAGGCCCACCGCCTGAGAGACATCCTCCGCAATTACCAGGTGAGCGTGGAGGGGGTGGTGCCGCATTGGACTGACGTTCCCTCCGGCAAGGGCCTGACCCTCTGCTTGGGCCGCTTGACCGAGGGGTTCTCGTGGCCTGAACGCGGCCTCACCGTGGTGAGTGAAGATGAGCTTTTCGGCCCCAAGCGGTCTTTGGTCAAAACCAAGGCGGGAATGGGAGAGGCGGACTGGACCAGCTTCAGCCAGCTCAAGGCCGGGGACCTGGTGGTGCATGAAGACCACGGCATCGGCCGTTACGGCGGCCTGTCCAAGATGGAGATCGATCAGAAAGTCAATGACTTCGTGGTCATTGAATATGCGGGCAATGACCGGCTCTACATCCCGGCGGATCGCATCAGCGTCCTTCAGAAATACGTCGGCGCCGATGAGCAGGAACCCAAGCTGGATCAGCTCGGGGGCCGTTCCTGGGAGGCGGTCAAGCAGAAGGCCAAGAAATCCGTCCAAGAGATCGCCAAACAGCTCGTGGAGATCTACGCCCTCAGGAAGTATCGACAAGGATTTGCTTTCTCCCGTCCTGACAACCTGTTCATGGAATTCGAAGCCGGGTTCGAACATGAGGAAACGCCGGATCAAGTCAAGGCGATCGAAGACGTTCTCTCCGACATGGAGTCCGACCGGCCCATGGACCGGCTCATTTGCGGGGATGTGGGATTCGGCAAGACGGAGGTGGCGATCCGGGCGGCCTTCAAGGCGGTCATGGACGGCAAGCAGGTGGCCCTGCTCGTGCCGACAACGGTGCTGGCCGAGCAGCACTTTGAGACCTTCTCCAAGAGGATGAAGCCCTATCCGGTCACGGTGGCGGTGCTCAGTCGCTTCAAGACCAGGGCGGAGCAGAAGGAAACCCTGGCCAAGGTCCGTTCGGGCAAGGTGGACATTCTCATCGGCACGCACCGCATGCTCCAGAAGGACGTGAGCTTCAAGGACCTCGGGCTCCTGATCATTGACGAAGAGCAGCGCTTCGGCGTGAAACAGAAAGAGGTCATCAAGGGGTTCAGGGCTCTGGTGGACGTTTTGGCCCTCACCGCCACACCGATCCCCAGGACCCTTCACATGACCCTGATGGGCATCAGGGATCTGAGCATTATCGAAACGCCCCCTGAGGACCGTCAGCCCATTCAGACTTTTCTTTCTCCCTACGACGAGGGGACGATTGCCGAGGGCATCCAGCTCGAACTGCAGAGAGGCGGACAGGTCTTCTTTGTTCACAACCGGGTGCAGACGATCCACGCCGTGGCCGAGAGGCTCAAGACCCTGGTCCCCCAGACGCGATTCGCGGTGGCGCATGGACAGATGAGGGAGAGGGACCTGGAAGAGACCATGATCCGATTCCTGAAAAAGGAGATCGACGTGCTGGTGTGCACCACCATCATCGAGGCAGGCCTGGATATCCCGTCGGTGAACACCATTTTCATCCATGAAGTGGATCGAATGGGTCTTGCCCAGATTTACCAGCTGCGGGGCAGGGTGGGCCGCTCCGATGAAAACGCCTACGCCCATCTCCTTCTCTCCCAGGAGGCCCGCCTGACCAGGGACGCGGAGAAGCGCCTCAGGGCCTTGATGGATTTCTCGCACCTCGGGGCGGGGATCCAGCTGGCCATGCACGATCTCAAGATCAGGGGCGGAGGGAACATCCTCGGCTTTTCCCAGTCGGGCCACATCTCGGCCATCGGCTATGAACTCTACGTGAGAATGATCGAGCAGGCGATTTCAGAGCTGAAAGGAGAGGAGTGGCACGAGGAGGTGAATCCTGAAATCAACGTGAACCTTCCCGCTTACCTGCCTTCGAGCTATGTGGCGGATGCGGACGTGAGGCTGAATCTTTACCGCCGGTTGTCGGCATTGCGTGAAGAGGAAGACCTGAAACTCATGAAAGAGGAGATGCACGACCGGTTCGGCCCGTTTCCCCCTGAAGTGGAAAATCTCTTGGAGGTCATGTCTGTCAGGCTCCTTCTGAAGAAGCTGCGAATCACTCGGCTGGATGTGGTGCCCGAGGGCCTGGTGATCACCTTCCCGGAGGACACGAGGGTAAACCCGGATAAACTGATTGCCCTTGTGAAGAAGGACCCCAGGAGGTTCCGGTTCTTGACGGAACGGAAGCTTAAGGTGAGGATGCCTGCAAGTCCGCCCCTGCAAGCCCTCCTTGAATCAAGAAAAGTCATTCAAGCGGCGGCCGCCGCCTGAAAACAACGGTCACCTCTTCTTATGCGAGTGATTTCGAAACCTTGTCCCCCTCTCCCCATCAAGATTCTACTTGCAATTTCTCGATGACCTGATAATGTAAAAAACTGCCGTAGTATCGCCATCATGGCCCAAAGGGAGTGTGAAGGACTATTCTTAAGCGCCTCTTGTTTTTGTTCGCAGCTCTGCTCACGGCCTGGCCGGCGTGCGGGCTTTTTGACCGGCCGGCCGAAGAGGCGGTCCTTACGGTGGGAAGCCGGAGCCTCACCAAGGAGGACCTGAGAGCTCAACTCAGGACCATGGCGTATGAACAGGGCAGGGCAGACAACAGCCTGCCGGAGTCTTTGATCCAGAGAGTGGTGGATCATTATCTCGTCTTGGAATACGGAAAACAGCAAGGCATTTCGGTGGCTGACGAGGAACTGGAAGGGGTGGTGCGGGATATAAAAAAGGACTATGCGGAAAAGGATTTCCAGGATCTTCTGCTGAAAGGCTTTGTGGACTATGCTCGGTGGAAGGAGGGCCTGAGGGAACAACTTCTCATCAGGAAAATCACCAAGAAAGCCTCTGAAGCGATTCCTCCGGTCTCCATGGAAGAGATCAGGAGCTATTATGATTCCCATCCTGAGGAGTTCCGTCGGCCGGCCATGGTCCGCTTCAGACAGATCGTGACAAACACCCTGGAGGAGGCGAACAGGCTCCAGAAAAGACTGGCTCAGGGAGGGGACATGGCTGCCGCGGTGGTGGGTTCTTCGAAGGTGCCTGCCTCGGCAGGGAGCTCTGAGCCGGGTTGGTTTGCCAAGGGAGACCTGGATGAATCGATCGAAAAAGTGGTTTTCTCCCTGCCCGTGGGCCAAGTGAGCGGAGTGGTTGAGACTCCTTACGGGTTTCACCTGTTCGAAGTTTTGGGAAAGAAACCGGAAGGGATCAGGAGCCTGGCGGAGGCCAGGACGGAGATTGAATCCAAGCTCCTCGGGGAGAAACAGGAAGCCTTTTACTCCCGTTGGCTTCAGGAACTCAGGGCCAGCATCCCTGTAACCGTCCATCGTGAACTTCTCAAAGAAATGGAGATGGAATGATCCGTTTGTTCCGAGTGTTCTTTTTCCTGATTGCGGCGGCAGGCCTTTGGCTGCAACCCCTTTCCGCCGCAGAAGTGTGCAATCGGGTGGTGGCGGTCGTCAACAACGACGTCATCACGCTCTATGAACTCAACAACAGGATGAAAGAGATGACCGGGGTGACGGCTGAGGAGCTGAAGCTGAAAAACGAGGCCATGTACCTTGATGCGCGAGGCAAGATCCTGGAGATTCTGATCGATGAGAAGATTGCGCAGGCGAAAATCAAGGAGCTGAGAATTCAGGTGCCCGACCGACAGGTGGACAACTACATCGAAAAGGTGAAGCAGGATAATCAGTTGACCCAGGAGGACCTGGTGGCGGGTTTGGAAAAAGAGGGGCTCTCCTACGAGAAATACAGGGAGAGGATCAGGCGAGACATTGAGAGGGCTCAGCTCATCGAATACGAAGTGCGCTCCAAAATCATCATCCGAGAGGAGTCGATTCAGAAGTATTACGATGAACACAAGGAGACGTTCGGGGTTGCAGAAAAGGTCCATCTGGCCGGCATCTTTCTGGTGAGAAAGAATTTGAAAAGCGAAGAGGAAATGAGGGCGCTTTACAAAAAAGCGCAGGAGATTTCCGCCAAACTCAAGGAAGGGGCCGATTTCAGTCAGATGGCCGCAACCTACTCCGAGGGCCCTGGAGCAAAGGAAGGGGGAGATCTCGGCCAGTTTACCGTGAGTCATCTTGAGCCGGGATTGAAAAGCGTCGTGGAGGCTCTTCCCGAGGGAGGCATCAGTGATCCCCTGGTGAGGCCCAACGGCATTCAAATCATCAAGATCCTCCATAAGCAGACCGGCAAGATTAGGTCTCTGGAGGAGATGAGAAATGCGATTTACGGAATTCTCTACCAGGAGGAGGTGAACAGGCGCTATCAAGCCTGGATCAAAGAATTGAGGGAGAGCGCCTACACACGGGTCATGTTCTAACAGGGGGCAGGCTGATCAGAAAAGTGACAAGGGACGGGTGACGAGTTTGATGCGTTCGTAAAAATTCGAAAGTGTCGCGCCTGTCCTTTCGACCTTTGGGAGAAATCTAATCGTTCCGATTCATTATCAAGGCAAGATTTCTCGCTCCGCTCGAAATGACATCAAGAAGAGACTTTTTACCGTGAAAATACACCCGTAGGGGAGGGGTTTACCCCCTCCCGCGGGCGGGTGTAAAGCCCGCGCCTACATTCTTGTGCGCCTCTGGCGCATTCATGCGCGGGGGCGACAAGATGCCGTTGTCATGAGCGTTTACGAATCCATCACTTTTTGCGGATTCATGTTGCTCGTCAGTGAGAAGGTTAGGGGTTTGGAGACAGAACAGAGGGATATCCGGGCCACGGAGGCTGAAGCGGAGCCCCAAGAGGCCCCGCAGCCGGCCCGGAGCGTCGGCGCCCTGTTGAAGACGGAAAGGGAGCGGCTGGGCTTGAGCCGGGAGCAGATCACGGAGAAGACCCGGATGAGAGCCCCGGTCGTTGAGGCCATTGAGAATGAAGCCTGGGCTTCCCTGCCTCCGGCTGTCTTTGTCAGAGGCTTCCTGAGGTCGTATGCGAAGGTGCTTGGGGTCAGCCAGGACACGGTGATGGGGCTTTATGCCAAGAGCGCCCCCGCGGAACATGCAGACGCGGAACGCCGTCCGGAACCTCCCAGAAGCCGCCGCCGAGCCGCAAGCCTGGTTCTCTTGGGGATCTTCGTCCTGGCCATGGGTTATGGCCTGTGGCGGGTTTATCCTACTGTGCAAGACAATGAGGGATGGCGTGACACAGAGAGAAAAGATCAAAAATCCGGCTTACAAACCATTCGGTCAGACAAAGAATTGAGTCGCATGCCGTCTCAGCCCGCTGCCCCGAGTCCGTCTGCGGTCCGTGGGATGGAGGACCCTCCGAAACGGGAACCGGCCGAGGTTCAGAGCACAAGCCGGGAACCGGCTTCGATCCCTCAGGAAATCGAGAAGCCGGCAGGCGACCAGGTCGGCGAGGAGGGGGGGCTTTCCCTCACGGGCATCGTTAAAGAGAGGACCTGGCTTCGAATCAGGATCGACGGCAAAGAGGAGAAGGAGTACCTTTTCCAACCGGGATCCAGGCCTCAATGGAAGGGAAGGGAAAGTTTTTACATGCTTATAGGGAATGCGGCGGGCATTGACTTGGAACTGAACGGGAAGAAGTTGGGACCTCTCGGAAACCCGGGTCAAGTGATCCGGCTGACTTTGCCTAAGGGCGTGGAAGAGCGAGAAAGGAACAATTGACTTGCAGAATATTTTGGAGACTTTTAGGGAGAGAGGCTTTATCGAGCAAATGACCGACCCCGATGCGCTGCGCACAGCGCTGGAGGCCCCGATCACCTGCTACATCGGCTTTGATCCTACGGCGAGCAGCCTGCATGTGGGCAGCCTGGTTCCCATCATGTCCCTGGCCCATATGCAGAAAGCCGGGCACAGGCCGATTGCCGTCGTGGGAGGGGGAACCACGCTGGTGGGGGATCCGAGCGGAAAGACGGAGATGCGGCGGCTCATGAGCCGTGAGGAGATCAACCGGAACGCGGAAGGCATCAAGAAGCAGCTGTCCCGTTTTCTGGATTTCAGTTCGGGAAAGGCCTTGATGGTGAACAATGCGGACTGGCTGGTCGGCCTAAACTACATCGAGTTCCTTCGGGATATCGGTCGCCATTTCAGCGTGAACAGGATGCTGGCTGCAGAGAGCTACAAGATCCGGCTGGAAAGCGGGCTCAGCTTCATCGAGTTCAACTACATGCTCCTTCAGGCCTACGACTATTGGCACCTGTTCAAACATTATCAGTGCCGGCTCCAAATGGGAGGCAATGACCAGTGGGGGAATATCCTGGCCGGCGCGGACTTGATCCGGCGAATGGAGGGGGAAGTGGTCCACGCCCTGACGTTCCCTCTGATCACCACCTCCTCGGGGATCAAAATGGGCAAGACCCACCAAGGGGCTGTCTGGCTGGATCCCGAACTCACGTCCCCGTATGACTATTACCAGTACTGGGTCAACCAGGACGATAAAGACGTGGAGCGCTTCTTGGCCCTTTTCACCTTTCTTCCCATGGAAGAGGTAAGGAGACTGGGGGCTCTGAAAGGGGAGAACATCCGGGAGGCCAAGGAAGTGCTTGCCTTTGAAGCGACGGCGTTGTGTCATGGTGAGGAGAATGCTGAAAAGGCGAGAAGCGCTGCGAAAGAGCTTTTTGGAGGTGAGGGGCTGGAGTCTTCCGACTCCACCCCCGCGTGCGGCATCGGGGCGCACGAACTGGAGCAAGGGCTGGCCGCCTACCTCCTTTTTGAAAAGTGCGGGCTCTGCAAAACTCGGGGGGAAGCCCGAAGACTACTCTCCCAGGGGGGAGGGTACATCAACGGGAAACGAATCGACGCCTTTGACCAGGTAGTGAGTTCGAAGGATCTGGCCAACGGAGTGATTCTTCTCAGAGCCGGCAAAAAGAAATATGTCAAAGTCACTCCCCATTAGGCTGCGCTGGAGAAGCCATCATGCCGTCATTGCGACTGAAAGGAGAAATCTTGCGAAAGAGCGTTCAGGGATTTCTCGGCCGCTTGGCTCCTTCGCAATGACAAGGGAAGGAATGCCGCTGAGCATCAGAAAGAAGCGCAAGAGAGGATGAAAAAAACCCGCAAAAAAAAGTCCGCTCCTTCTGAGCCGGAAACCCCGCTCAAGGTCGAGGTCATCGAGCCGGTCCGCAGGCGGGGAAGGAAAAAAAAGAGCGCTGGCCAGCCGGGCCCGGCGGAAGAGCCGGAAACGCTCAAAGAGTCTCCGCCCTTCGACCTGCGGCCGGCTGTCGCGACGAGGGAGAGGGGCCTGGTCCCCTATGACCCTCTCCAGATGTACTTGATGGAGATCAAAAATTTCAGGCTGCTCACCCGCGAGGAAGAGGTGGACCTCGCGATCCGGGTGAGAGAGAAAAAGGACCAGAAAGCCGCCTATATTCTTGTGACATCGAACCTGAGGCTCGTGGTCAAGATTGCCATGGATTTTCATCGGTACTGGACCAAAAGTCTTCTGGACTTGATCCAGGAAGGAAATGTCGGCCTGCTCCAGGCCGTGAGGAAATTTGACCCCTACCGGGGCATCAAGTTCTCCTATTATGCATCTTTCTGGATCAAGGCGTACATGCTCAAGTTCATCATGGAAAACTGGAAGCTCGTCAAAATCGGAACGACTCAGACCCAGCGCAAGCTTTTTTTCAATCTGGCGAAGGAAAGAGACAAGCTGATCACCCAAGGCTTTGAACCGGAACCCCGACTTCTGGCCGATCGGCTCGACGTGAAGGAAAAGGAAGTCGAAGAGATGAGCCAGCGTCTGGGTGGCGGAGAAGTGTCCATCAATGCCCCCGTGGGGGATGACGGCAAGGAAGTTTACGGCTCCTTCCTCCCGGACGCGACCGCTGCGGTGGATGAACAGCTTTTCGAGAAACAGAGCAGAGAGGTGCTCCTCAGCAAGCTGGAAGAATACAGATCCAAGCTGTCCGGCAAAGAGCTCGACATTTTCGACAACCGCATTATGGCCGAGAACCCTGTGACCCTGCAGGAACTGGGTGAGAAGTACCAGATCTCCCGTGAAAGGGTTCGTCAGATTCAGGAACGAATTGTCAAGAACATCAAGAAGTGGCTTACGGAGCAAATTCCAAACTTTGAAGAGAGCTACTCCAATTTCATCAAGTGAAGGCGAACCCTCTTTTCCAGCATTGAAGGATCCCATGCCCCACACACTCCTCTTACGCCTCTCATGTCTTTTTCTTCTTTTTTTCCTTTTCTCTTGCTCGCACCTGGAGTCCAGGCCCCAACCGCAGCCTCTGATCGAAGAGGTGACCGTTCAAGAGAAAGCGGAAGCGGACAGGCTGGAACTGGCTTATCGTTTTTTTGTTTCAGCCTCCCTGGCCGAAATCGACGGGCGGTATGAAGAGGCGCGCGGCTTTCTTCTGAAGGCGATCGAGCAGGATCCGGCTTCCCCTTACCTCCATGCGAAAATGGCCGGCGTGCTGCGAGTCCTCAAAGAGGAGCGAGAGGCTCTGGCGTATGCCTTGAAAAGCGTGCGTCTGGACCCCCAACATATTGAGAACCGTAGTCTCCTGGCGGAGATCTACTCCCAGATCAAGGACGATGACGCGGCGATCGGCGAGTACCGCAAGATTCTCGAACTGGCCCCGAAGCAAAAAAGAGTCCGCCTGGTCTTGACCACCCTTCTGATCAGGAAGGGGGAGTACAAGGCCGCTCTGGAAGAACTGGATCGCCTCACGCGAGAGGATCCGGAGCTGGTGATTGCACACTATTATCGGGGCCGGGTTTATCTGGAGATGGGGGAACACGGCGAAGCGGAAAAAAGCTATTTGGAAGCGCTCAGGCTGAACGAGGCTATGGAGCCCGCCCTTTTTGACCTGGGCGCTCTCTACCAGGTCAAGAGGAACTATGCCGGGGCGGCTAAAATCTATGAGAGACTTCTGAGCTTCTATCCCGGCAACGTGACCGTGCGGGAAAGACTCATCCACATGTACTACCGGCTCGGGGAAGACAAAAAAGCAGAAGAGCAACTGGAGGAGATCAAGAGGCAGACCAGCCCCGGGGACCCCGGCCGGCAGAGCCTGGGCCTGATTTACCTGCGCCACGGCAAACTGGACGAGTCGATCCGGGAACTGGATTTGATCGTCAAGGCCTGGCCCGATGACGACAAGTCCAGGTACTATCTCGCGTCCGCATACGAAGAGAAGGGGGAGCACGAGAAGGCCCTGGAGCATTTCCAGTGGATCAAGACCGGTTCCGAATATTACGTGAATGCGAGGATCCACATCGCGTTCATCCTCGAAAGCCAGGGACGAGCGGAGGAGGCGATCGGGGTTCTTGAAAAGGCCATCCAGATCGAAAAGGACAAGACCGAGCTGTATCTCATGCTCTCCTCGCTGCACGAAAACCGGAAGGATTATGACCGGGCCATGGAGGCCATTGACCGAGGTCTGAAGGTGGATGGAAAGAACGTGGAGCTGATTTTCCGCAGGGGCGTGGTGTTCGACAAAAAAGGAGAAAAGGCAAAGGGTCTGGAGGAGATGCAGCGGATACTCGAGATCCAGCCGGAACACGCGGATGCCTTGAACTATATCGGCTACACCTATGCAGAGCAGGGGATCCGTCTTGACGAGGCCATGGACCTGATCCAGAGGGCTCTCAAGATCAAACCCGACAGCGGCTATATCATCGACAGCCTCGGCTGGGTCTATTACCAGAAGGGGCTTTATGACGACGCCCTGAAATACTTGCTGGAGGCGGCCAAGCTCGTCCCCAACGACCCGACCATCATCGAACACCTGGGCGACGTGTACTTCAAAAAAAAGATGTATGAAAAGTCCCTGGAGAAATACGAAAAGGCCCTGACCCTGAATCACCCTCAAGCCGACAGCGTGAAGGAGAAGATCCTGCAGTTGAAGAAGCTGCTCAAACAAAGCCAGCCCGACAGCAGACGATCCACCAAGACTCTGTGTTCATGAAAGAGAAGCCCTATCCCAGCGACCGGAGGATGGCGATCCTCATCGTCCTGATCCTGTGCGTCATGGCTTCCGGATGCGCTCCGGCTTTTTTGAGGAAGCCTTTGAGCGACGAGGAATTGAAAAAGGTCGTCACGCTCTTGAAGTCGCAGGAAGAAAAGGTGGACACTTTCTTTACCAGCGGTCACCTGACGGTCAAGGACTGGTACTGGGATCAGGAGGCCAACGTCCTGATGGCCGGGACCAGAACGCCCTTGAGATTGAGAATGGAGATCACTCATGCCTGGGGGCAGCCGATCTTGCACCTCCTGGTGATCGGGAGGACCTTCAGAGCCCTCTCCTACGGGGAGAGAAAGCTTTACGTGGGCGACCTTGTACCGGGAGCCCTTTCAAGGTTCTTCCCAGCCGATCTGGACGAGGACCTGATTTGGGAGGTGCTCAGGGGATTCCCGAAACTCCGGGAAGACGGCCGGGTGGAATCCAGGACAGCCGACGCGGTTAGCCTTCTGGACCCCAATGGACAGGACAGAGTGATCGTAGAGTTTGAAGCGCAAAGCCTGCTCCCGAGACGCAGCTCTTTTCCTGAGCGGAAGCTCGCCGTCCGTTATGGTGATTTTGATGAGGAGGACGGTATCCTTTATGCGAGAGAGGTCCGGGTATCGCAGCTGGAGGGCACCAGAGTGCTCACGCTCAGGAACGGAAAAATGGTCTTCAATAAGCCGATTCCCGGCGAGATCTTCCGGCTGGAGATGCCGCCGGGCTTTGAAACCGAGTATATCCAAAAGCCTCAATCTAACTAATTCAGGAATCTCGGACCTATCAGAAGCTGGCTCTCGCCCAAAAAATTCCAGCAGGTGGATCAAAAACGCTCAGATACCAGGCGCCCGAGATCCCGAGGAGTGAGTCGTACAGTCCAGTACGTCGCAACGACGAGGGAAGAGGGCAACGCCGTAGATGGGCGTTTTTCAGCGACCTGCCGAGCGCTATCCTCCGATGCTCGACATATGCCTCACACACTTCCTGGGGTCCTTTTGAACCAGCCCGTGGTCTTTTGGTTTTCGATCAATGGCAAGCTTGACCAGTTCAAGAAGTTCCTCTTCGCCTCGCCCCTGACGGAGAGGGGTCTTGATGTCTATTTCCTGGTCCGAGAAGAGGCAGCCCCTCAGATGCCCCTCGGCCGTGAGGCGCAAACGGTTACACTGATCGCAGAAGTGATTGCTGAGCGCAGCGATCAAGCCGATCTCTCCCTTGGCGCCTTGAAGGATGAACCTCTGGGCCGGCCCGTCGAGGGAGTTGTGGTTCAACGCCTTGAGGTCCCCGAGCGTTCTGATCCTGTTCATGATCTCCTCAGCCGGGATGAACCGGTCGTTGGACCAACCGTTGTTCTTGCCGACGGGCATGAATTCAATGAATCGGACGTGGTAGGGTTTGGTGACCGTCAGGCGAGCGAAATCGAGAATCTCATCGTCATTGATGCCCCGCATGGCCACCACATTGATTTTGATCGGTTCAAAACCGAGCCGGTCCGCTTCCTCGATGCCTTCCAGGACCCGCACAAAGCGGTCCCGGCCGGTGATCCGCAGGAACTTCCGACGGTCCAGGGAATCCAGGCTTACATTGATGCGGCAAATGCCGCAGCGCCTGATGTCCGCCGCGTAGTCCTTGAGGAGAACGCCGTTGGTGGTCAGGGAGATTTCCTTCAAGTCCTCTACGGCGGAAAGCCTTTGAAGGAAGGAGAGAAATCCCTTGCGGACCAGGGGTTCCCCTCCGGTGAGCCTCACCTTGCGGATCCCGGCTTTGACGCAGATCTCGACCAGGCGCAGCATCTCTTCATAAGAAAGGACCTCGTCGTGAGGGACAAAGTCCACCCCTTCCTCCGGCATACAGTAGATGCACCTGAGATTGCAGCGGTCCGTTACGGAGAGGCGCAGGTAATTGATGATTCTTTTTCCCTTTTCGGGTAAGGCTTCAATTTGCATAAACTTAATGTACCAATGCAGGCCTTTGGCCGCAACCAAATAGAAGTTGAAAAAGAAGTGGCGTTCATCCACTAATGTGGTAGTCACCACACTGCCACAAAGGGAGGAACGCCACGCAACACTTCATTGATAAGC
>Ga0073932_1002657_pt1 | contig 26717 bp, 24 predicted proteins | sample DewCreD2012metaG_FD_76967 | JGI IMG/M metagenome (GOLD analysis project Ga0073932, IMG submission 76967) | Hot spring sediment bacterial and archeal communities from British Columbia, Canada, to study Microbial Dark Matter (Phase II) - Dewar... ...
GAGGCCATGCACCGACGGAAAGTCATGCGTCAAGCCCGCTCCAATAAGCAGCGCGCTCAACTCCTCGCAACCCTCGAAGCCCGCGCCGCCAACACTTCCTAGCTCGTTGGCGGATCATTGTTTATTTGAGCTACAGCGCGGGGAGCGGGGTCAGATCGGACCCGATCGACTGAGGATGTTTGGACAACAATCGAGGGACCGCAATGTTGCAAAGAATGTACAACCGGTAGGGTCGGCCCCGAATTCCATCCCCGCCCTCGCGCTGTGTCTGTGCTCAGACAACAAGCTTGACTTCCCGGATGCGCCCGATGGAACGGTTGTGGAGGAGGGGTTTCCAGGGACGCCGTCCCTCCGCGCGCAATCCGGGAATCTCTATTCAGATGTCAAATCTTCCTTACTTCATCAAATCCTTCTAACAACTTCAATGCCAATCTGCTCTTCATTTATTCCACATCCACATTAAGAAACCTGCCAAACTTCAGTCAAATTCTTTCTCGTTTCTTCATTCACCATGTGCAGCATCGCACAAGGTGTTGTTTATAAAGCTATTATGTCAAAGAACGCCTTCCTTTTCCAAGCTACACACCAATCTAACCATATCTTTTTGACCATGTCAAGTGCAAAGCGACCAACCGGTCGGTTTCTCGTAAGGTCAAAAATAAAAAACCTTACGTAAACAACACTCGTCTCATGGTCTCCAAGGCACGGTACCTTCCATGGCAGCCCCCGTTCCTTTCGGCTATGTAGACGCCCATGGTTGCGCTCAGCATCAAAAAACTCAGTTCTTTTGCTGGAATATCGGTACGCAAATGGCCTTGTTCCTGTGCAGAACGCAGCAGTTGTTCCCAAAATTCAAGCCAGCGCTGTCGCATTTCCTGGACGCCTTGCGCCAACGCATCCTCCTCTGTGCCCATCTCGGCGCTCCACATGGCGAGCAACCGGCAGTACACCCAGTCGGGATTGGTGTTGAACTCCTGTAACATATGTAACGCTTGTTCAATTTTCTCACGGGCCGGGCGATCGCTTCTGAGGATGGGAAAGAAGTGGCGCTCGTAGGCCTCCTTCATCTGTTGAAGGATGGTCAGTGCCAGTTCCTCCTTGGTGTGCCAGTGATGATAGAAGGCGCCCTTGGTAATGCCGGCCTTCTCGAACAGATCGTAAATGCTGGTGTTGTAGTAGCCGCGTTGCATGAAGAGCCGCTTGGCGGCGTTGACGATCTGCTCGCGGGCCAGTTCGCCTTTGGTATAGCGACGCGTGGATGGACGGCTTTCGGTACTCATCGCGCCCTCCCCGATAACGCACCGCCTCCACACGAACCTCTAATAATCCTCCGAGGGGTGAAATACAAGGCCTTCACGGCGTTCTCGAGGAACTCGTGCGAGACGGCAGAGTTAGCGTGCAGACGTCTCGGCCAATCAGCCCACTTTCCTCTTGGCCTTGTCCTCGCGCACCTTTTCCTGGATGGATTTGCGTACGATCACGAAATCGCCGTTGGCGCCGGGCACCGCGCCTTTAACCAGCAGCAGATGATGCTCGGCGTCCACTTTGACCAGCCCCAGTCCCTGGATCGTGACCTGTTCCTGGCCCAGATGGCCGGCCATGCGCTTGCCTTTCGGCACGCCCTTGTTGATCGACTGGTTGCGTCCCAAAGCGCCGGGCGCACGGTGGCGCTTCGAACAGCCGTGGCTGGCGCCGAACCCGCGGAAATTCCAGCGTTTCATGACGCCGGCGAAGCCTTTGCCCTTGGTCAGACCGATAACATCCACCTTTTTCACGCCGTCCAACGCGTTCACGGTGACGCTGTCGCCCACCTTCAATTCGGCAGGACCGTCCAAGCGGATTTCCCGCACGTAGCGCTTGGGCGCTGTGTTGGCCTTGACGAAGTGCCCCACCAGCGGCTTGCTGGTGTTCTTCTCGCGCCGATCGGCAAAGCCGAGCTGGAGCGCATCGTAGCCATCCGTCTCCTTCGTCTTCACCTGCAGCACTGCGCACGGTCCGGCTTCGATCACGGTAACACCGATGCGGTTGCCCTTTTCGTCGAAAACCTGCGTCATGCCGATCTTGCGGCCCAGAATTCCGTTCGGTTTGGACATGTTGGCACACTCCAGCATTCGAGCGCTGACCGCGCTGCGAGGCGACGATCGTCAGCGGCTAGACCAGGGGCAGCGGTCCGGATGACCACACACCAGGGCCATGGGACTTGCCCGAAACGAGCTACGAACGATAGCCGCTAGCGACGCGGATTCAAGTGCGTTGTGGCCGCACGTTCCCCAGGCCGAGTTCGCCCGGCACTTTCCTCTTGACACCCTCCCGGGCTTTCGGTATTGTGGCTTAGCCACTTAACAGGTGGCCCGCAGAAAGGGGTGGGGGCAAATCCGCCGTCACCTGCGACGTTGCGAAGAACGAGCGATGACACTGGTCCGCGAACCGATCTACCGGCAGCTCAACGAGGCGCTCCGCGGGCTGATCCGTTCGGGCGAGGTCAAGCCCGGCGCGCAGTTCCTCACCGAGCGGGAGGTGGTCGAGCGTTTCGGCGTCAGCCGCCCCACCGCCAACAAGGCCCTCGCCAGCCTCGTCGGCGAAGGACTGCTCGAGTTCCGCAAGGGCGTCGGCACCTTCGTGCGCGAGGGGACGCTCTCCTACGATCTCCGCTCCCTGGTCAGCTTCACCGACAAGGCCCGCGCGGCCGGACGGAAGCCGTCGACGCGCGTGTTGGCCTTTTGGGCGACCGCCGCGGGCGATCCGCACAAGCCTACCGACGATCGTCGATCCGTTCCCACGGCGTTGTCGTTGCGTCCCGGCGAACCCGTCTACTACCTCGAACGCCTGCGCTTGGCGGACGGCGAGCCGGTGATCCTGGAGCGGCGCCACGTCGCGGCGGCTTTCTGTCCGGGGCTGCGCAGGAGCGATGCGGCCGGTTCGCTCTACGCGCTGTGGACGGGCCGCTATCGTCTCGAGATTGCCGGCGCCGACGAGGCGATCCGCGCCGTGAGCCTGGATGCCCAGGACGCGCGCCTCCTGGGCGTTCGCAAGGGCGCTGCCGCGCTGCAGGTGACCGCCACGGGATTCCTGACCGGCGGGCAACCGCTCTGGCATGAAGAGACCCTCTACCGCGGCGATGCCTATGCTTTTCGGAACCGGTTGGGGCCCGTGCGCAGGGGCGGACCGGCCGTGGGCATGCTGGTGGAGAAGGGGACGGGGACGTGACGGCCTCCGCTCGCGAGCGCGGCCGGACCGGTCGGGTTCGACGGCGCCGGTCGAGTGGCCACCGCGAGTGCGATGGCCGGTAAGGATCGTCGGCGCCGTCCGCGGCGGGCGCACGAGGAGGACACATGTACGACATGGGCGTAGCCGTTGCCGGGGCGGGTTTCATCGGGCCGGTCCACGTCGAGGCGTTGCGGCGGCTGGGCATCCGCGTTACGGGAATCCTGGGTTGCGACGAGGAGGAGTCGAAGCGCGCGAAGGAGCGGCTGGGGTTGCCCAGGGCCTACCGCCGCTTCGAGGAACTCCTCGACGATCCGCAGGTCCACGCCGTCCACCTGGCCGTGCCGAACGTGCTGCACCACGCGATGGCCAAGCAGGCGCTGTTGGCGAGGAAGCACGTGATGTGCGAGAAGCCGCTGGCGATGAACTCGAAGGAATCGGCCGAGCTGGTGGAACTCGCCACCCGGGCCGGCGTCGCGGCGGGCGTGAACTACAACGTCCGTTACTACCCGCTCTGTCTGGAAGCCGCGCGGCGCATCCGCGACGGCGAACTGGGCGAGATCTTTCACGTCGCCGGCAGCTACGTGCAGGACTGGCTGCTCCATCCCACCGACTTCAACTGGCGCGTGCTGGCCGATCAGGGCGGCGCGCTGCGCGCCGTCGCCGATATCGGCACGCACTGGCTGGACCTGATCCAGTTCGTCACGGGACGCCGCGTCGAGGCCGTCTGCGCGGATCTGAAGACCGTGCATCCGGTGCGCCAGCGCCCGAAGGGGAAGGTGCGGACCTTCGAGGGCAAGGAGGAACGACCGGCGGCGACGGAGCCGGTCTGCGTGACCACGGAAGACTACGGATGCGTCATGCTGCGCTTCGCCGGCGGGGCGCGCGGCTGCCTGTGGGTCTCGCAGGTCACCGCCGGTCGCAAGAACTGCCTGCGTTTCGAGATCGCCGGCGCGAAGGCGGCGTACGCCTGGTGCAGCGAGCGGCCCGGCGAGCTGTGGATCGGGCACCGCGGGCGTCCCAACGAGAGTCTGTTGCGCGATCCGGCGCTGGTCGGCGATGCGGTGCGTCCTTTTGTCGACTATCCTGGCGGCCACAACGAGGGTTTCCCCGACACGTTCAAGCAGTGCTGCCGCGCGTTCTACGACCGCATTGCGTCCGGCGACGGGTCTCGTGCGCCGGCGTATCCCACGTTCGCCGACGGGCACCGCGAGATCGTCCTGTGCGAGGCGATCCAGGAAAGCCACCGGCGGGGAGGCTGGGTGTATCTGGAAGGAGAGGACCGATGAAGCTGGGTTTCGTGAGTGCAATCCTGCCGGACCTGCCGCTGGAGGAGGTTCTGGACTTCGCCGCGGCGGAAGGTTTCGCGTGCGTCGAGCTGATGTGCTGGCCGAAAGGCAAGGCCGAGCGCCGCTATGCGGGTGTGACGCACATCGACGTCGCGACGTTGAGCGACAAAGAAGCCGACCGGATCAAGGCGCTCTGCAGGAAGAAAGGCGTGAGCATCAGCGGTTTGGGTTACTACCCGAACCCGCTCGCGCCCGACGAGGCCGAAGCGAGAGTCTGCGTCGACCATATCCGGAAGGTCATCGTCGCGGCCGCAAAGCTGGGCGTCGACCGGATGAACACGTTTGTCGGCCGCGACTGGACGAAGTCGGTGGAGGAGAACTGGCCGCGGTTCCGGAAGGCCTGGCCGCCGCTGGTGAAATTCGCCGAGGAGCGGGGCGTGCGCATCGGCATCGAGAACTGCCCGATGCTGTTCACGAAGGACGAGTGGCCCGGCGGCAAGAACCTGGCGGTAAGCCCCGCGATCTGGCGGCGGATGTTTGCGGAGATTCCCAGCCCGTCGTTCGGTCTGAACTTCGACCCGTCGCACCTGGTCTGGCAGCGGATGGATTACCTTCAGCCGTTGCGCGAATTCGCGAGCCGCATCTTCCACGTGCACGCCAAGGACGTGCGGATCGACCGCGAGCGGCTGGACCAGGTCGGCATCCTGGCGCATCCCCTGGAATACCACGCGCCCAAGCTGCCGGGGCTGGGCGAGGTGGATTGGGGCCGCTTTTGTTCGGTGCTGGCCGACACCGGCTACCGCGGGCCGGTCTGCATCGAGGTCGAGGACCGGGCGTACGAAGAAAGCCTGGAGCGACGCAAGGAAGCGCTGCGGCAGGCGGGAAGGTACCTGAGGAACTACCTGTAGGTCGGCCGCTCGCAACCGGCGCCGTCGCCGACCGGCGATCGGCGCGGCGAAGCAAACGACCGTGCGACGCTGGCGGCGACGATCACGACGACGATCGACTGGGGCCCCCATCCGGGGAAAGAAAGGACCGGCCATGAACTACACCTACCGCGACATCGCCAAGATGATCGATCATTCGCTCCTCAATCCGACGCTGACCTGGAAGGAGCTCGAGGACGGCTGCCGGCTGGCGCGCGAGTACGACACGGCCAGCGTCTGCATCCTCCCCTACGCGCTGAAGCGGTGCGCGGAGATCCTGAAGGGTAGCACGGTCAAGGCCAGCACGACGATCGGCTTCCCGCACGGCGGACACGCGACGGCGATCAAGGTGGCCGAGGCGGAGCGCGCGCTGGACGACGGCGGCGAGGAACTGGACATGGTCGTCAACATCAGCCAGGTCCTGAGCGGCAACTGGGACTACGTGCGGGACGACATCCAGGCGGTGGTCGACGCGACGCACGCGCGCGGCCAGAAGGTGAAAGTGATCTTCGAAAACTGTTACCTGAAGGACGAGCACAAGATCCGCCTTTGCCGGATTTGCGGCGAACTGAATGCGGACTGGGTAAAGACCTCGACCGGTTACGGCAGCGGCGGCGCGACGGACGAGGATTTGAAGCTGATGCGCCAGCACGCGCCGGCGCACGTGCAGGTGAAGGCGGCCGGCGGCGTACGGACGCTGGACCGGTTGCTGGAGGTCCGGGCGCTGGGCGCGACGCGGTCCGGCGCGACGAAGACGAAGGAGATCCTGGACGAGTGCCGGAGGCGGCTGGGCTCTTGACCGTGTCGCTAGGGTGCAGCCAGGGCGTCCTTGCGCTGCTGAGCGGCGGCGAGCTTGGCGGCGACCTGCTGGTCGCAGAAATCCTTGAGGAGTTTTCGGTCCGGGACCGAGGCGTTGATGAACTTCACGCCCAGTTCCGGCTTGCCGGCTTCCGACGAGTCCGCGATGCGAACGACCTGGCATTCTCCGGTCAGGTTGGCCAGCGCCGGCAGGTTGGGGAAGCGGATGCGCAGGACGAAGTTGCTGAGGGGCAGGACGTTCTTTTCGAGTGCGATGTTCACCAGCAACGCACCGCCAACGCCGATGTTGCGAGCGATGGCCTCGCCGGAATCGAAGAGGTCGCCGTTGTCGAGCACGACCTCGATCCGGCAGGGCGTGTTCAGCTCGGTTCGTCCGTACTCGCGTTTGAAAGGCCTGCGGATGGTCGTGAAGTCGTAGCCCATCCGTTCGGCCGTCTGGAAGACCAGTTCGCGAGTGGCTTCGCTGGCCGAGTACTTCGGGTCGCGATTGAGGATTTTGGTGACGGTCGTTCTGGACAGACCGAGCGCGTCGGCGATGGCTTGCTGGCTGACCCCCATGGCTTCGCTCCTTAAGCGTCTATCGAAGCATCCCAGCCTGCTGAACTATGCACAGAGTGTACTAAATCCGCAACTCTCGTCAAGGCAATATGTTGATCAGCACTATGACCTTTGTGCCCTGCGCCCAAAGCGAAGAAATCAACAGGTGCTGCCCATGTTCAGCGCATTGTGCAATCGACTTTGATCAGCGACCGAGCGCCCAAGCAATGATAGCGAGGACCAAAAGAAGGATGCCTCCAGCGACAAGATACCATGGCCAGGGAATGGCAGGCGCTTTCTGGCGTTCCGCATGACGGGCCTTTTCCCTGAAGGGCGAATCGCCATGTCCAGGCGATGCGGTTTCGTGCAGCGCGGGATGAAAAGTGGCCACGGCCTGCGGTCTGGCCTTTTCGCGCCCCAGGCTGGAAAGCTGCGGATCCAACGGCTCGGTCGCGGGCGCCTGGCCGGCCTTGATGCGCTCCACTTCCTCGATGACCGCGCGCAAATCGGGATAGCGATCGGCGGGATCTTTGGCCAGCATGCGGGTCATGACGGTCACCAGGCCTGGCGGCGCTTCCGGGCAGGCTTCCTGCAAATCCGCCAACTGACCGTTCACGTGTCCCAGCATGGTCACGGTCGGGTTCGGCGCATCGAAGGGTTCGACGCCCGTGAGCATGTGATAAAGGGTGGCGGCGAGCGAGTATTGATCGGATCGCCCATCCAGGTCGGTGATGCCCTGGGCCTGTTCGGGACTGATGTAGTTCGGCGTGCCGAGAGCGGTACCGTCCATCGTATGAAAGCTCTGCTTGGTCTTCAGGTTTTTCGAAAGGCCGAGGTCGAGGATCTTGGCATGTCCGTCGCGCAGGAGGAAGATGTTTCCGGGCTTGATGTCGCGATGCACGAAGCCGCGTTCGTGGGCGAAGGCCAGTCCTTGGGCGACCTGCAATGCCACATTGAGCGACAAGGCCATGGGCATCTTGCCGCCGCGGTCGAGCATATCCTCGATCGTCTCGCCATCGCAGAACTCCATGGCGTAGTAGGGCAATCCCTCTTCCTCGCCCACGGCGAAGGCGCGGACGATGTTGGGGTGTTGGAGTTCGATGGCGGCCCGCGCTTCGCGTTTGAAGCGCGAACGGGCCTCGCCGTCTTCTGCCAGGGCTTTGCCGAGCGTCTTCAGCGCCACCCGTTGGCCCTTGGAGTCCTCGGCCAGGAATACCGAGCCCATGCCGCCTTCGCCCAGCTTTTTCAGCAGGCGATAGGCACCGAAGCGCTCGGGGATCTTCTCCCGTGCGAGGCGAAGCCTGGTTTCCAGTTTCTTGCGCTGTTCGCGTGTGATGCACCTGCGTTTGACCAGCGCCTGGGCGAGCGAGAGCGGTTGACCCTCGGCGCGGAGGGCCTCGACGTCCCTGCGCGCAGCCTCGAGCGCAGCGGGCTGGATCCAGCCCGCTTCGAGCGCAGCGGCCGCAAAATCGTCGTCGGCGATCGTCACAAAAGCCACCTCACGGCGCCGGACAGGCACCTGGATCAAGGCACCGGTGTCGCCGGTCCCGCCGTCAGCCGCAGGCTCTGGTTGACCACGGCCCACTGCGTCTCCAGGTCGGAGGCCTTCATCGGCCAGCGACCCAGCACGCAGAGTTCGCCGTCGCCGCTGGGACGGGAGAGCACCCAGCCCGACCAGGCCACGCCTTCCTTCTGAAACGTGAACCGGTAACCCGAGGCCGCAACGCCCGCCAACGGGGCCGCGTACGGTTCGGACTTCAGGCCCTGTTCGCCCTTTCGCAGGTTTTCGAGCACCTGGGCCACAAAGACACCGTTCGAAGGGACCGCTCGCAAGAGGGTCATCTGTCCATAGAAACCGCTTTCGCTATGCAGACGGAGCAGCTGCAATTCGGGCGCCTGCGCCGCCGGGATCTGGATCTCCCAGTCCGCGGGATACTGGAACTCGAAGGTCTCGCCAGCGTGGTTCTTCCAAGCCACGGCGCCGGGGACGGCCAGCGCAGGAGGCTCGGGCCGGGCGATCCGGTTGCGCGCCGAGCAACCGGCAAACGTTAACAGAAGGACCAGACTCCAACGCGGCAGCATGAAACCATCATGCCGCGTCGCAAGGCCTTGTACAGCGCCGTCCTCCGGTTGCGATCACGCGGGGCGGGCCAGCGATGGCGCCGCGGCGTCCTTCTCGATGACGCGCAGATGTTTCCAGCATCCCGAAGCGAAGCGGGCCGTCCAGACGCAGGCCATGATCAGGACGAAGGCCGTGGCCATCGCCCATTCCAGGTAGAGGACTTGGACGGAGGTCCATCCGTCGATCTCGAGGTCCGGCCGCAGGCGATCGACCCACCAGAGTCCCGCCAGGAAGGCCACGTTCAGCACCAGCGCCATATAGAAGGTCCAGACGGTGTCGCCGACGCCCTGCAACGCGCCCATGATGACGATGTTCGCCGCATCGAGCAGGCAGTAGGCCGCCACGAAGCGCAGCAGCACGGTCCCGATGGCGGTGACCGTCGCAAACTCCTCGGCGCTGAAACTCTTCTCGTCGCGGAAAAAGGAGAGCAGTTCGGCGGGAATGACGAGAAAGACGCCGGCCCAAAGCACCATCCACAGGCCGCCGATCAGCAGTCCGCGCCAGACGCAACGCGCCACGACCGTCGGTTCGCTTCGCCCCTGCGCCTGCCCCACCAGCGCCCGGACCGCCTCCGAAAGGCCGATGACGGGGAAGAAGGCGAAGCCGTTCAAGGCCCAAACCATGTTCGTGACCGCGTTCTCGAGGTTGCCCAGCCGCCCCACGAAGACCAGGAAACTGTTCCAGGCCAGCAGCTCGAACGCGAATCGCGCCCCGTTGGGCAGTCCAAACTGCGCCAGACGGATGAAGAGTTCGCGGTCCCAGCGGAAGCCGGCCGCCGTGCCGAAATCGCGCCGATGCGAAGGCTTCAGGAAAAGGGTCAGCAGCAACAAGGAAATGAACGCCTGTGCGATGAAATTGGCCCACGCGGCGCCGGCAATCCCCAGCTCCGGAAAACCGAATCGACCGAAGATGAGCAGGTAATCGAGACTTACGTTGAGCACGAATCCGGACACCTGAATGAACATCAGCGTCCGCGTGTCTCCCCGCCCGGCAAAGAAACCGGTCAGCGCGCTGCCCAGGATGCAAAGCGGCGCGGCATAGCAGGTGATCGTGAAGTACGTCACTTCCAACGCCTGGACCTTCGGGTGATGCCCCACCCAGGCAAAGATCGGCTTGGCCAGTCCGGAAAGGCAGGTCACCAGGGCGCCGCTGACCAGCGAGAAGAAAATGCCCTGCCAGACGGCCACGCCGACACGCCCGGGTTGTCCGGCACCCACATATTGCGCCACGAAGGTCGAGGTGAAGCCCGCCGCCCCCACGAAAAGGCTCATCAGCATGAAACTGGCCAATCCCGCCACCCCGATCGCGGCGATGGCCTCTTTCTCGTACCACGAAAGGAAAAGCCGGTTCAAAAAGACCATCACCATCAACCCGCTCATCGAAAGGATCAGCGGCAGCGAAAGGCGCAGGATCGTGCGATAGGCGTCCGGGTTCTTCACTCCGCGCGTATCGGGTTGTCCCGCAGGGGGCGGCGGACCGGCTTCGGGCGACGGCAGGAATGTCGTGGTTTCGTTCATCGCTGCAGGGGTATCCCGTGGTGCCTGCCCGCCTGGAAAAGAACCCGGTACCGGCGTTCTATGCGATGAGGCCGCAGGGTTCAACGCATAACGAACGGAAAACAGCGCGGTACTCAGGACTTTACCTCCGTGCCGCCATCCTCTAGACTACGCTGGACGATATCAAGGATCTCCTGGTCCAAGGCGGCCGGCGTCCTCCGTTCGATTCGAGCGGGCGACCGCCGATGGCAGGGGAACGGTTCGGCAAGGGAGGATGCACGATGGAATCGCTGATTGGCGATCATGCAGGTCGTCTCTGGCACTATCTCAACCAAAAGAAAGCGCAGACGCCGGCGGCCGCCGCCAAGGCCCTCAATCTCAAGAGCGCCGAGGTCGACCGCGCCATCGGTTGGTTGGCCCGCGAAGGCAAACTGAACTTCGAGAAGGACGTTCGCGGAACCGTCCGCATTTCCCTCAAGTAACGGAAGATGCCCTTGAAATCGATCGACCCAGACCTGCGCTCGACGTTCGCCCGCCTCGGCATGGCCAGCGTCCTTCTGCTCGCGGCCATCCCGGCTGGCGGCCTGGCGGGGGAAGAGATCCGTGCACAGCGCCTGACGGAAATCCTGCCGTACAGCGAGTTGCTGGCGCGCGCCGAAACGATCGCCGTGTGCGAAGTGCGCAGCACGCACGCCGGCGCCGCGCGACTGCGGGTGATCGAGTGGTTGAAGGGACCGCCCGAGGACGCGCGCGCGAAATTCGAGGAGCGTCGGGCCGCCTCCCGGCTGGCGCAGGAGGCCAGCGAGAAGCTGGGCGGGACCAAGGACACGCCCCAGGCGGGAGAGCCCGAATTCGATCTGGGAATCGACGTGATCGCGCCGTTCGAACCGCCGGCGGCCGGGACGCAGAACCTCTACTTCCTGTGGGAACGCCTCGATGCGGACAAGGACCTGTTCCTCCGTTACCGCATCGCCCATCCGCAGTGCGTCTACGAGGCGCTCCACGCGGCCGAGGTGAAGAACGAGCTGTCCCGCGCGCGCACCGCTCCCCGCCGCCGCTACCTCCGCGATTGGGACGCCCGGATGGCCGCCCGCCTGCTTCAACAGCAGCAGACGGCAAGCCTGCTGCGCCTCAAACCGGGACATGCCGAGAAGGGCCTGCGCCTGACCTTCCGGTTCGCCAAGGCCAGCCTGCTGTCGCCGGGCAGCTTCGACATCTCGTTCGACATCGAGAACCTGCTCGATGCCGAACAGGCCATCTACGACGGCCCCCTGCCCGTCTTCGGCGTTCGGATACAGCGCAAGGATGCGCCCAACGACCAGCCGCTCGTGCTCTTCGCCACGGATTCCGACGACGCGCGCGTGGGTGCCGACGTGCTCTCGCTGGTCGACGTGAACGATTTCGTGGGCGTGCCGAAGAAGGACAAGCTGATCAAGACGCTCCACTTCGAAGCCAAGGATCATCCCGCGCTCGCAAAACTGACGGGCGAGTTCGTGGCCTGCGCCTTCTACGCCAGCACGCTGGACGGAAAAGGGATCGAGAATCTGCCGGGCGTGCCGTGGGTCGGCACGCTGGTTTCCGACGAAGGGTCGCTCACGTTCCAGGCGGCTGCCCAACCCTGACCGGAACCGCGGCGCACACGAAGCATCGGGGGAGGATTGCCATGGCCAAGCACTGTCCCGTCACGCGCGAGCAGTTCCGCGAAAACGCGAAGCCGGTCAGCATCGTCGTCAACGGCGTCGAAATGGAGGCGCAGCCCAAGGAATTTTCCACCGGTTCCTTCGGCTGGTACCTGACCGGAAAGACCCTGTTGCCCGTGGGCGACCAGAAGGTCAACGTCCAGATCGGACTGAACCTCACCGTCATCGGCAGCAAGGAACAATCCTCCTGACATCCCACCCCGGGGCCTAACGGCGACCTTAACAAGGGGATCCCGCTTCGATGTCGCATCGCCTGGTCTGCACCTGCGGGAAGGAAGTCACGCTCGACTCGGCCGAAGCGGACGTCCGCTGCCCGGCCTGCGGCGCACGGGTGAAGGGTCCCAGCGGAAGCCGTGCGGACGCGCAGGCCGAAGCGATCGACCCGGTTCAGGTCGAACAGGTATCGGCAGAAAAGGGCGCCAGCTGGAAACTCGTCTGCATCTGCAACAAACGCATCCTGGTTCCCCGGGAAACCGGGGCCGCCACCGGGCGCTGCCCGAAATGCGGCCGGATGTTGCGCCTGCCTTCGTCCGATCGTCCGCGGGAATCCCCCGCGCCGAAACTGGAAGCGCAAGGCCGGGAAAAGCCCGCGGAGCCCCTCCGCGTGCCGCCGCCCGAACCGGACGATGACCTCTCGGACCTGGTGCTCGATCTGCCCTCCTCGCCCGAACCTCGCCTCCACGCCACGCCCGACGTGCTCCAGCCCATACGCGGCGAAACCCGCTCGACCGCGGAGCCTCGCCCCGCTTCCGCGCCGCGGATCGAGGAACCGGCCAGCCGTGCCGCCGCGTTGCGTACGGCGGACATCCTGCGCGCGAAGAAGCTTTCCGAACGCTCGCCTGGCCCGGGGCTGATCAGCGCCTGGCCGCTGGCGGGCCGCCTGCCGCGCGTCCTCGCCGGCTTCATCGACCTCACCCTCGGCCTGGTCGCCGCCACCCTGATCGTCCTCGGCGGAAGCCTGGAATTGCTGCCCGAAAACAGCCGCTACCTGATCGTGCCGGTCATCGCCTTCTATACGGCCGTCCTGCTGAACGACTGCCTTTTTCAGGCCGCCGGCGGCTCGATCGGAAAACGCCTCGTCATACTGACGCTGCGGACGCCGGAAGGGATGGCGCCCTCCGTTCCGACCGTCATCCTGCGGGCCGTCCTGAAGTGGCTGCTTTTCCCGGGCTGGTTCCTGGCCCTGGTGCATCCTTCCCAGCGAGCGCTCCACGACCTGCTCTGCGATACCTACGTGCTGAAGGGACGCACGCGTCACTAGCCGCGGCGGTTTCCCGGGAAAAGCCTCGCGCAAGGAGTGCCGATGCCGAGCGTTCAAGCCCCGACGCACGAAGCGACCCGTGAAACGAGGCTGGGCCTGGTTTCGGATACGCATGGGCTCGTTCGCCCGGCGCTCGAAGAGGTCTTGCGCGGCGTGGATGCCATCCTGCACGCCGGCGATGTGGGCTCCACGGACGTCCTGACCCGGCTCGGGCGCCTTGCGCCCGTACGCGCGGTCTGCGGAAACACGGATGCCTGCGTGGCGGAACTGAGCCTCCCCGCATTCGAATGCCACGCCTGCGGCGAAACGAAAATCCTGATCGCGCACTACCTTGGCGAGCCGGAAGACCCGTTGCCGCCCGCGGCCCAGGCCATCGAACGTTTCCGGCCGCGGGTCGTCGTCTCCGGCCATACGCCCCGGCCCGACCTGCAGGAGTTCGAAGGGCGCCTGTACGTCAACCCGGGCTCGGCCGGCCCGCGCCGCTTCCGTCTGCCCGTGACCTGCGGACTGCTGCGCATCGCGCGATCCCGCGGAAGCCTGCGCCTGGAAGCGACGATTATCGATCTGGAAACGGGCCGTACGCTGTTGCAGACGAGATTTCCGGACGGCGGAAACGGTTGAGCCACCCGTTACCGGTAACGCCAGATCAGCTCGTCGTACTTGACGGGGCGGTACATGGTGTCGACCGGGGCGTAGTGGTCCGTCAGCACGGGCACCTCCGCCAACTGGGCGTCCGTCGGGCCGTCCGTGTAGACGTTCTCGGCGTGCCACAGAAAGACCTCGCGCTCCACGAACTCGTTGCGCTCCCGCTTCTGCACGAAGACCTGGGCCAGCGAGAGGAGGTCGTTGCGCGATTTCCGCTTCGTGTCGCGGGTGGCGAAGACGATGATGTTACGGTTGTCCGTCTCGCGGTTGCGCAGTTCGACGCCCTTGTCGGTGCGCGGGAAGATGTAGATCTGCTGCGGATCGTATAGGGCCGGGCAGTTGACCGGGTCCCGCGGGTGTGCCTGCGTGAGCGTCTTGAATTCGGCATAAAACAGGTCTGCCGGGCGCATCTTGGGCGGGTTTTCGTTCTCCACAGCCGCAATGATGTTCGTCACCAGCACCCCGCGCCCGGTCAGGTGCGCCTTGACATCGGCGAGAAACTCGTAGGTCAGCAGGTGAAAGGGGATCTGCCCGCCGGAACTGTAGGCATCCAGCAGGATGAGGTCGTAGGTCTCCTTGTTCCTCTTTAGGTTCATCCGCGCATCGCCGATTATGAAGCGGATGGCGTCGTCGTGGATCTGGAAGTATTTCCGCGCGGCCTCTTCGACCGCGGGATCCAGTTCCAGCACGTCGACCTTCTCGAGCGTCTTTCCGTAGAACTTGCGGAACTGCACCGGCACCACGCCGCCGCCGCCGCCGACCACCAGCATGCTTTTCGGATCGGGCACCCAGAGCGCCGCCAGGTGGACGACGTTCGTGTAGCGGACCGCGTTGAGATACTCGCCGTACGGAAAGATCCCGCTCTCGCGGTTCTCGTTGAACTTCATCCAGCGCGAGACGTCGTCGGGCCGGAGCAGGCAGCGTCCGTCGGGAGGCGACAACTGCGACGGGACGCTCCCGTACACGACCTCGGTCACGGCGATGTCGTGATAACACGATTCCTCGTAAAAGAGCAGCCGCTCGCCGTCGGCCACCTGCGGTTGCACGGGAAAGAGCGCCCACATCTCGATCAGCCCCAGCGCGATCACCGCCATCAGCGCCGCGCCGTTGCGGTCGTCCCGGGTGACCCTGGACACCGCCGACCGGAAGAGCACCAGCGTGAGGATGGCCACCAGCACCAGGGTCAGTCCCAAGCCTTGCAGCACGTTGCTTACCCAGAGCTTCGGGATCAGGACAAACGTCGTGAGCAGGGTGCCGACGATCGAGCCGAAGGTCGAGAGGGCATACAGCGTACCGGCCACGCCGCCCACGCCCGAAAGCGTCGTGGCGTTCAGCTTGACCGCATACGGCGAAACCATCGCCATCAGGAAACTGGGCACGAAGAAAAGCAGCGTGGCGGCGATCAGCGGGCCCGCCATCTGGTCGGTGACGCTGCGTCCGATGGATTCGCACAGCGGATGGCCGATGTGCGGAATCATATAGATGTACACGCCGGCCAGGCTGACGATGGTGGCCAGCACCGGGAAGGACGGATAGCGATCCGCCAGCTTTCCGCCGACATAATAGCCCAGGGCCATCGCGCCCATGAAGAGCCCGATCAACGCGCCCCAGACGAAAATCCCCGTCCCGAAACTCGGCGCCAGGATCCGCGACCCCGCCATTTCCATGCCCATCAATACGCCACCCGACGTGAAGACGATCGCGAAGAGCGCCCACGCCGCCCGTTGCGCCGACTGCGGTTTCACCTGTTCGCCACCGCCCTTTTCCCTGTCCGCCACGATCCGTTCTCCTTGGCAAGCCGTTCGGAAACCCACTTCCCGAGACGACAATCCTCCGGAGCTTCAGCCTCCTCCGGGCCAACGCTCCAACAACTCCTTCAACCGTTCCTGGAACCGCTCCAGCGGGAACCCGACCACGTTCAGAAAACTGCCTTCCAAACGCTCGACGAAGCGGTCGCCCGTCTCCTGGATGGCGTAAGCGCCCGCCTTTCCGTCCGCCTCGCCGGAATCCACGTACGCGGCGATCTCTGCCGGCGTCATGGCCCGCAGGGTTACCCAGCTGCTGACCGAATCCACGAGGGGTTTCGGTCCGCGCGGGGCCGGCCACAGGCACAGTCCGCTGATGACCTCCTGGCGAGTTCCCGCAAGCCTGCCCAGAATACGCCGCGCGTCGGGCCGGTCCAATGGCTTTCCAAGGACTTCGCCGCCCAGCGCCACCAGCGTATCGGCCGCGACGATCAGCGTGTCGCGAGCCGGCCGCAACATCGCGGCCGCATGCGCCGCCTTCGCGTACGCCTTGGCCCGGGCCTGCTCCGCCGGCCCCGATCCCGAAACCCGCTCCTCCGCGTCGCCCGGGTCGAAGACCGAGAACGCATAACCGGCCTCGCGCAGGATGCGCTGCCGCCGCGGCGAAGCGCTGGCCAGCACCAGCTCGACCGGAAGGGCGCTCATGACGTCCCGTCGCCGTCTCTCGGCGCATCGGGCGGCTCGGGCGAGGAGGCCTTGGGCGGAAAGAGCGCCGCGTCCGCCTTCCCGGCCTGCGCGCGCTGCCGTTCCTCTCGATAGCGCAGGAAGGCGGCTCGCTGCACCACCAGCGTCCGCGAGAGCAGGTCACCGATGCGCTGCCCGCGCGGCGTCAACACGATCGCCACGATGGCCGGCAACACCATGAGCCGTTCGAAAAAGCCGATCAGGTTGCGCACGAAGGCGGACCACAATGTCGGCGGATCGCCCTGGTCCGTCACCACCTGGATACCCAACAGCCATTTGCCCGGCGTCCGCCCCAAGCGCCATTCGGCAAACACGAAGTAGGACAGGTACAGCAGCCCGAACGCCGGGACGATCTGGAAGTTGACGAAGACCATCGACCAGCTCGGCACGGGCGTGTCCGTGGCCACGCAGATCGCGTAGGTCAGGACCACGACCAGGCTCACGTCGATCAGGTAGGCGCTGATGCGCATGCTCAACGGGGCCAGCACGTCCTGCGGACGCAGACGCTGCAACACCCACTGCATCTGCCGCCGGCGGCGAATGGCCATGCCCACGCCCATCGCGATCAGACCGACGCACAGCCCCAGCGCCATCAGCAGCAGGCTCATCAACTGCTGCTGCGGAAGCCCCGTCGCCGGCTGCACCCGCCATGCGCCGCCCGCGGACTCCCACACTTCGAAGTCCTGCGAATTCGATCGCAGGAAGATCGAACGCCCCTCGCCGGGCAGCCGCGTCACGTCGAAGTATTTGAAATGCAGGCCCAACGGCGCCTCGAACGGCTCGTGGATCTCTTCCCGCACGGTGCCCGCAAGGCCCAGCGTGAAGATCCTGAGCGGCGGCGTGCGTGCCGTGCCGGCTTCCTGCGGCTGCACCACGGCCCGGAGGTCCGTGCCGTCGCTCCACACGTCCACATGCCCCAGCGGCAGATCGGCGAACTGCTGCACCTCCTGCCCGAAGGCCAGCCCGTCGAAGACCGCCATCCGCAGCGGCCCGACAAAGGTCACGGGCGGCTCGAAGTCGAGCGGACCCGCCTCGCGCGCGCTGCGCCAGAAAAGATGGATCCGGCCCCGGTGCGCCACCGCCTGAAGACTGAACATCCCCTGCGGACCGGGCTTGAAGATCGGCCCCGGATCCAGCTCCCTGAATTCGCTGCCGTCATAGCAGGCCGCGGCCAGTCGCCACGTGGCCGAACCGTCCTCCGCCCGACGTTCCATCTTCCCGCCGAAAAGATACAGCGTGTCCTCCAGTTGCGCGCCCGTCTCCGCAATCCACTTGAACGGCAGATTCTTCGTCTCGACTTCGACCGCATCCTCGCCCAGCTTCCACAGCGAGATGCGCTGCTCGTGAAAAAGCCCCAGCCGTTCCCCGGTCGCCTCCTTGATCGCAAACGTGCCGAAAACCGGACCCATGCGGTTTTCGTCCAGCGGCTGCCAACTCAGGCCGTCCGGTCCTCCGCTCCGGTAAATGCGGAAAAGCCCCCGGTCCCCCCGCTCCGGCAGCGCCGGCCGCTGCAACAGCACGATGTAGGTCTGCCCGTTCACGCGCTGCGCCTGGAAGAGCAGGTTCCGATAGGGCCCGTCGCCGCCTCCGCAGCCGCTCAACAGCGCCAACAGGGCGCAGGAAACCAGGATCGCCGGACCCAGGCGACGCGTCATCGGTCGTCCCCCCGTCCGGTCTCCGGCCCCTGCCCGGTCAACGCCTCCAGTTCCCTGCGCAGCGCCTCGGGACCGCTCGCTTCCATCCGTCGCATCTCCTCGCTCAACGCCGCCAGCACCGCGAACGGCACCAGCGCGCCCCCAGGCGCAGGACCGCGCGCATGGAAGCGCACCTCGAATCCCGTCCTGACCCCCGCCACCACGTAAGGCACCAGGTGTTTCTTCAAAAAGCCCGGCGACGGCAACAGCCCGCTGGGTACCTTCCAGCCGAAGAGCTGCGGCCCGCCTTCTCCCAGCATCCAGGACGTGTACGCCAGCGGCCCGACGCCCGGAAGATTCACGCGCAGTTCGAAGACGCTCTTCTCCGGGAACGGAATCCCCGGCCGGTCGACGGGGTCCGGCACGAACGCAGCCCTGCGGTCCTTCCCCAGATGGCGCTGCTCTGCCAGCGCCGCCACCAGCTCGTGGTACGCGGCCGTGCTGGAACAGAGCCAGATCCATCCGTCGGAGAGACCGATCATCGGCGCGGGCATGATGCCCCGGCCTTTGAACCCCGCCGCCAGCGGCGGCTGGCCGCCGATCGTGGGCGCCCGCGCGGAGGTCTCGAAGTCGAGCCCGATTCCGGCCAGACCCTCCAACAACTGCCTGCGCCGCTCGCCCGACTTCGTGCCGGGTTCCGCGGCCACACCGATCAACTGCGTCTCGCCGCTCTCGCCGCTCTTGCCCAACAGCCCGAACGTGCCGGCCCAAGGCCTGGTCAGGAACCCGAACCGGTCGGGGGCCAGCGCGTCTTCCGAATCGCCATGCAACCCCGTCCAGCGCTTGCCGCGCAACATCCGCTCGAAAAACCGCATCAGGACCGGGAAACCGTCTCCCATGGCCTTGAGATCCGTCTGCAGCAGCAACTGCACCTCATGACCGCCCGGCAAAGCCCGCTCCAGCGCCTCCCACGATTGCGGATCCGGGCGCAAGGAAAGCAACAACCGGGCCAACAGGCTCCGCGCCTCGGGCTTCAGCTCGCAACGCAACTCTTCGACGAAATAGCGCTCGAGGGGCAACACGTTCCACTCGATCCGCTCCACATCCAACAGACCGAGCGCCTTCAAGGCCTTCACCCATGCTGGCGTCCGCGCTTCCTCCGGCGCCAGGAGCGTTCGCGAGGCGCCGGGCCTGAGGACCCACTGCATTTCCCCGATCATGCGAGCGCAGCGGTCGGCCCATTCGGGCGCCGGTGGGTTCGACGCCAACTGCTCGAGCGGGCAAAGCTCCAAGGACAGCCCGCCCAAAAGCGCATCGGAGTCGGGCGGTATCTGCGGCCAGCCCAGCTGCACGGCTTCGATGGAACCCCGGTCCCGAACGGCCACGAACAGCCTGCATCTCAACGCGGGCCCGTCCGCCGCTCCGCCGTCCCGGACTTCGGGTTTCCTGCCCGCTCCGTCCCCAGTCCACACCAGCGCCATCGGGCCGGCCACATGCGGTCGCAGCGCATCCCAGAGCGCCTCGGGGTGCGCCCCCAGGACCTCTTCCAGCAGCCGGTACGCCTCGCGCCGTTGCGGCGCATACTGCGGATCGGCGAAGGCGCGTCCCGCGGCCGTCCGGGCCAGACGATCCAGCGTCGCACGGGCATCCAAAACGGAGAAAACGGCCAGCGGCTCGCCATCGACCCGGGCCAGCAAGCGGCGCAGCCGCTCGGCCTGCTCGGGGGCCGGCACGGTCTCGCCGCCGCACACGGCCAAAGGCACGCCGCACAGCAACACGGCCAGAAGGAGGGAAAAGTTCATGAACGCTCCGGCAGGGGAAAGGCACGACCTCAAGGCACCCGGCCCACACGTATCGAAACGCTCCAGCCCATTCGAGATTAGCGCAACCTGCGCCGGTTGGCGATTGCCGATTGCCGCGCACCGAACCCAGGAACCCTCGCGCGGGTTGAAATCCCGAGCGAAGCGCGTATGCTGCGGCATTCGGCACAACGGGTCGTTTGCGCAGTGCTCTTCCGGCAGAACTTCCGGCAGAACCGCGTCGGCAACGGGACACATCCAGCATGGGTACTTCGGACGCGACCCCCCCCGCCACCCGGTTTCGTCACGTCCTCTGCGTCTATCCGTACCGTCGCGAACTGAACCATTCGGGCTTCTACCCGCCCTTGGGGCTGGAGTTCATCGCCGCCGCGCTGAAGCCTTTCGCGGAACGGATCGAGATCTACGACCTGCGCCGGGAAAAGGGACGCACGCCCGATTTCATCCGGCCGGAGACGGATCTGGTCTGCTTTTCGGTGAACTGGGACCGGGATGCGGAGTTTTTGCGGGAAGAACTCCGCTCGGTCCCTCCGCGAATCCCGGTCTGGGTCGGAGGGCGCCACGCCACGGAGGATCCGGGACGATGGCTGGGCGACTGCCCGAACATAACGCTGGTCGCGCGTGGAGACGGCGAGGAGATCGTCGAGGATCTTTGCCGCGGCGTACCGCTGGAACAGACCGCCGGCATCAGCTTTCGCCGCAACGGCGAGATCCACCACAACCCGGTGCGCATTTTGGGGCCGCTGCGGGACGATCTCTATCCGGACCGGAAGCTGCGGCGCCAGCGTTACGAGGTGGGCATCGAAGACCTGCCGACCGGCTGGGAGATCGACACCGTGGCCAGCTCGCGCGGCTGCCCCTTCAACTGCACCTTCTGCTCGTTCAGCCGGAACCCATGGGGCACCAAGCGCGGCTGGTCGGCACGTTCGCCCGAATCCGTGGTGAAAGAACTGGGCGAAATCAGCGCCCCGCTGGTCGGTTTCACCGACGACCTGTTCACCCACGACATGGACCGCGTGGAACGCATCTGCGACCTGCTGATCGCCAGGGGCATCCGGAAGAAGTACATCGTCAACGCGCGGTTGGAGATCGCCCAACGGCCCGACATCCTGAAGAAGATGGAGGCCGCCGGATTCGCGGCGCTTTTCCTGGGCATCGAATCCACCCAGGACCGCACGCTGAAATCGATGCGCAAGGGTTTCGACACCGCGCGCATCCGCGACTATTTCCAGGTGCTGCGCCGCTCGTCGATGTTCCTCCACGGTTACTTCATCATCGGGAACATCGGCGAAACCGAAGAAGAGATGCTTTCCATCCCCACCTTCGCGCGGGAACTGGGCGTCGACACCCTGGGGCTTTCGGCCCTGCGGGTGAGCCCGTACTCCGGCCTCGAGGAACTGGTGGCCCAGCATCCCGGCTACCACATCGCTCCCAACGGCCGGATCTACTCGGACCGGCTCTCCGTCCAGCGGCTGCGCAAGATCCGGCGAACCATCTACCGGCGCTACTACACGGCGGGGCATTTCCTGCGGCTGGTTCGCAAAAGCCTGCGCAACGGCACGTTCTGGTTCTTGCCCGGCCTGCTGCCCTACGCGCCGCGCATCCTCTGGCAAGGCATGCGGCACTGGCGCGCCCGGAGCAAGCGCCACGCCTCGCGCCAAGACAAGACCTCCGTGCAGGAGTAGCCTTTTCGACCGGACGGGCAGGAGGGTTTGGACCGGACGGCCTGGGCAGGATGGATGGCAAGGACGGGTGAGGACCTTCGCGCATGCCACGCTTTCTTCCGTGCCGTGAACTGGGTCGCACGGGGTTCAAGGCCACACGGTTGGGCATCGGCGACCTGGCCGACCGCAGCGTGCCGTTGGCCGACTGCGTCGCCACCGTGCGCCGCGCCATGGACGCCGGGTTGAACCTGATCGACACCGCGCCGGGGTACGAGAACGGTTACAGCGAGGAGATCGTCGGCGCGGCGCTTGCCGGCCGCCGCGACGGGATGTTCGTCATCGACAAGATCGACCACCCCGAACGCCCCGTCGCGCCGCAAGTCGCGGAGAGCCTGGGCCGGCTGAACCTGGACCGCGCCGACGCGTTCGTCTTCCACAACGTCTCGGACCTGGCGGTCTGGACCCGGCTGGCCGGACCTGGCGGCGGGATGGAACAGCTCGACGCCTGCCGCCGACAGGGCCAACTGCGCTTCCGGGGGATTTCCAGTCACAGCCCCGAGGTGCTGCGCGCGGCGTTGGAGTCCGGCCTCTGCGACATCGTCCTCTTCCCCATCGGCGCCCACGCCGACGCGCGCTACGCGGAGGAGATCCTGCCGCTGGCCAGGGCGAAGGGCATCGGCACGGTCTGCTTCAAGACGTTCGGTGCCGGCAAACTGCTCGGTGACACCGAAGGGTACAACCGCCCCCTTTCGAACCGGCCGCGCGGAAAACGGAGTTCGGGCGGAACGGACGCCGCGGCGCCGGAGCTGCCCCGCCTGAGCGTCGACGAGTGCCTGCGATACACGCTGACCTGCGATCCCGATGTGGCGCTGTTGGGCCTGAGTTTTCCCAACGAACAGGACGCGGCCTTCGCCGCCGCCGAGCGGTTCGAGCCGCTGACCCCGGAGGAGATGGCCTCCACGCGCGGGCGTGCGGCGAGGGCCATTCGGGGCAAAGGTCCCTGCTGGTGGAATCCCACCGCGTGATCAGGAGGTCCCGGAACGGCGTTCGAGGACGAACGTCACGGGGCCATCGTTGACCAGCGCGACCTGCATGCGGGCCTGGAAGATGCCGCGCTGGACCGGGACGCCGTACCGCTTCTCCAGCGTTTCGCAAAAGCGTTCGTAAAGCGGTTGGGCCAGGTCCGGCGGCGCGGCGCGGTCGAAGCCGGGCCGCCGTCCCTTGCGGCAGTCGCCGGCGAGCGTGAACTGGCTGACGACCAGCGCGGCACCGTTGACGTCCTTCACCGACAGGTTCATCTTCTCTTCGGCATCCTTGAAGATGCGCAGGCCGGCGCATTTTTCGGCCAGCCAGTCGGCCTCGGCTTCCGTATCGCCCTTTTCGACGCCCAGCAGGATGGCCAGGCCGGCGCCGATCTCGCGGCGGTAGTTTTCGGCGGCGACGGTGACGGAAGCGGAAGAGACGCGTTGGAGGACGGCAAGCATGGAAGCCACCGGCCATCGGCCGCCGGCGGCCGGCGCTTCTCCAGCAGCCGACCGCCGGCAGCCGGCAGCCCTTTCCTTTCAGCTGACCAGTGCGCCGCGGTCGCTGCCGAGCACGATGCCCTTCAGGTTCATCGCGAGCTGTTCGGCGTTCGGCGAGTTTTCCAGGGCGACCTGCTCGGTGATCAGGCCGCGGAAGACCAGGTCCATCAGCGACTGGTTGATGTCCTGCATGCCTTCCTGGCGCGACGAACGGATGACGTCGGGAATCTTGTTGTCTTCCGAATCGAAGATCAGCTTCTTGATCATCGGGTTGACGAGCATCAGTTCGACGGCGGGAACGCGCGGAACGTCGGGGCGTGCGCCGCGAAGGAGCTTCTGCACGATGACTGCCTTCAGATTGAAGAAGAGGAGCTGTCGGATCTGGTGGTGCTTGCTGACGGGGAAGAAGTCGAGGATGCGGCCGATGGTGCCGGCCGCGTTGCTGGCGTGCACCGTGCCGAAGACCAGGTGCCCGGTTTCGGCCGCCATCAGCGCCGTTTCGACGGTGTCTTCGTCGCGCATTTCGCCGACCAGGATCACGTCGGGATCCTGACGCACGGCGTACTTCAAGCCGTCGTAGAACGAGACGCAGTCGAGGCCCACTTCGCGCTGGTTGATGAAGGATTTGCTGTCGCGGTACAGGTACTCGATCGGGTTCTCGATCGTGATGATATGCATGGCCTGCGTCTGATTCATGATTTCGATCAGCGCGGCCAGCGTGGTGGACTTGCCGCTGCCCGTGACGCCGGCCACGATGACCAGCCCCTGTTCGTAGGTCGGGATGATCTTGACCGCCTCGGGCAGATTGAGCTGCTCGACGGTGGGGATATCGGTCTGCACGCGGCGGGCGGCCATGGAGATGGCGCCGCGCTGTTTGAAGACGTTGACGCGGAAGCGTCCGACGCCTTTGACGCCGTGGGCGAAGTCGGCCGCGCCGACATCTTCCAGGGCCTGCTGTTCCTTGGGCCCCATGATCTCGCCGACCAGCTGCTTGATGTGATTGAGGGTCAGCGGGGGAAGCTTGGCCCGCACGATCGTTCCGTGCACGCGGAAGAGGGGCGGCGAACCGACTTTGAGGTGAATGTCGCTGGCGCCCGTTTTCATGGACGCGGCGAAAAGCTTGTCGATCTCCTTCATCTCCTGCGGCGGGTTCTGCGGTTGCGGCTGCGCGTCGACCTGCTGCCCCATGGTGAGCCTCCTCTTTTCGGGTACCGGTGGGCTGCCCGAAGCAACTATACCCCTGTTCGCCGCAAACGCCAAGTTCGGGCGGGGCCGACGGGCCGGATGGGCGCACGACCGGCGTGGCATCGACCGCTCCCTCAATGAACCTGCCAAGGGAACGGGCGAGGGTGCGGGAGGAGCCGTGTCGCGAGGCCTGATCTGCGGTCGGTCGGCTGGCGTAAAAGACGGGGCCGTCGTACGATCTCCTGCCCGCGGGGGCGGCCGGGTGTGGCCACGAGGCGATCCGGCCGCAAGACCCGATTCCGCCGTCAGCCCTGCCGCCATCCTCGCCTTGAATCCCGCCCGCCCTCGCCTAAGTTTCCTGCGCTGAAACCGATTCTGGAGGGACCGTCCGCCATGGCCAAACGCAAAGCCGCCCCTGCCCGGAAGACCGCCGACAAACCCGCCGCACCGAAAAACCACGCCGCCTTCCAGTACCCGCTCACCGAACGCTACGGCTCGGGCCCGATGAGCTTCGTCTTCAGCCCGCAGTACAAGTTCTCCACGTGGCGCCGGCTCTGGGTCGCGCTGGCCGAGAGCGAAAAGCAGCTCGGTCTGGCCATTTCCGAGAAGGCCCTGAAGGAGATGCGCGCACACATCGAAGACATCGACTTCGCCGTCGCCGACGCCAAAGAGCGCGAGATCCGCCACGACGTCATGGCCCACGTCCACGCCTACGGCGTCCAGGCGCCCGCGGCCAAAGGCATCATCCACCTCGGCGCCACCAGCGCCTACGTCACCGACAATACCGATCTGATCCAGATGAAGGCGGGCCTGGAACTGGTTGCGCGCAAGCTCGTCAACGTCATCGCCTCGCTGGCCCGGTTCGCCGAAGAGCACCGCGAACAGCCGACGCTTGCCTTCACGCACTTCCAGGCCGCGCAGCCGACCACCGTGGGCAAGCGCGCCTGCCTGTGGATCCAGGACCTGCTCCTCGACCTGAAGGATATCGAGCGGCTCGCCGACGAGATGCCGTTCCTCGGCGTCAAGGGCGCAACCGGCACGCAGGCCAGCTTCCTCCAGCTCTTCGACGGGAATTACCGCAAGGTCCAGCAGCTCGAACAGCTCGTCGCCAAACGCATGGGCTTCTCGAACGTGCTCCCCGTCTCGGGGCAGACCTACACGCGCAAGCTGGACTACCGCGTCGTCCAGGCCCTCTCCGGCCTTGCGCAGAGCGGCCACAAGTTCGCCAACGACCTGCGCCTGCTGCAGCACCTGAAGGAGGTCGAGGAGCCTTTCGAGAAGCAGCAGGTGGGCAGCTCGGCGATGGCCTACAAGCGCAACCCGATGCGCGCGGAGCGGATGACGGCGCTGGCGCGGCACCTGATCGTCCTGGTGCTCGACCCGGCGCTCACCGCCGCCGAACAGTGGTTCGAACGGACGCTCGACGATTCGGCCAACAAGCGGCTCAGCGTTCCCGAAGCCTTCCTGACCGCCGACGTGATGCTGGAGATCTATCTGAACGTCTCGCAGAACCTGGTCGTCTATCCCGCCGTGATCGAAACGCATTTGAAGTCCGAACTGCCCTTCCTGGCGACCGAGAACCTGATGATGGAGGCGGTAAAGCGTGGCGGCGACCGCCAGGTCCTGCACGAACGCATCCGCCAGCACAGCCAGGCGGCCGCCGAGCAGGTGAAGCTGCACGGCAAGCCCAACGATCTCCTCGAACGGATCGCGAAGGATCCGGCGTTCGCCAGGCTCGCCCGCGACCTGCACCGCTTCATGGATCCGTCGCGCTACGTGGGGCTTTCCTCGGAGCAGACGACCGACTTCCTGCGCCGCCAGGTGCAGCCGGTACTGCGCGCGCACAAGGACTGGCTGGGGCAGCAGGGCGTCGTGACGGTGTGAGAACGGGCGCCCCGTTGGTCGATCGCGACACAGGCCTCGTTTCGACCGGGTGCTTGCCCGCGCCTCGATCCGGACCCGCATCCGCGGCGTACGAATTCAGTTGGTTCCGCGGTGCGCTACGGCCAGGGAGTTGCGCCCGCACTTCCAAACGGCAGTCCACGCAACTCGAGCGTCAGGTTCCGGCCGCCACAGTGCAGCTGGGCGCGGGAGGTGTCGCGACCAGTGGCGTGGAGGGCCTGCCAGGTGCTGTGGCGCAACGGATACACGAGCGAGGCACGGATCGTGGTGGCGTCGTACAGCCCGGCATAGGCCAGGATCTGATGGAGATCGGCACGGTGCGAGGCCCTGGTTTCTTCCTGGACCTGGTGCCATCCCGCTTCATCCATCTCGGCCAAATGCGCCTTGTATTTGGCGTCCACGATCCAGAGCCAGTCGCCTCCACGCACAACCATGTCCGGGGCCAAATGGCCCAGCGAACGGCAGGACGCATCGGTCCACTCCAAGGGGAAGGTGGTCTCGCAC
>Ga0073932_1002666_pt1 | contig 26626 bp, 35 predicted proteins | sample DewCreD2012metaG_FD_76967 | JGI IMG/M metagenome (GOLD analysis project Ga0073932, IMG submission 76967) | Hot spring sediment bacterial and archeal communities from British Columbia, Canada, to study Microbial Dark Matter (Phase II) - Dewar... ...
CTCAACCCGCTGGGCGTGCCTTCGCGCATGAACGTCGGCCAGGTGCTGGAAACCCACCTGGGCTGGGCCTGCCGGATTCTCGGCTTGAAGATTTCCACGCCCGTCTTCGACGGCATCAAGGAAAAGGACATCCGCGCCTACCTGCGGGAGGCCGTGGAGAAACAAAAGAAGATCAACGACGCCCAACTCGTGGGCGAACACGGCAAGACCGTCCTCTACGACGGCCGCACCGGCGAGCCGTTCGACCAGGAAGTCGTGGTCGGCTACATCTATATGATGAAGCTTATACACCTGGTTGACGAAAAGATACATGCCCGCTCCATCGGGCCGTATTCATTGGTAACACAGCAGCCGCTCGGCGGAAAAGCGCAGTTTGGCGGCCAGAGGCTGGGCGAGATGGAAGTGTGGGCGCTTGAGGCATACGGAGCCGCATTTACGCTCCAGGAGATGTTGACGGTAAAAAGCGACGATGTCTCCGGAAGGACCAGGATCTACGAGGCGATCGTGAAAGGCGAACAACGCCTCACTCACGGCATACCTGAATCATTTAACGTGCTGATCAAAGAATTGCAGGGGCTGGGGTTGGATATCAGGATGGAGAAGACTAAATAACCATGGAAGAGATCACCCAATTCAATTCGATTACCATCAGGATTGCCTCGGACCAGGTGATACGCTCCTGGTCAAAGGGAGAAGTTAAAAAAGCGGAGACCATCAATTACCGGACGCTCAAACCCGAGAAGGACGGCCTTTTCTGCGAAAAGATCTTCGGGCCTGTGCGCGACTGGGAATGCAACTGCGGGAAATACAAAGGCATCAAGTTCAAGGGGATTACCTGCGACCGCTGCGGGGTTACCGTGGACCATTCCTCCGTGCGCAGAGAGCGCATGGGGCATATCGAATTGGCCGCGCCGGTTACCCACATCTGGTTCTTTAAGGCCGTGCCCAGCCGTCTTGCCGCGCTCCTGGATATAGGCCTCAGAGACCTGGAAAAGATAATCTATTACGAAGAATACGTGGTCCTTGACCCGGGTGAGACTCCCTTAAAGAAGAAAGAGCTTCTCACCGAAGACAAATACCAGGATGCGCTGGAGAAATACGGCGCAAGCTTCAAGGCCAAGATCGGAGCGGAAGCGGTTAAGGACCTGTTAAAGGAGCTGGATATAAACGCTTACTGCAGAAAATTGCGCAAGGACCTGGAAAAATCAAAAGAGCCGCTCGGCAACCAGAAATTGCTTAAGACCCTCAGGATCATCGAAGATTTCAAGAAATCTGGAAATAACCCCGAGTGGATGGTCCTGGAGGTTCTGCCGGTTATCCCTCCGGATTTACGGCCATTGGTCCCCCTTGACGGCGGGAGATTTGCAACCTCCGACCTTAACGACCTCTACCGCAGGGTGATCAACCGCAATAACCGCCTGCGCAAGCTCATTGAGCTTAATGCCCCGGAGATCATCGTGCGTAACGAAAAGAGGATGTTGCAGGAAGCTGTGGATGCGCTGCTTGATAACGGCAGGCATGGTAAGCCGGTCATGGGCGCCAATAACAGGCCGTTAAAGTCCCTTTCGGATATGCTCAAGGGCAAGCAGGGAAGGTTCAGGCAGAACCTGCTCGGTAAGCGAGTTGATTACTCCGGACGTTCGGTCATTGTCGTCGGGCCAGAACTCGAACTTCACCAGTGCGGCTTGCCCAAGCAGATGGCGCTGGAATTATTCGAACCATTCATCATTAAAAAACTCAGGGAAAAAGGCTTCGTGCACACCATTAAAGGCGCACGCAGGATGGTTGAGCACGGCAAGATCGAGGTGTGGGATATCCTGGATGAGGTCATCCGCGACCATCCGGTGCTCTTAAACCGCGCGCCAACCCTGCACCGCCTGAGCATCCAGGCATTCCAACCGGTTCTTATAGAGGGGCGCTCAATTAAGATCCACCCGTTGGTCTGTACGGCATTCAATGCCGATTTTGACGGGGATCAGATGGCGGTGCATGTCCCCTTATCCCTTGAATCGCAGATAGAGACCAAGATCCTGATGCTCTCTATTAACAACGTATTCTCCCCTGCTGACGGAAGGCCGATCGTCACGCCGACGCAGGACATCATCCTTGGCGTTGCTTACCTTACTAAAGAGAAGCCCGGGGCAAAAGGCGAAAACATGACCTTTTGCTCTGCTGACGAAGCAATGATAGCTTATGAGGATGAGGAAGTTGATCTGCACGCGCGGATCAAGCTGCGCGTAGAGACGCTTTTTGACTTTGACGAGAAAAAAGCCGTTGAAGGGCGCCAGATCATCACTACCACTGTCGGCCGCATCATCTTCAACGACGTGCTTCCCGGTGAATTCGGATTTGTAAACAAAGAGCTGAACAAAGGCAGGGTCGGCGAGATTGTAGCCGAATGCTACAAGAGGTTCGGCCATCAACGCACCATCAAGCTTCTGGACGATATCAAGAAGGTCGGTTTTACTTTTGCGACCCTGGGCGGGGTTTCCATCGGCATAGACGACTTAAATATCCCCGCTGAGAAATTCGATGTTTTGAAAGAATCAAAACAGGAGGTAGCCAAAGTCGAAGAGCAGTACCGCCGCGGTATCATAACCGACAGCGAACGCAAGAGTAAAGTCATAGATATCTGGACCCACGCTACCGACAAGATTTCGGATATGCTTTTTAAGGGCATGGAACCGTTCAATCCGATCTTTTTGATGGCCGATTCCGGTGCGCGCGGTTCGCGCCTCCAGGTCAGGCAGCTTGCCGGCATGCGCGGCCTTATGGCAAAGCCTTCAGGCGAGATCATCGAAAGCCCCATCACCGCCAATTTCCGCGAAGGCCTGACCGTGCTTGAATACTTTATTTCCACTCACGGCGCACGCAAGGGCCTTGCCGACACCGCGCTTAAAACCGCGGATGCAGGGTACTTGACGCGCCGCCTGGTCGACGTTGCGCAGGAGGTCATCGTTACCGACATAGACTGCGGGACCTTAAACGGCATTACGGTCTCGCCGATCATAGAAGGAGATGAAGTAGTGGTAAGCCTTAAGGACCGCATCGTCGGCCGTGTTGCCCTGGATAACATCGTGGACATTATCACCGATGCGGTTATCGTGGAGCAGGGAGCGGAGATCACCGAAGAAAAAGCCGACATGATAGAGAGACTTGGTATCGAGAAGATCCGTATCCGTAGCGTCCTTACCTGCGAGGCCGAGCGCGGCGTCTGCACCAAATGTTACGGGAGGAATCTGGCTACCGGAAGGCTGGTGGAGCTTGGCGAGGCGGTTGGCGTCATCGCAGCACAGAGCATCGGAGAGCCTGGCACCCAGCTTACCATGAGGACCTTCCATATAGGAGGTACTGCGTCCAGGACGGTTGCCCAATCGTTCGTCAAGTCCAAGAATAAAGGTTTCGTCAAATTCCACAACCTGCGCACCGTTGTGAAGAACAAGGAATTCGTTGTCCTTAACCGCAACGGTTCGATCAGTATTAACGATAAACAGGGCAGAGAACTGGAGCGTTATCCTCTGCCTCAAGGCTCCGTTATCTCTATCGCGGAGGGTGATGAAGTAGCAAAGGGTGTCGCCTTTGTGCGCTGGGACCCCTATACGCTGCCGATCCTGACAGAAGTGGGAGGGCTGGTTAAGTTCGAAGACCTTAAGGAAGGCGCGACGGTAAGGGAAGAGGTAAATCCGGTCACCAGGCTCACCGAACGCGTTGTCGTCGAACACAAGCAGGAATACCATCCGCAGATCCTCATCCTGGACGAGAAGAAAGAGGTCCTGGGGATTTACCCTATCCCCATAGGAGCGCACATCCTGGTCAAGGACGGCCAGAAGATAGATGCAGGGGAGCTGCTGGCGAAGATCCCGCGTACGGTTGTCAAGACGAGGGATATCACCGGAGGTCTTCCGCGCGTTGCCGAGCTTTTTGAAGCCCGCAGGCCCAAGGACCCTGCCATCATCAGCGAGATTGACGGTTTTGTGGAATTCGGCGAGAGCAAGAAAGGCCAGCGTGTGATCATTGTTAGATCCCCCACAGGCATGCACCGCGAGTATACCATTCCGCACGGCAAGCACCCTAACGTTTACAAAGGGGACCGGGTTGAAGCAGGCCAGCAGCTTACCGACGGGCCCGTGGTTTTACAGGATATCCTGCGCGTCTGCGGGGACAAGGTCCTGCAGGAGTATCTCGTCAACGAGGTGCAGGAAGTCTATCGTTTGCAGGGCGTGCGCATCAACGACAAACATATAGAGCTTATCATCAGGCAGATGCTTAAGAAAGTACGCATCGAGGATCCGGGTGATACCGAGTTCCTGGCTACCCAACAGGTGGATAAATGGAAATTCCAGAAAGAGAATGCGCGCATCATCAAGAAAGGCGGGAAACCAGCGGTGGCAACGCCTTTATTGCTGGGTATTACCAAGGCTTCGCTTACTACCGAGAGCTTTATTTCGGCGGCCAGCTTCCAGGAAACAACCCGGGTACTGACCGATGCCGCAACTTCCGGTAAATCCGACGAATTGTTCGGCTTGAAGGAAAACGTTATCGTGGGCCACCTGATCCCGGCGGGTACCGGTTTCCACAGCCACAGAGACATTAATGTGATACGCCTGGCGCAAAGCAAAGAAGAGGTAAAAGAAGAGGCGGAAAAACTTGCGCAGGCAGTCAAGACAGAAGGATAGGATATGCCGACGATTTCGCAGTTGATCAGGTTAGGCAGGGTATCGAAAAAGAAAAAGTCGAAATCTCCCGCGCTTAAAGAATGCCCTCAGCGCAGGGGGGTGTGCGTGCAGGTAAGGACCATGACGCCCAAGAAACCGAACTCCGCTTTGCGCAAGATCGCCAGGGTCAGGCTTACCACCGGCATTGAGGTTACCTCCTACATCCCCGGGGAAGGTCATAACCTTCAGGAGCATTCCATTGTCCTGGTCAGGGGCGGCCGCGTCAAGGACCTGCCGGGCGTAAGGTATCATATCGTGCGGGGGACGCTGGATGCGGCAGGGGTGAACCAGCGCAGACAATCCCGTTCAAAGTACGGAGCCAAGAGGCCGAAATGAGAAGACGAAGAGCCCATTCACGACAGGTAGTCACCGATCCCAAATTCAACAGCGATACCATCGGCAGGTTTATCAATATGGTGATGGTCAAGGGGAAGAAATCGATCGCCGAACGCATTGTTTACGGCGCCTTTGACAAACTCTGTCAGCAGCTTAATGAGCCTGATCCGGTCAAGATATTTTATAAAGCGATAGACAATGTCAGGCCGCGCCTTGAGGTCAAGCCGCGCCGTGTCGGAGGCGCAACCTACCAGGTGCCGGTTGAGGTTAAACAGTCGCGCGGTAGCTCTATCGCCATGCGTTGGATACGGGATTTTGCGCGCGCCAAAAAAGGCAAGTGCATGCGCGATAAGCTTGCCGATGAAATCATGGCGGCATATAAAGGCGAAGGCTCGGCCATCAAAAAGAGGGATGACACCCATAAGATGGCGGAGGCCAACAAGGCGTTCGCTCACTTCAGGTGGTAAATACTGGGCAAAACGGTTAAATGAAAAAGAACAGGCTTACAAAACTCAGGAATATCGGAATCATCGCTCACATCGATGCCGGCAAGACAACGACATCCGAGCGTATCCTGTATTATACGGGCAAGACCTATAAGTTAGGGGAGGTGCACGAAGGCACCGCCACTATGGACTGGATGGTCCAGGAGCAGGAGCGCGGCATTACTATTACGGCGGCAGCAACTACCTGTTTCTGGAGGGATTGCCACATCAATATTATCGATACGCCGGGCCATGTGGATTTTACGGTCGAGGTAGAGCGCTCGCTTAAGGTCCTTGACGGAGCCGTGGTGATATTCTGCGGCGTGGGCGGAGTTGAGCCGCAATCAGAAACCGTCTGGCGCCAGGCAGATCGCTACGGTGTCCCCAAGATCGCCTTTGTCAACAAGATGGACAGGACCGGGGCCAATTTTCTGGATACGCTCGACCAGATGAGGAAGAAGCTGGGGGCGCAGTGCGCAGCGATACAACTGCCTTATTTTAAAGACGAAAATTTCTGCGGCATCATTGACCTGATTGAGCGCAGGCTCAGGCTTTATAAGGACGACCTGGGCAAAGAGATAGAAGACACTGAGATCCCATCGGATTATCAAGAAATGGCCGAAACCTACCGTAACGAATTGCTGGAGAAGCTTGCGGAAGTAGACGATAACCTGATTGATAAATACCTGCATGGGCAGGAGATCACCAAAGAAGAGATTAAGACCGCGATCAGGGGGTCGGTAGTCAGGAATAAATTCGTGCCCGTCCTCTGCGGTTCTGCGTTCAAAAACAAGGGGGTGCAGCTGCTGCTTGACGCTATCTGCGATTACCTGCCTTCGCCTCTGGATCTGCCTCCTATAAAAGGGATTAAGCCGGAGACAGGCGATTACGAGACCATTGAAGCCGACGATAATGCCCCCTTTTGCGCGCTCTGCTTTAAGGTCGCTACCGACCCTTACGTCGGTAAGATAAACTACCTGCGCGTTTATTCAGGGACCCTGCGTTCCGGGGAGTATATCTACAATTCCTCAAAAAGGGAACGCGAGCGGGTTACCAAGCTCTTGAGGATGCACGCCAACAGGCAGGAGATTGTGGAAAGCATCGCAACCGGTGATATCGCCGCCGCAGTAGGCCTTAAAGAGACAAAAACGGGAGAAACGCTCTGTAGCGAGAAGAACCAGATACTGGTAGAGGCGATGCGTTTCCCGGAGCCGGTCATCCAGCAGGCGATTGAGCCGGCGACCAAAGATGACCAGGAGAAACTTGGGCTCGCCCTGCATAAACTTGCCGACGAAGACCCTTCATTCAGGGTCAGTTATAACCACGAGACCGGCCAGACTATCATTTCCGGCATGGGACAGCTGCACCTCGAGATTGTAGCAGACAGGATCAAGCGCGAGTTTAACGTCGAAGTGCAGGTTGGCTTTCCCCAGGTTGCATACCGGGAGACTATTACCCGTAAGGTCCACGCAACCGGCAAATTTATACAACAGTCCGGAGGCCGCGGTCAATACGGGCATGTGGTCATAGAGATCGAGCCGCAGGAAACGCCCGGGACAGGCATTACCTTCGAGAATAAGATTAAGGGAGGGGCCATCCCCCAGGAATTTATACCTTCGGTTAAATCAGGGATTTTTGATACCGCCAAGAGCGGAGTCCTGGCAGGTTACCCGGTTACCGATATCAAGGTAACCCTCGTAGACGGCTCTTTCCATGAAGTGGATTCTTCGGAGATGGCTTTTAAAATGGCGGCAGGCATTGCTTTGACCGACGGCCTGCGTAAAGGCCACGCTATACTGCTTGAGCCGATCATGGACATGGAGATAACCGTGCCGGAAGAATACATGGGTGCGGTCATCGGGGATTTAAGCTCCCGGCGCGCCAAGATCGTATCAATTAACCCACGCGCTAACGTGCGCGCAATCAGGGCAGATATTCCGCTTGCAGAAATTTTTAATTATGCTACTATAGTTCGGTCATTGACACAGGGCCGCGCTTCGTATACAATGGAGCCCTCATTTTATTCTGAGGTGCCTTCACATATAGCGGAGAAAATAATTACCGGTTTTGCATCGAGCATTTCACGGAAGTAACATACCCTATAAGGAGGAGGTGGACTAATGGCTAAAGAAAAATTTGTAAGAACAAAGCCGCACGTAAATATCGGGACCATCGGCCACATTGACCATGGAAAAACCACGCTTACCGCGGCGATTACCAGCGTTCTGTCAAAGATGGGGAAGGCCCAGGCGCGTGAGTATGCGGATATCGCCAAGGGTGGAACCGTCAGGGATGAAACCAAAGTCGTTACTATTTCGGTAGCGCACGTTGAATACGAAACGGACAACCGCCATTATGCTCACATCGACTGCCCGGGACACGCCGACTACATCAAGAATATGATTACCGGTGCCGCTCAGATGGATGGCGCAATCCTCGTGGTTTCGGCAGCAGACGGCCCGATGCCTCAGACCAGAGAGCACATTCTCCTGGCACGCCAGGTCAACGTCCCTGCGATGGTCGTCTTTTTAAACAAGATAGACCTCGTGGAAGACAAGGAACTGCTGGACCTGGTTGAAATGGAGGTCCGCGAGCTCCTTACCAAGTACGGCTACCCTGGAGATAAGACTCCCATCGTCAGAGGGAGCTCCTCCAAGGCCCTGGCAGCGGCAGATCCTAACAGCGAAGACGCAAAGTGTATCCTTGAGCTGATGAAGGCAGTGGATGAATTCATCCCGCTTCCGCAGAGGGACCTGGATAAACCGTTACTCATGGCCCTTGAGGATGTCTTCAGTATCGAAGGAAGAGGCACGGTCGGAACCGGAAGGATCGAACGTGGCAAAGTCAAGCTCAACGACGAGGTAGAGCTGGTGGGTTTAAGGCCAGAGGTCAAAAAGACCGTTGTCACCGGAATTGAAATGTTCAGAAAGACCCTTGATGAAGGCCAGGCAGGGGATAATGTCGGCCTGCTCCTGAGAGGCGTCGAAAAGAATGAAATAGAACGCGGCATGGTCGTTGCTGCGCCCAAGTCCATTACGCCCCACACTAAATTCAAAGCACAGGTGTATGTCCTCTCCAAAGAGGAGGGGGGAAGGCACACCCCGTTTTTCAGCGGGTACAGGCCGCAGTTCTATTTCCGCACAACCGACGTTACCGGCAATGCCAAGCTTCCCCAGGGAGTGGAAATGGTGATGCCGGGTGATAACGTCGCAATGGAGGTAGAATTGATCACTCCTATCGCCATGGAAAAAGAATCGCGTTTTGCTATTCGCGAAGGCGGACGTACGGTCGGCGCAGGGGTCGTTACTGAGATCATTGCCTGATCGCGCAGCCGATCGATACCTATGACACAGAAGATACGCATAAAACTCAAAGGATACGACCACCGCCTGCTGGACCAGGCGGTGGCAGAGATAGTGGAAACAGTCAAGCGCACTGGCGCTCTGATCTCAGGGCCAGTGCCGCTTCCGACCAAGAAGGAAGTATACACGGTGCTGCGCTCTCCGGTAATCGATAAAAAGTCGCGCGAGCAGTTTCATCTGGCGACCCACAAAAGGCTGGTTGATATATACGAACCGACAGCCAAGACCATCGATGCCTTAAAAAAACTTAACCTGCCGGCAGGCGTAGACGTAGAAATTAAGTAAAATGTCTGGATTGCTCGGAAAGAAAATCGGGATGACGCACGTTTTCGGCGAAGACGGTAACCTGATACCCGTTACCGCTATCGAGGCCGGCCCCTGCGCGATTTTGGCCGTCAGGGAAAAGAACGTCCAGCTGGGTTTCGATACCATCAAAGAGAGCAGGGTGAAAAAACCGCAGGGCGGTTTTTTCAAAAAACTTAACATCGCTCCCCGTAAGTTCATTAAGGAGCTGGTTAAGGACCCTGCGCTGGAATATAAAGTCGGAGAGGACCTGAGGGCCGACCTGTTTAAGCCGGGTGATTTCGTTGATATTCGCGGCATCTCTATCGGTAAGGGTTTTCAGGGAGGCATGAAGCGTTGGAACTGGAAGGGCGGCCCCCAGACGCACGGCTCAACCTCGCACCGCAGGGTAGGCTCAATGGGGTCCACTACTACCCCGGGCAGGGTCTGGAAAGGGCACCACCTGCCAGGTCACATGGGCGCGCGCGCGGTTACCGTACAGAATCTTAAGGTAGTTCGGGTTGACGCCGAAAACAACCTGCTTTTGGTCAAAGGGGCTGTCCCGGGCCACAAGAATACCTACCTTATCATACAAACAGCAAAGAAGAAGAAACCGAAAGCATGAAAACCTTAACCCTTCCTATATATAATACCCAAGGGCAGGAAGTGGATACTGTTAAGCTCGATGCCACGGTCTTTGACGGCAGCATCCATACGCCGAGCATCCATCAAACGGTTAATGCCTTCCGCGCAGCGCAAAGAGGAGGGCATGCCTCTACCAAGACGCGCGGTGAAGTTTCAGGAGGTGGCCGTAAGCCATGGAGGCAAAAAGGGACGGGGAGGGCGCGCGTAGGATCTATCCGCTCTCCGCTGTGGAGGCACGGGGGCGTGGTTTTTGGCCCGCATCCGCGCGACTTCTTATTCGAGGTCCCCAAAAAGATAAAGGCGCTTGCGCTCAAATCGTGCCTGAACGCCAAGGTAAACGAAAACAGCCTCATCGTTATGGATAATTTTGCCCTGGGGAGCGCAAAAACCAAGGACGCAGCAACGGTTTTAAGGAACCTCAAGCTTAATACTAAAGAGAAACTCAATAAATCCCTGACCGTCCTGCTCCTGCTGGATAAAATCGAAAGCAACCAGGAGCTGGCCCTGCGCAATATCGAGGCGGTAGATTTAATGCTGGCCAGGGATGTCAATACTTACGAAGTGATTTCGCACAGGAAAGTGGTTGTTACCAAAAAAGGCCTAGAAGAGATCTGTGCGCGCCTTAAAAAAACGATTAAGCCTTCCGCTTCCCGGGGGGCAAAAAAGGACTCATAAATAATGTTGACCTCGCACGACGTGATAAAAGCCCTGCTGCGCACCGAGAAATATTCCCGGCTTGAAGATAAGAGGAAATATTTCTTTCGTGTTGACAGAAACGCAAATAAGATCCAGATTAAAAAAGCGGTCGAGGAGGTCTATAAGGTTAAGGTTTCTTCTGTAAATACTTTTGTTTCGCCGGGGAAGCTTAAAAGGGTGAGGCACCAGTATGGAAAGACCCCGGACACTAAAAAGGCAGTGGTGACCCTTGCCGAAGGCCAGAAGATAGAGGTGGCTACCTGATGGGCATTAAAAAATTCAAACCCACAACGCCTTCAAGGCGCTGGATTACGGGCTCAGATTTTGCCGAGATCACCAAAAAAAAGCCGGAAAAATCCCTGCTCATGCCGATCAAAAAAACCGGCGGAAGGAATACCTACGGCAGGATTACGGTCAGGCACCGTGGCGGCGGGCATAAGCAGATGCTCAGGATAATCGATTTCAAGAGGGATATCCTTGACCTTCCGGCAAAAGTGCTTGCCATCGAATATGACCCGAACCGTTCGGCGCGCCTGGCATTGCTTGAATATCCCGGCATCGGCAAAAGGTATATCATCGCTCCGGCGGGCTTGAACGTAGGAGACGAGATTGTCTCCTCCGTCCAGAAGAATGCGGAGATCAAAGTAGGCAACTGCCTTCCGTTGCGCAGCATACCATCGGGGACACTTATCCATAATGTCGAGCTGATTAAAGGCAAGGGAGGGCAGGTCGTCCGGAGCGCCGGCTCCAGCGCCCAGATCATGGCAAAAGAGGACGAATTTGCTCACGTGAAGCTTCCTTCCGGTGAAGTGCGCATCGTTAGCCTTGATTGCAGGGCTACTATCGGCCAGGTTGGCAATATCGAGCATGAGGCGATCAGCATCGGCAAGGCAGGCAGGAGCCGCTGGATGGGTATCCGCCCGACGGTCAGAGGCCTGGCGATGAACCCGGTTGACCATCCTCACGGAGGCGGAGAAGGCAAATCAGGCCAGGGTAACCCCCATCCGGTGACGCCGTGGGGCAAGCCTACCAAGGGATATAAAACGCGCAAACCCGGAAAGTATTCGGATAAATTTATTGTAAAACGAAGGAAATAACTCATGCCCCGATCGCTTAAAAAAGGACCTTTTGTTGATGAAAAATTGGTAAAAAAAGTCGAGCAGGCGCGCCGTACAGGGACCCGCCAGGCCATCAAGACCTGGTCCAGGCGCTCAACCGTCCTTCCGGAATTCGTGGGCTTGACTTTTGCGGTGCATGACGGGAAAAAGCACGTCCCGGTTTTTATCACGGAAAACATGGTCGGGCACAAGTTAGGCGAATTTGCGCCAACCAGGGTCTTCAGAAAGCACGGCGGCGTCAAAGCCAAGAAGGCTCCGGATAAGACATAATAAAGGCACAAGGCATGATCGTAAGAGCTCAGGCAAAATTTTTAAGGCTGTCACCTCCCAAGGTAAGGCAGGTCATGGATCTGATCAGGGAAAAGGACGTCAGCGAAGCAGAGGCCATCCTGTTTAACCTGAACAAGCGGCCGAAGGAATATCTGCTCAAGATATTGAAGCAGGCGGTAGCTAACGCCAAGGTGAAAGGGTTTAACAAGGAACAGCTTTATATCTCCAAGATTGTCTGCGACGTCGGCCCTACCTGGAAGCGTTTCAGGGCAGCTGCCTTCGGCAGGGCGGTCCCGATAAAAAAGAGGACCTCGCATATTAAAATTGAACTTGATATTAAATCCGGAGCGTAAAACATGGGTCATAAGGTTAGCCCGCTACTTCTGCGGTTAGGCTTCATAAAGAACTGGAACAGCGTGTGGTTTGCCAAACACAGGGATTTTGCGCGCAATATCACCGAAGACTTCGCTATCAGGAAATTCATCAAGTCGAAGTTCAAACAGGCGGCCATATCGAAAGTAGTCATTGAGAGGCTTACCCAAAAAGTCAAGGTGAGGATCCACAGCGCCCGCCCCGGGATCATTATCGGCAGGCACGGCGCGGACATTGAGCGGCTCAGGGAAGAGCTCAATGACATGGTAAAAAAAGAAACCTCCATCGACATAGAGGAAATTAAGAACCCGGCTATTGACGCGCAGCTTGTTGCCGAAAACATCGCCCTGCAGCTTGAAAAAAGGATCGCCTTCAGGAGGGCAATCAAGCGCGCGATCGAACAGGCAATGTCTGCCGGAGCCAAGGGGATAAAGGTTATGTGTTCGGGAAGGCTCGGGGGAGCAGAGATTGCCCGGACCGAAACATTCAGGCAGGGCAAGATCCCGCTTTCCACGCTTCGCGCGGATATAGATTACGGATTTGCCGAGAGCCTTACCACCTACGGACTTATCGGCATTAAAGTCTGGATATTCAAGGGCGAGATTCTTACCACGCATGCACGCCCCGAGGTCCCGGCTACCGCAGACAGCCAAACAGAGGATACCGCTAAAACCCAGGAACAGCAGCAAACAGGAGCGGATGCCTAATGGTCTTAATGCCTAAAAGAGTAAAATACCGCAAGCTGCAAAAAGGGGATCGCCGCGGCCTTGCCACCACAGGAGCGCAGATCGCTTTCGGTGAATTCGGGCTCAAGGCCCTGGCAAACGGCTGGATCAAGAATAACCAGATTGAGGCGGTCAGGGTGCTCCTGGCGCGCCAGCTCCACAAGGGCGGGAAACTGTGGATCAGGATATTCCCCGACAAATCAATTACGAAAAAACCAGCGGAAGTACGCATGGGAAAAGGAAAAGGAGACCTTGATCACTGGGTTGCCGTCGTCAAGAGGGGCAGGGTGCTTTTTGAGCTCGGCGGCATCCCCGAAGAATATGCGCGCCGTTGTTTCAGGATGGCGGCTTATAAGCTTCCCGTCAGGACAAAGTTTATAACCAGGGCACATAAATAAAATGAAGGCAAAAGAACTGAGCGTACTTTCACGGGAAGACCTGCTGCAGAAGCTCAAAACTCTCAAAGAGGAGCTTTTTAAACTGAACCTGCAGCGTTTTGGCGGAAGAGTCGAAAAACCTCACATGTTTTCCGTAATCAAGCGGGATATCGCGCGGATACATACGGTTTTAAACAAAAAGAGCTAAAGGCCATGGGAAAGAGAAAAGAGTTTATCGGGACGGTCATCAGCGATAAAATGCAGAAGACCGTAGTCGTGCGCACGACGCGCGTAACCAAACACCCTAAATACGGCAGGATAATCAAAAAATACAATACCTTCAAAGCGCACGACGAAAAGAATGCCGCCAAAATAGGCGACCTGGTGAAGATCCAGGAAACCAGGCCCTTATCAAAGGATAAGCGTTACCGGGTTCTTCAGATTATACATAAAGCGGCTATCGTGCATACCCACAGCACCGCAGAAGAGGCAGGCGCGTAAGATGATCCAGATCAGGACTATTTTAGATGTTGCTGATAACACCGGAGCCCGTAAGGCATCCATGATCGGTGTTTTGGGGCGTAAGAACTCCAAGGTAGCCGAGGTCGGCGACATCATAAACGTGAACGTCAAAGAGTCATCGGCCGATGCTACCGTTAAAAAAGGAGAGGTCGGCAAGGCCGTGGTGGTACGGACCAAGGCGCCTATCAGAAGGCCGGACGGCTCTGTCCTCAGGTTTGACCGCAATGCCATTGTATTTATAGACGCACAACTTAACCCTCGGGGCACGAGAGTCTTTGGCCCTGTAGCCAGGGAGCTCAGGGAGAAAAATTTCACCAAGATACTTTCGCTGGCTCCGGAGGTCGTCTAACCCCATGCAAAAGATAAAAATAAAAAAAGGAGATACGGTCCAGATCATTAAGGGAGAGGACCGTGGAAAAAAAGGAAAAGTACTGAAGGTCTTTGTGCTCGGCAACCGCGCCATTGTGGAAGGCATAAACCTGGTCAAAAAACACAAGCGCAGGACCCAGCAGGACCAGCAGGGAGGCGTGGTATCGGTAGAAACCCCGGTTCGTCTGGCTAACCTTATGCTGGTGTGCAAGCGCTGTAACCGGCCGGTAAAGGCAGGGATAATGGTGCTTAAAGACGGCAGTAAGTCGCGTTTCTGCCGTGTCTGTAAAGAGGTGCTCTGATATGGTTCCCCGCTTGCTGGAAAAATACAGGACTGAGATCGTAACGGAAATGATGCGTAAGTTCAATCTGAAAAACAGATTTGCCGTGCCTCGAATCGAAAAGATCGTGGTTAATATGGGCGTGGGAGAAGCCCTTCAGGACGTCAAGATACTGGATAAGGCGATGGAAGAGCTGGCGCTGATCACCGGGCAAAAGCCGGTCATGAGAAGGGCAAAAAAAGCGATTTCAAACTTTAAAATCAAAAAGGGCTCTGCCGTAGGCTGCAAGGTTACGCTCAGGCGCGCCAAGATGTATGAATTCATGGACCGCCTTTTTAATATCGCCATGCCCCGTATCAGGGATTTCAGGGGCGTACCGACCGATTCCTTTGACGAGAAAGGCAATTATACGGTCGGCTTAAGCGAGCAGGGTATTTTCCCGGAAATAGAATACGATAAGATAGCCAGGCCGCAAGGCATGGATATTACCTTTGTGGTTGCAAACGCCCGCACAAAAGAAGAATCAAGGGAGCTCTTGAGGCTGCTGGGCATGCCTTTCAAGAACAAAGAAGAATAAAGCGCTATGGCACGTAAATCTCAGATAAACCGCTGGAAAAGGCCTGCGAAATTCTCCTCGCGCAAATATAACCGCTGCAGCATTTGCGGCCGCTCGGGAGGATATATCGGCAGGTTTGAACTCTGCCGCATCTGCTTCAGGGAACTTGCCTGGAAAGGCATGATTCCGGGCGTAAGGAAAGCCAGCTGGTAAAAAGGTTATAATAAGAGGGAGAGCATACTCAAATGTCAAGAACTGACCTCATAGCGGATATCCTGACCATGATACGCAATTCCATCATGATCAAGCGGGAAAATGTCGATGTCCCGGCGCTGAAGACTATGAAATCAATACTGGAGATCCTCAAAAGGGAAGGCTACATTGATAATTTCAAGGAAGTAGAGGATAAACGGCAGGGGATGCTGAGAGTGTATCTTAAATACACGCTCGGAAAACCCGCCATCAAGAATATAAAAAGAATCTCAAAGCCGGGCCTGCGCGTGTATGTCAAGAGGGATACTATCCCTCTGGTTTTACGCGGCAAGGGCCTATCGATTCTCTCCACACCCAAAGGCATAATGACCGGCAAGGAAGCACGGGCCAAGGGCATAGGCGGAGAAGTGCTTTGTTACGTCTGGTAAGGTAAGAAAAATGTCTCGTCTGGGTAAAAAACCGATTCCTGTACCTAAAGAAGTTAAGGTAAGCGTGAACAACGGCACCGTATTGGTCGAGGGGCCCAAGGGAAAACTCGACCTTAAACTTCCTCAGCGCATCAGTATCGAAAATAAAGACAGCACCATTTTTGTAAAGCGCCAGTCGGATATCAAAACCGATAAGTCCCTTCACGGCCTGGTACGGGCACTGCTTGTCAACATGATTAAAGGGGTTACGGAGGGGTATACCAAGGAACTGGAAATCGTCGGAGTGGGCTTTCGCGCCCAGATGCAGAAGAATACCCTTACCATGCAGCTGGGGTTTTCCCATCCGGTCATTGTTCCGGTTCCTGCAGGGATAACCATCGAAGCGCCCAAGCAGAACCAGATCATCATACGCGGCATAGATAAAGAAAAGGTAGGCAAGATTGCTTCGGAAATCCGCGCGATTTACCCTCCTGAGCCCTATAAAGGCAAGGGGATCCGCTATCTCGGCGAACACGTCAAGAAGAAAATCGGCAAGGCCCAGGCTACCGCCAAATAACCTTAAAAAACGATAAGGCCATGAGAAAAAAACAGGATACCTTAAGAGAAAAAAGACACCGGCGCATACGTTTAATGCTCAAGCCTTCTTCCGAACGCCCCCGGATGGTTATCAGGCGTAGCCTGAATAATATCTTTGCCCAGGTGGTTGACGATGTGAACCATAAGACGATTTTTTCATTTTCCTCCCTGGACAAAGAGATCAGGGAAAAGTTTTCCGGGGCAGGCAACGTGAAATCTGCCGCATTCTGCGGCGAGGTCTGCGCCAGGCGCGCAAAAGAAAAAGGAATAGAAAAAATAGTATTTGACCGTGCCGGATACCTCTATCACGGCAGGGTCAAGGCCTTCGCCGAAGGATTGCGAAAAGGAGGGCTTAAATTTTAAACCATGCGTGAGATAAACATCGAGCAACAGCCCGAACTTATCGAAAAGGTCATAACCATAAACCGTGTCACCAAGGTTACCAAGGGCGGGAAAAAGATGCATTTCAGCGCCCTGGTGGTGGTGGGAGATACCAAGGGGCGTGTCGGCTTTGCGCTTGAAAAGGCGAACGAGGTGGCCGATGCCATACGAAAATCACTCACCAAGGCAAAAAAAGAAATGGTAAGCATCCGCCTTGACAAAGGCACTATACCCCATGAGGTAACCGGCATATTCGGAGCCGCTAAGGTCCTGCTTAAGCCTGCCTCGGAAGGGACCGGGGTTATCGCTGCCGGTCCGGTGCGGGCAGTATGCGAAGCAGTTGGCATCAAAGACATCCTTACCAAATCGCTCAAATCAAACAACCCTATTAATGTTATTAAAGCAACCATCGCAGGGCTCAAAGACCTGAAAGAATAACATGAAAAAGGAAAGCCAGGCACCTAAAAACGCCGCAATAAAAAAAATATTCAAGAAAAAGGCCGCACCCAGCCAGAGCGTAAAAGCGCCGCAGTCTCCGCGCAGGCAGGAAGAAAAAAAGGAGAAGGCGCCTTTCTTGGGCATACATAATCTAAGGCCGCCGGCAGGTTCGCATAAACGCAGAAAGCTTCTCGGCAGGGGCTCCAGCTCCGGCCACGGAAAGACCTCTACACGAGGCAGCAAAGGCCAGACATCCCGCTCAGGCAGGGCTACCTACCCGGGTTTTGAGGGCGGGCAGATGCCGCTCATCCGCAAAGTCCCTAAACGCGGCTTTGTCAGTAAATTCAAAAAGGTGTATCAGCTGGTCAATATAAAAGACCTGGCCAGGATCAATGAGCCTTTAGTAACACCGGAGATACTTGAAAAACGCGGAGTGATCAAAGACAGGAATAAGCCGGTCAAGATACTCGGCGACGGCGAGCTGTCAAGCGCGGTGACTATCCACGCACACACGGCATCTTCATCCGCAGCCGAAAAGATCAAAAACGCCGGCGGGAAACTCCAGTTAATAGATGCTTAGCGCCCTTACGAATTCCTTTAAGATACCTGATCTTAAGAGAAGGCTGCTGGTAACCGTAGCGCTCCTGGTTGTTTACCGTATAGGCTGTTATATCCCTACGCCCGGCATTGACGCCGCAGCCCTGGCAGAGTTTTTCGACAGAATCGCCAAAACCCAGGGAGGAGCCCTCTTCGGTATCATTAATATGTTTTCCGGGGGCGCCATGGAACGGCTAACCATATTCGCCCTGGGGATCATGCCGTACATTTCGGCTTCGATCATATTGCAGCTTTTGACTGCGGTTATCCCTGCGCTTGAAAAACTGGCTAAAGAGGGCAAGGCAGGCCACGAAAAGATAAACCAGTATACGCGCTACGGCACCATGGTGCTTTCGGCCATCCAATCGTTCTTTATCGCCCTCTGGCTTGAGGACCCTGCACGTTTTGAAGGCCTGCGCATCGTGGTTGAGCCGGGATGGGGCTTCAGGATCCTTACGGTGTTGACGCTCTCTACGGGTACGATCTTTATCATGTGGCTGGGGGAGCAGATACAGGAGAGGGGCATCGGCAACGGCATCTCCCTGGTTATTACCGCCGGTATCATATCAAGGATACCGGCAGCGCTGCATCAGCTCTTTCTTTTATTCTCTCCCTTCAATGCGGCGCGCCGCCAGATTCAGCCGGTGACCCTGCTGATCATGCTGGCATTATTGGTCTTTGTTGTTTTTACGGTTATCCTTATTACCCAGGCGCAGCGCAAGATTCCGGTACAGTATGCGCGCAGGATCGTAGGCAGGAAGATATTCGGGGGGCAGAGCACCTACATCCCGCTTAAAGTCGATACCGCCGGGGTTATCGCCATTATCTTTGCCCAATCGATTATACTTTTCCCGGCAACCCTGGCATCATTTATACCTAATCCGGCTTTTCAGCGCTGGGCGCAAGGGTTGACCAGGGGGCACTTGCTCTATACTTCAGTCTATGCGCTCCTGATAATATTTTTCTGTTATTTTTATACGGCGATTGTCTTTAACCCGCAGGACCTGGCGGAGAACATGAAGAAATACGGCGGATTCATCCCGGGGATCAGGCCAGGCGGGTCAACGAGCGAATACCTGGAATACGTGATGACCAGGATTACGCTTGCCGGAGCTCTTTTTATCGCCTTTATCGCCATATTCCCCGATTTTCTGATGGCCTGGCTCAAGGTCCCTTACCTGGTTGCTTCATTTTTCGGGGGAACCGGCATCCTGATCATAGTCGGGGTTATGCTGGATACCATAAAACAAATCGAATCGCACCTTCTGATGCACCATTACGACGGGTTTATCAAGTCCGGCCGTATCAAAGGCAGGAGATAACGGGAGGCTTTTTTGAGGATCATACTTTTGGGGCCGCCAGGAGCAGGAAAAGGAACGCAGGCAAAAACCCTCGCGGAAGAGATACGGCTCCCGCACATATCAACCGGGGATCTTTTGCGCAAGAATGTTTCTTTGAATACGGACCTGGGGAAACAGGCGCAGGATTATATGAATAAAGGGGCGCTGGTGCCTGACGAACTGGTCAATCAGATGATGATAGACCGCATCAGCCAGGATGACGCCCAGGCAGGCTTTATCCTCGACGGCTACCCTCGTAACCTGGCGCAGGCCGAAATACTCGATAAGGCGCTTGTGGCGCGCGGCAAACAGATCGACCTGGTCATATACCTGGATACCAGCGAAGCGGTGGTGATACAGCGGCTTTCCGGGAGGCTCGTCTGCAAAAAATGCGGAGCTAACTTTCATTCAACCAACATGCCGCCTAAAAAAACAGGTATCTGCGATAACTGCGGCGGAGCGCTCTATCAACGGAGCGACGATACGGAAGCAACGATACGAAAACGCCTGCAGGTTTATCGAAATGAATGTTCGCCCCTGATTAAGTACTATCAGGAAAAAGGGAAGTTGCAGAGACTCGTAGCTGACGGCGAGGCAAGGAAGGTCCTCGTTGACATCGTAGGGCTCGTGCGCAAGCACCATGATTCCCTTAAGGTCTGAAAAAGAAATAGACCTTATCCGCATCTCGGGCAGGATCGCCGCGCGGGTCTTGCGGAAGCTGCAAAAGACGATCAAGGCAGGCATAACGACGGCTGAGATAGATTTTTTGGCTGAAGAGCTGATCCGTAAAGAACAGGCGATACCTGCCTTCAAAGGGTATAAAGACTTTCCGGCAAGCGTATGCACTTCCGTCAACGAAGAAATCGTGCACGGGATACCCGGGGAGAGAAGGCTTAAGGAAAGCGATATCATCAGCATCGACCTGGGCGTCAATTACGAAGGTTTTTTTTCCGATGCCGCGGTAACGCTTGCCGTGGGGAGGGTTGATTCCGGCATCAAAAGGCTCTTAAAGGTGACTGCCGAAGCGCTTGCGCGCGGGATAGAACAGGCAAGGCCGGAAAACCGGCTTTCCGACATTTCCCATGCGGTCCAGGAGTGGGTTGAGCGCAACGGGTTTTCAGTGGTAAGGGATTTTGTCGGGCACGGGATCGGGCGCGAGCTTCATGAAGAACCAGAAATACCGAATTTCGGGAAACCCGGCGAAGGAGTATTGCTGAAGAAAGGGATGGTCCTGGCAATTGAACCCATGGTCAATATGGGCACCTGGGAATCCCGCCTGCTCGATAACGGCTGGACCGCCGTGACTAAGGATGGAAAACCGTCTGCGCATTTTGAGCATACGGTTGCCGTAACAGAGAGCGGCCCGGAGATACTCACCGTAACCGCTTAAAAGGCAAGAGGGGTATGGCAAAAGAAGAGCTTATCGAAACCGAAGGAAAGGTTGTGGAGGCTTTACCGAATGCGATGTTCAGGGTTGAGCTGGAGAACGGCCATCTGGTCCTTGCCCATGTTTCGGGAAAGATGCGCATGCATTTTATCAGGATACTGCCCGGAGACAAGGTTAAGCTGGAATTGTCCCCCTATGACCTGACCAGGGGAAGGATAACCTTCAGGGTCAAATAGGAAAACAAAGCCATGAAAGTTAAGTCATCAGTGAGAAAAATCTGCGACAGGTGCAAGATCATCAAAAGGCGCGGAACAGTTCGCGTCATTTGCAGCAATCTTAAGCACAAACAAAAGCAGGGATAATTTTCCTGATTGTTAAGCGTCCAAGGAGGAGAAAGTGCCCAGAATTTTAGGTGTTGACCTTCCGAAAGAGAAACGGATTGAGATAGCCCTGACGTATCTCTTTGGTGTCGGCAGGACGATGTCGAACCGCATTCTTAAAATGGCCAATATAGACGGTAACCGGCGGGCTAAGGAATTGAACGACGAAGAGGTATCCCGGATCGTGGGCGTTTTGCAGAAGGAAGGCATCAAGATCGAGGGAGACCTGCGCCGCGATATCTCCCAGAATATCAAACGCCTTATGGATATCGGCTCATGGAGAGGCTTGCGCCACCGTAAAGGGCTGCCGGTCAGGGGGCAACGCACCCGCACAAACGCCCGCACCAGAAAAGGGCCTAAAAAGGGTGGCGTAGCCGTGATTAAGAAGGTCGAAGAGAAAAAATAAGGAGGGTATCCTCTCAATGTCCACCAAAGAACGCATCAAGAAGAAAAAGTTAGCCAAGGGTATTACTGCCGGGGTCGCGCACATCCAGGCCAGTTTTAATAATACCATCGTGACCATTACCGATAAGCAGGGCAATACCCTGGTGTGGTCGGCTCCGGGGGTTGTCGGGTACAGCGGTTCCAAGAAATCAACTCCTTTTGCCGCGCAGGTCGCCGCCTCTGATGCGGCGCGTAAGGCAAAAGAAATCGGCCTGAAGGAAGTCGAGGTCTATGTAAAAGGCCCAGGGTTCGGCAGGGAATCGGCGATCAGGGCTTTGCAGGCCGCAGGATTGAACGTAACTTCCATAAAGGATGTGACTCCGATACCCCATAACGGATGCCGTCCCAAGAAGAAAAGGAGAGTTTAGTACATGGCCAGGCATACCAGTGCCGTCTGCAGGCTCTGCAGGCGGGAAGGTGAAAAGTTATTCCTCAAAGGCAACCGCTGCACATCGCCTAAATGCCCTCTGTCAAAGAGGGCCTATGCCCCGGGCCAGCACGGCTCTGCCCGCCGGACAAAAATGTCCAACTACGGCCTGCAGCTGCGCGAAAAGCAAAAGGTCAAAAGGATGTACGGGGTTATGGAGAGCCAGTTCAGGCGTTATTTCGAAATGGCCGCAAAGAAAAAAGGCGTCACCGGAAAGGTGCTCCTACAGATGCTTGAGCGCCGGCTCGATAACGTTATCTTCAGAATGGGTGTGGGTGTTTCGCGCGCCCAGGCGCGCCAGATCGTCAGGCATAATTTTGTCTGGGTAAACTCCCGCCGAGTCAACATACCTTCTTACCTCGTGAGCAAGGACGACGTCATCGAGGTAAAGGCAAAGGATAAGCCGAAAGAGAAGTTCAAGGAAAACCTGGAGCAGAGCAAAGAACGGGGGGTCCCCTCCTGGTTGGAATTTTCCCCCGCAGACCTTAAGGCCAGGGTCAGTAGGCTGCCGGAAAAAGATGATATTACCAGCACTATACAGGAACAACTGATCGTCGAACTGTATTCAAAGTAATAATCCGGGTTTTTCATATACACAAGAAGGAGCATACAATGGGCATAAAGTGGAGAGATTTTCAGCTACCAAAACGGCTTGAATGCGACGAGTCAACATATACTAACAATTACGGCAAATTCTCTGCCGCTCCTTTCGAAAAGGGCTACGGCGTCACCCTGGGTAATTCCCTGCGCAGGGTCTTGCTTTCCTCTATAGAAGGAAGCGCGGTGACTTCCATTAAGATCGCGGGAGCCCAGCATGAGTTCACATCGATTCCGGGCGTCCTTGAGGATATACCCGAGATCATCCTGAACATTAAAAACCTTATTCTGAACTCGCATTCCAAAATCCCCAAGACCATTTATCTTAAAAAAGACGATAAAGGACCTATTACGGCCAAGGATATCGAGGCCGACGAAACAATAGAGATCATCAACCCCGACCTGCATATAGCTACCCTTACCAAGGATTCCAAGTTCAGTATGGAACTTGAGGTTGCCCGCGGAAGGGGTTATGTCCCGGCAGAGCTCAACAAAAAGGAAGATATGGCGGTGGGCGTTATCCCCATCGATTCCATCTTTTCTCCAGTCAAAAAAGTTAATTTTTACGTTGAGAATACCCGCGTCGGCCAGAAAACCGATTACGACAAACTAATCCTGGAGATCTGGACTAACGGGGCTCTAACGCCGAAGGACGCGCTCCTTTACGCCTCCAATATTCTACAGAGGCACCTTGATATCTTCGTTAATTTCGGCCAGCTCCCCGAAGAGATCGAGGAAGAACCGGAGATGACCAAAGAAGAAATAGCCCTCTACGAAAAATTACGGCTGCCGGTATCGGAACTGGAACTTTCGGTGCGCAGCTCCAATTGCCTGAGGGAAGCCAATATCAAGTCCATCGCCGATCTTGTTAGAAAGACCGAGGATGAGATGCTGACATTTAAGAATTTCGGAAAGAAATCGCTGACCGAGATCAAGGATCTCCTGGCAGGCATGGGCCTGACGCTGGGGATGCAGATAGACCCGAAAAAACTCAAAAAATCGTAAACGAGCCACAAATAGACAAGGGCTAAAGCACCATGAGACACCGGAAAGCACGACTGCAGTTAAACAGGTTTACCAGCTGGCGCAAGGCAACATTAAAATCGCTTGCGCGCAGCGTCATCATCCACCAGAGTATTAAAACCACCAAGGTCAAGGCCCAGGCAGTGCAGCCGTTACTGGAGAAGCTGATCAATATGGCGCGCACTGATACCCTAAAGGCGCGCAGGAGGGCCTTTGCGATACTTGGCGACCATAAGCTGGTCAACCGGCTTTTTACGGACATCGCCGCCCGTTTTAAGGAAAGGGCAGGTGGATACACCAGGATAATGAGCGTCGCTTCCCGCAGGGGGGATAATGCGGAAGTGGTGATCCTGGAGCTCACCGAGATTAAAAAGAAGGAGCCACCTTCAAAGAAAGAAGCAAAAGAATCCCGCCAGAAAACGCCACAGGAAGAAAAAGCCCCGGAAGCAGAGAAAGCGCACGAAGCGCCACCCCAGGAGCATAAACCGAAATCCGCTCCGCCGGAGGCCAAAGAGAAGCCTGACCAGGTTAAGAAAGAACAGCCTCAAAAGAAATTTTTGGGCGGACTGCGCAATATCTTCAAGAAAGAGCGGGACGCTCTTTAATAATCCGTAAGGCGTTAGCAATACCGATGTTGATAGACACGCGGCTGGCAGAACGCATCAAAAATATACACCCCTCGACAACCCTTGCCATAACCAGCAAAGCCAAAAGGCTCAAATCCGAGGGGAAGGACGTGGTGAACCTGGCTGCGGGAGAACCTGATTTCGATACTCCCGGATTCATCAAGCAGGCTGCCATTGAAGCCATACAAAAAGGCTGCACCAAATATACCCCTTCGACAGGCATTCCGGACCTTAAAAAACTGATTATTGAAAAATTCAAGAGAGACAACGCGCTCACCTATGAGCCCGCACAGATTGTTGTCTCTTGCGGCGCAAAACACAGCATTTTTAACACACTCCTCTGCCTTATAAACAAAAACGACGAAGTCCTCATCCCTGAACCATACTGGGTAAGCTATCCTGAGATGGTCAGAGTTTGCGAGGCAAAGCCGCGCTTTATAAAAACCTCGGCTGACCAGGATTTCAAGATCACTCCTGATTCCTTAAACCGGCACATAACCACAAAAACAAAGGCCCTCATTCTCAACAGCCCTTCTAACCCCACAGGATGCGTTTATAGCAAGGAAGAGCTCGTTGAAATCGCCAGGATATGCGTTGAAAAGAAGATTTTCGTCATAAGCGACGAAATTTATGAGAACCTTATTTACGATGGACTCAGGCACATTTCTATCGCTGCGCTCGGAGAGGACATATACAATTTCACCGTGACCGTTAACGGGCTCTCCAAGAGCCATTCCATGACCGGCTGGAGGATAGGGTTTTTGGGAGCGCCGCTTCCTATTGCCGAAGCTATCTCAAATCTCCAGGACCATTCCACGTCAAATCCCTGCTCCATCAGCCAGTATGCCGCGGTTGCTGCTTTGTCTACCCAGGATGATTTTATCAGGCAAATGCTCGGCGAATTCCAGAAAAGGAGGGATTACGTGATCTCCCGCCTGCAAGGGATGGAAAAACTAAGCGTGGTCATTCCCCGGGGGGCATTTTATGTATTTTGCGGGATAAAAAAGACAAAGCTCGATTCCCAGACTTTTGCGTCCCGGCTACTGGAAGAGTCGCTGGTAGCGCTCATACCCGGCGATGGATTCGGGCGTAATGACCACATACGCCTGAGCTTCGCAACCTCTATGGAACAGCTCGCCAAGGGGTTGGACAGGCTCAACAACTGGCTTAAAAACATTTGATAATGGCAAAAACGATCGCTGAAAAAATATTGAGTGCTCATGCCGGCAAGGACCTGAAGGCTGGTGATTTTGCCCTCTGTAAGGTGGACTTTACCTTCGGTCAGGACGGTACCTCTTCGATAATCATCGACCGCTTCAAAGAACTCAATACGCAAACCCTCAAGACGAAATTCTGCATGGTTATCGACCATAGCGCCCCCTCTCCGAACGAAGGCGTTTCGCGTGTCCATAAAAAGATGCGCGATTTTAGCCGTGATTTTAAGACAGGACTTTATGATATCGGCTGCGGTGTTTGTCATCAGGTAATACCCGAATCCGGAGAGATCCTTCCGGGAGACCTCGTCCTGGGCGCTGATTCCCACACCTGCACCTACGGCGCGCTGGGCGCGTTTGCAACCGGCGTAGGCTCTACCGACCTAGCTATCGCAGCGGCAACAGGGAAAAACTGGTTTAAGGTACCTGAAACTATTAAGATCGTGCTTTCCGGGAAGCTGCAGAAAGGCGTCTTTGCAAAGGATATTATCCTGCATATTGCCGGCGCAGTCGGCGCAAGCGGCGCCACCTATAAAGCCATTGAATTTTACGGGCCACAGATAACCGCTCTGGACATGGACGGACGCTTCTGCATCTGTAATATGCTGGTTGAGATAGGCGCCAAGGCCGGGTTTATGCCTGTTGACTTCAAAACCCTCTCCTGGCTTAAGCCAAGAACAAAAAAGAAGGCGAAGATTTCTGCGGTGACAGCTGACAGGGGGGCTGAGTACTGCCAGATATTTGAATTCGACGTCTCAAAGATAAAACCAACGGTTGCAAAACCGCACAGCGTGGATAATACCGCCCCTGCTTCCCAGCTCAAGGATGTGAAGATCAACGAAGCATTCCTGGGGACCTGCACGAACGGCAGAATAGAAGACCTCAAGGTTGCTGCCCGGCTCCTTAAGGGCCGCAAGGTAGCTGGCGGCGTGCGCTTTATCGTTGCCCCCAGCTCGCGCGCCGTATATCTGGAGGCGCTTAATAAGGGGATCATCGATACCCTGGTAAGATCAGGAGCGGTCATCGTCGCTCCGGGCTGCGGCCCGTGCGTAGGCACGCACAACGGTATCCCGGCAGACGGAGAAACGGTCATATCTTCGGCAAACAGGAATTTTAAAGGCAGGATGGGTAATCCCAACGCCTTTATCTACTTGGCTTCTCCGGCAACGGTAGTTGCATCTGCCATTGAAGGCAGGATTACGGATCCCAGGAAGTACTTTTAACCGGAGGCAGACGCTATGGAAATCAGAGAACTTCTTGTAATGTGTATCGAAAGAGAGGCATCAGACCTGCATTTGACGGAGAAAGAGCCGCCGATCCTGCGTATTGACGGAAGGCTCACCCGCGTCGAAGCGCAGGCTGCGCTTACCCGGGACGACCTCAAGCGTATGATATACAGCGTCTTAACCAATACCCAGAAAGAGATGTTTGAGCGCGACCTGGA
>Ga0073932_1002667_pt1 | contig 26624 bp, 17 predicted proteins | sample DewCreD2012metaG_FD_76967 | JGI IMG/M metagenome (GOLD analysis project Ga0073932, IMG submission 76967) | Hot spring sediment bacterial and archeal communities from British Columbia, Canada, to study Microbial Dark Matter (Phase II) - Dewar... ...
CGCGCCTTACCCCAGCCACTCCTATACCACCACCATTCACCGAACTCGAATTACCCGATGAGATGCGCACTCTTCTACTGGTCGGGGTTGACCGCGAAGCGCCGTTTGTTGGGCGCACCGACGCGGTATACCTGGTGTTTTATCACCCCCGCCTGGCGCGCGCCAGTCTGTTGGCAATTCCCCCTGATTTATTCGTTTACATCCCTGGTTATACGATGCAGCGGTTAAACACCGCCTATGCTGTGGGCGGCATCGATCAGCTCCTCACCACGATCCAATACAATTTTGGGGTTCTGCCGGATGCCTGGCTGGTCGTCCACTTGAATACCTTTTCCAGCCTGGTTAATGATTTGAATGGGTTGGATGTGACCTTTCTAAAACCGATCCCAGAAATATGCGATGGGTTTTCTACCGGCACCTATCGTTTAAACGGTGACCAGGTATTGTGCTATTTTCGCTATCGCAGCGGGTCGGATGAGACTTCCCGTTCACAGCGTCAGCAGGAGATCCTTCGCCTGATTTTTTTAAGATTTGTGGAAAACGGTGGATTAGTCCGCCTGCCCGAGTTCTATCAGAAATACCGCAAAACGCTCGATACCAATATCACCCTGGCTCAGGCTGTCGCTGCCTTTCCCCTGATTATCCGCCTCGGTGATCCAAACCGGATCGCTTATTATCAGATGAGCCAAAATGAACTCGATATATGGGAGATTACTGACCGACCGCTCACCCGGGTTTTCTTACCCCGCCGCGAAGAAATGCGCAATCTAATTCAGGAATCGGTCAATTTTATCCGCACCCCAGCTCCTTTTTCTGATGTTGTCCTGACATTGGCAGCCCAACTTACCATTTCACCAACGCCTACCCGCACAGCCATTCATACCATAACCAGAACCATCACCCCAACCCGGTTTCCAACCTTCACTCCCCCGCGACCATCCATTACCCCTACCCCAACGATCACACCCACGCCCGACTTAAGCGCCTCACCAACAATCACAGGCACATTGCCCACATCGACGCCAACCATAACCGGTACACCGCCCACGGCGACACCAACGGCGACGCCGACGGTTACCGGCACACCGCCTGCTTCAACCTTCACCCCCACGCCAACCTTAACCCTGACGACCTTTCCTTAACTCAGGATCAGATCCTCCAGCGCTCTTTTAGGAACGTGATGTCCACCATTCGCATCCCGCCAATATTTAATATCTCCCTCTGCGCCAACAGGCTCTATAATCACTTTCTCCTTAGGTTTGCCAAGCGCCAGCACCAAAAGAATTTCATACCGCTCAGAGATATTTAATATTTTTGCAAGACTTGGACGTTGAATCGAGCCGATGATACAGCCGCCATATCCTTTCTCAACCGCGCCCAGCATAATCGTTTGGGCAGCAATGCCCTGATCAACCGCAAAGGTCTGACTGAGTTCTTTATCTCCAAGCATTACGATATATGCCGATGGACGTTCACCTTCTTCTGGACCTGACCAATCTTTCAAATAACCTGCCCAGGCAAGGGTGCTAAATATTTGAGCATTTTTTTCAGTGCCGTTCACCAGGATATATTTCAACGGTTGAGCATTTCGCCCTGAAGGCGCCAACCTGGCAAGGTCTACCAATTCTTTTAAAGTTTCCATTGGGATAGTCGCTTCTTGATAGAACCGGCGATATGAACGATTCTTAAATACCAGATCCTTGAGCATAGTTTTACCTTCCTTCGGCATAGAATACAATAGAATACAAATATTATATCGAATTTACTGCATAGTTATCGATAGTACTATACAATTATTCAAGTAACCTGGCTCTTATACATTTTAGACAAGTAACGAAAGTATGACCTGGCAGTTATTTATCAATCTCGTTCTTGCTTTCCTTTTTACTTCCCTGTCAATCATCCTTCTCATTCATCTCTGGCAGCGGAGAAATCAACCTGGGATTACTCCTTTTATCGGGCTGATCCTTTCCGCAGTGTGCCTGGCATTTCCACACCTGGTCAGCATCACCGCTGAGACCATCGATTCTGCTCTATTCTGGCACAATCTGAGTCTTCCCGGCTTAAAAGCTGTTCCAATATTTTGGCTATTATTTGCTGCCCGCTTTTTTGATAAAGATGCCTGGATTACCACTCACCGTACAATCGGGCTGGCGGTTATCCCTATCCTCACTACGTTGTTCGCCTGGAGCAATTCCTGGCACGGCTGGTATTACCATCAAACCAGCATGGTGGACACCGGTGTTTACAACCTGCTGTATTTTCAGCCAAACTTCATCTTCTGGATTGGGCTAATTTATAGCGCGATCCTTATAGGAATTGGAACAATTATTATTGTCGTTGGCTCATTGATGCGCTTCAGGTTATACCGCGCGCAGTCAAGCTGGTTAATGATTGGCGCTTTGCTGCCCGTCAGCACCTATTTCTTACAAGTGCTGCGGTTGACCACTTTTGACCTGACTCCATTTGTTTTTATGATCACTTGCCTGATTTGGAGCATCGCTATCTTTCGTTACAGCATCCTGGATACTCTTTCGATCACTCACAGCCACTTGATCGCTCTTTTGCCAGTAGGTATTTTGGTGGTCGACGGGACGCATCGGGTCATCGAAATAAACCCTGCCGCCTGTCAGATTTTGAGAATTCGTGAGTCATTTATCCTGGGACAATCAATTGAGGCTCTGGCAACCCAGCCAGGATGCCTGCAACTTGTTCAGCGCATCCTCGCGGATAAAGCTGGGGAGGTTCAAGTAACCACACCTGAGGCAACCCGTTGGCTGCAAATCGATCTACCTTTGATCCAAGAGGTTAAGGAGAAAAGGCTGGGAAACCTGGTCGTACTTCAAGATATCACTCTTCGCAAAAATGCTGAAAAAATGCGATCGATGTATGACCAGATTGCAGAAAAAGCCAGTACAACGCATAACCTGAACGATTTTTACCGTGGAGTCCATGAAATAATCAACCAGTATATTCCAGCAAAAAATCTGTTCATCGCCATCTATGATCCAGAAACTGACCTAGTAAATTTTCCATACTTTATCGATGAAAAGGATTCTCCTCCTGCGCCGCGCAAACCCCAAAATGGACTGACAGAATATATATTGCGTACTGGCGAACCACTCCTCATTTCTCCCGATGTAACCCTTCGTTTGAAACTGCAACAAGAGGCGAGATCAATTGGCACTCCAGCCATCGACTGGGTAGGAGTTCCTCTAAAAGATGACCGCGGCATAACTTTTGGTGTCCTGGCAGTTCAATCCTATTCTGAAGGAACCCGTTATACTAAACAAGATGTCGATAGCTTAAGTTTTGTTTCCCGCCAGATGGGCATGGCAATCCAACGCCTTACCGCCATCGAGCGCATTCGCCAGAGCGAAGAGCGTTTCCGCATGTTGGTAGAGAGACAGGGCGAAGGGATGGGAATTGTTGACCCACAGGAAAATTTTGTCTTTGCCAACCCGGCAGCAAATCTGATATTTGGTGTGGCTCCTCGCTCCCTGATCAGTATGAACCTTCGCCAATTTCTAGACCCGCAAGAATTTGAGCGTGTCCGCGCCGAAACATCCTTGCGGGAACAGGGAAAAACCAGTTCGTATGAAATCACCATTACCTGTCCAAACGGGCAAAAACGGAACCTCCTGGTAACCGCCACTCCTCAATTCAATGCTGCCGGTTTGTTTGTTGGTACTTTGGGAATTTTCCGCGATATCACCGACCGCAAGCAAACCGAAATGCAACTGGCTTACCTGGGAACTCATGATACTTTGACTGGGCTCTTTAACCGCAATTTTTTTGAATCGCGGCTTGGAGATCTGTCCTACCCGGTGGATTATCCCTTATCCATCATCATCCTGGATCTGGACGGAATGAAAACCATCAACGATAATTTTGGACATGCGGCTGGTGATGATATCCTCAAAGCGCTGGCAGGCATCCTCCGGGAATCTTTCCGCCTGGAAGACACCATTTCCCGCATTGGCGGCGATGAATTTGCTGTTATTTTACGCAATACCCCCCGCGCTACCGCCAATTCGGTTCTCAAGCGTTTTAAATCAAATCTTGAAAAGTATAACCGGGCTCATCCGGAACTCCCGATCCAGGTATCTGTCGGCTTTGCCCATTCTGCCCATCAAATCCTGCATGAAGATTTATTCCGCCAGGCGGATGAATTGATGTATGAGGAAAAGCGGCGTCATAAAGCCCAAATTAAAGAGACTTTGCCCTGATCCAAAGTTTCTCATTCCATTTTATGCCTGCCGGTTATCCTATTTTCCACCCTCAATCCAGGATTCAATTTCCAGGTAGGCTGCTTTCAATTGATTCAATTCCTCTTCTGTTGGCTGCCAGTATCCACGTCGCTCCGCTTCCGCCAGTCTTTGGGCGACCTCAGCTTCAGCATAGGGGTTGTTTTCTAACATTCTTCGCCGTAGTTCTTCATCAAACAGATAACATCTGGCTACCTTGCTCCAGGTTTGAGTACCAATCGACCTGGTTGTAGCATCCAGCCCGATTAAATATTCAACCCGGTCAGCAATCTCTTTTGCGCCGTGAAAATCATGTGCCAGCAACCCATCAATCCATTGAGGATTGAGCAAGCGTGAAACAACACCTTGTTGAATTGCCTGCGCTACATCCATCACATCCACTCGCTCGCGGGTTGTATCAGCAATCAACACAACAGGCGCTTTTCCTCGTAATTCCTGGGTTGAGCGCGCTAATCCGCCAAAAAATTCATAGTAATGATCCACATCGGTAACCTCAAATTCAAGGCTGTCACGCACCTGGGTGACCAGATCAACTGTCTTTAAGCAAGCTTCTAATTGGGGACGCGATTCCAAACCATGAAGATTGTCTCCATACCCAAAAGCAGTGCGCTTAAGGAACATCTCAACCAGCTCACTTTCATCTTTCCAGTCGCTGTTCTCCACCAGCGTCGAGAGGCGATTGCCATATTCACCAGGAGGTGGACCGAAAATCCGGATGCTTGCGGTTGATTCTGGCAAACCCATTTCTTGATTTTGCCGGATATGCTTTCGAACGTAATTTTGCTCCTCTGACTCTTGCAAATGATAAACTGACTGGAAAGCGCGGTCGAGCATCCGCACCTGGTTTGGAAACAAATCTCGAAAGAATCCGCAGATATTGACAATCACATCGATTCTCGGACGTCCCAATTCTGCCAACGGAACAGGCAGGGGTTGAATATAATAGCCCTCCCCCTGATCCAAACGCACACCAAGATAACCTAAAATCTGCCCGATTGTCTCTCCGTAGGTCTTGCAAGTCTCAAAACCCCATAAAACCACCCCAACACTTTGGGGATAGCAACCGTTTTGAGCAAAATACTGGCGTATAGATTGTTCCGCAATTTGCCACCCTCGTTCAACAGCAGCACGCGTGGGAATGCGGGTAGGATCAAACTGATAAGCGTTTCGCCCGGTGGGATATATTTCTGGTGAACGGATCGGGTCGCCCGCCAGGTTGGGTAAGATAAAACGCCCTGAAAGACTGCGCAACAACCCCTCCAATTCAGCGCTTTGCTCAACCTTCTGGCGCACTGAATGGAGGTAATTCTCAACTTTTTTCCCCGCTTCGGTCGCAAACAGAGGTATGGGTTTCTGGTCTATCCAGGCTGCTAACAACTCCAGGCTTTCTTGATCTAACTTCTCCAGCCGAGAATCCTTAGCCTCCATCAGATCATCATATTTCCACCCTCTTGCCTCAGCCAACAATCGATTCAACGATGGTGCTTCTTCGCGGTCATACCTCGCTACTAAAGCCAGGTAACGCAGCAGCGACTTTCCTTCCAGGCGTTCTCCGAATCGATGAAGACCAATCGGGATCGCCATACGCTTCAGGCTGCCCAGTTGGTTGTGCAAACTTGCAACCGCTGCATCGAGCATAGGGCTGTTAATAGTGTGCTGGGTGAGTTCTTCTTCATGAAATGCTGGATCAAGGACAAGATTGGTATCTTTACAGGTTGAAATAATCTCGCGCCAAACTGCAATCGCCCGTCCTGGATTATCCTTTCGCTGCTCTTGGAACTCACTTAAGAGATCCTCCAGCGAAAGATAACTGCCATATAATTCAACAGGAGCGAAACTGGGACTGGCATAGGTGATCATCTGGGCATAACTGCGGCGTTTGGCAATCATTGCTTCGCTGGCATTCACCACATGATACAGGTAAATATGGGGCATGTTTCCCATCAACACATCAGGGGCATCTTCCCCCGCCAATGCCACTTCTTTACCGGGCGTAAATTCGAGGGTGCCGTGGGTGCCAACATGCACCACCGCATCCGCCTGAAATTTTTCCTCCAGATAGCGGTAGAACGCAATATACTGGTGGTGGGGAGGAATCGCTTTGTCATGGTACGCCCTGGCAGGGTCTTCATGCACACCTCGCGCTGGTTGCAACCCAAGGAAGAGGTTGCCCAGACGAACCCCTGGCAGCAGGAAATCTGTGCCATCCACCAGAATATCACCTGGCGGTTGTCCAAATACTGCTTCAACTCTGGAACGAAAAGCGGGTGGCAGCTTTGCATACCAGGTCAGGTACTCTTTCAGAGAAACCCGCAGCGCATTTTGAGCTGTCTTTTCTTCTCCCGTCCATAACCCGCGATTCAGCAATCCCTTGCTTAAAAACAAATCTTTGATCGCTGTCTCTGGTATCTCAACCTGGTACCCTTCATCTTTTAAACGCCTTAATATTGTTTCCAGACTGGCAAACACATCTAAAAATGAAGCGCTGCCGAGTGTCGCTTCACCAGGAGGGTAATCGTAGATCGCCAAAGCAATGCGTTTTTGACTATTCGGTTTGCCGCGTAGCGCTGTCCTCATAAGAATGCGCTGCGCCAGCCGTTTGCCTCGACCTGGAATGGCAAAGGTGGTTTCTTTTTGATCGTTTGTTGGATCTCCCTCAAAATCATCCCGCAACCCAAAAATAAATACTGGATCAATCCCCCCATCAATTTCTGGCAATGTGACCGACGCCAGCACTTCTACCGGGTTAATCCCGTCTACCTCCTGCTTCCAGCGCGCAAAAGTGCGATTATACGAAGTTACAGCAGTATGGAATGGCGCATCAAGAGCGGTTAACAGGTCATACGTCTCCTTAACATTCCCGCCAATCGGTCCGCCTTCCAGACGAAACCACTGCAGTGAAACCAGCGCATCAACCGGCAACACTGGTTGTCCCTTTCGGTCGAAAAAATGCTTGCGCAAACCAAGAGAGGTGTTGATGCCATCTGCATAAAAAGGCAGCAGGTTGGCATGTTGAGCCAGCGTTTCCAGCAATTCCCGGCTGCCCGTCGCACAGGCGTCCAGAGTGGTATCACCAAATAAAATTGCAGCTATGATTGGGCGATCTTGCTGCAGCGGATACTCCTTTAAATAATCTTTCAGGGTCTGGTACCGTTGCTTTTTGCGCCAATCAAAAAATCCATCACTGGCATACACCTGTGGAGGCTGGGCTTTCACCTTCAACCCAGCATATTCAGCCCCAACGAACAAAAGCAATTCCCGCAGGTTATCAACACCGCTGTTTGCCCAGTAATTCACACAACGCACCCAATTGCGCGCATGGCGTAGCCCCCCTACGGGTAAAAATGAGCCCAACTTCTCGACGACTTCGGTTAAGAATTTGATTCGCCGATAATTTGTCGCAGCGCCCTGACTGCTTTTGGCAGTTCTGCGGTTAATCTGCCCCATGCTAAAGCTTCCCATGCGCAGCAAAGCCAATACACTCGGTCCGCCGCCGAAAACCGGGATAAAAGCAACTGGTTTTGCCTCAGTCAAAACCAGTCCTCGTTGTACCAGGTCCACTGCGCGGTCAGGATTTCCGCGCAAATCAAACATCACCACCTGGCTGTTTTGTATACTGGCTAATACCTCTGCTGGCTGAATCGTTCCTTCTTGAATGCGGTGAGTCAGGTATATATCGAGTTCGAACAACGCACCATATTTTTGCCTGATTTGAGCAATCGCCTCTGGCAAGGCTCCTAACGGCGCCGATGATGAAATCAAGGTAAACCGGGGAATATCCATTTTCCTTCCTCATGTCATAATGCTGCCCGCACCTTATTGGCAATCAGATTTCCTTCAAGATTTGCCAGTTTACAGTAATCCGCTCCCACCGCTTCTGCCAGTTGACGCGCCAGTCCTAAGGTGAGAAAGTCATCTTCGGTATCCAGCACAAGCAAATGGCTGCCATCCAGCATCATCTGGCGAGCAATTGCCTGGGCTTCTTCATGAGCCGATTGGACTGATCCGGGCTGGTATTGCACATTTGCTTTTCCATCGCTGATCAATACGGTCAGGATCATGTGATGTCCATCACGCTGCTTGAGCTGACGCTGCAATTCCCAGGCTTTCATTAACCCCGCGCCAAGTGGGGTTTTCCCACCCGTTGGCAGCCGCTTGAGCAATTCGTGAGCTTGATCGACACTATTGGTTGGGGGTAACAAAATTTCTGCGGTGTTCTTGCGAAAAGCAATAACCCCTACCTTGTTGCGGTGGACATAGGCATCCCGCAGCAATTCAAGCGCTGCACCCTTTGCCGCTGACATGCGCTCTTTCGCCCCCATGCTGCCACTCGCATCCACCAGCAACAAAATGGTTGCCTCTGTCGGTTGCTCGCGCACCTTTACCCTCAAACTGGAACTCTCTACATTAATTGCCAGTGCTTGCTCTGCGTTCTCCCTCTGGTTAACTACTGCTGCCCTAAGGGTAGCATCCAGGGCAATATCCGACGGGGAAATTTCATCCTTTGGAAGTTGAAAACGCACATATCTGCCCCGCCCTGATCCATTTTGATTCTTGACTTGCCTCCCTGATGAACCTCGTTCTACTTGCCTGACTTGCATATCCGGCAGATGAATTTCGGGTACCGCGCCTATTTCGAAAACTTTCTCTTGCTGCCCGAATGGAGATTGAGGCATAGTCGATACTGGTGGCGTGGAATGGAGCAAATCATTGGGAATTTCATCTGGAACTTCTGCACTCGCAGGCTGCGATTCCTGAAGGGATTCCTCAATTTGTTGCGGGGTGAGACGGCTTTCTTCAAAAGGACGGCGGCGCACTCGGTGTGGCAATGCCAGTTCAGCCGCCTGCCGAACATCTTGAAGGGCTATCTCCTCGCGCCTGTTCCAGGCTGCTAAAGTCTGAGCCGTTCGGGTAATCACAATATCCGCTCGGTGGCTGTGAATATCCAGCTTGATGCATAATTCAGAAATTTTTCGCAGAATTTCATCAGGAATGTGCACTCGATGAATTTGGTCTCGGGCAAACAATATGGATTGAAACAGCTCTTCCTGATCACATCTGAAGCGTTGAATCACCTCTTGAGGATTCGCTTCCCACTGAAGACGGCGGCGCACAATCTCCATTCGCTCTTCAAGCTCCATAATCGCCGACACATCCACACATAGACCAAACCGGTCTAACAATTGCGGTCGCAGATCTCCCTCTTCTGGATTCATGGTTCCGATCAAGATAAAACGCGAGGGGTGAGACATTCGCACCCCCTCCCGCTCCACTGTGTTTACTCCCATCGCTGCTGCATCCAGCAGAACATCGACAATATGGTCATCAAGCAAATTCACTTCATCTACATATAAAATGCCGCGGTGCACCTCTGCCAGAACTCCCGGCTCGAATTTCTTTCTTCCATATTTCAGCGTGTGTTCAATATCCAATGTGCCGCAAACCCGGTCTTCACTGGCATTTACTGGAAGCGTGATTACCCGCATCGGGCGATGGACTCGCTTGAGCGGTTGGCTTTGCTGGATCAGCGGCATACAATGAGGGCAATCATCAAAAGGCGATTCTGGATGGCATTGATACGGACATCCTGCCACCACTTCGATTTGCGGAAGCAGTTCTGCCAGGCTGCGCGCCATCGTGGATTTGGCAGTGCCTTTTTCACCCCTCACCAACACCCCGCCAATCAATGGATTGACCGCATTCAATAGGAGAGCTAACCGCATTTTTTCCTGTCCGACAATTGCGGTGAACGGATACAGAGGCATTTCCTATCTCCAAACGTATCGATAAATAGAAACTCGATCTGATTATATAAGCAATTATTTGCATATGCAAGATAATGAAGAATAATGTTCAACTACTCTCATCAATGTGTCACCCTTTCCTGAAAGAATTCCCTGTATAATTCAATCACAATCCATCTTGATTTAATGCACGAGGAATAATGAAAGCCATCATGGTCATGTTTGACACGCTCAACCGGCGCATGCTGCCGCCCTACGGCTGTGATTGGGTGCACGCGCCCAACTTCCAGCGCCTGGCTGAACGCACAGTAACCTTCGCCAATTCTTATGTCGGCAGCATGCCCTGCATGCCTGCCCGGCGCGAGCTGCACACCGGGCGCTACAACTTTTTGCACCGTTCCTGGGGACCGCTTGAGCCTTTCGACGACTCGATGCCTGAAATCCTCAAGAAAAACGGCATTCACACCCACCTTTCCAGCGACCATCAACATTATTGGGAAGACGGCGGCTGCACCTACCACACCCGTTACAGCACCTGGGAGATCTCACGCGGACAGGAAGGCGATCCCTGGAAAGCTGACTTGCGCCCCTTCGATATCCCTGAACATCTCGGTGGGCGCCCAGGCGCCTGGGATCGACAAGATTGGGTTAACCGTCGCCGCATGACTCGCGAAGAAGATCAGCCCCAAAGCGTTACCTTCGCCAACGGGCTCGAATTTATCCGCACCAATCACGCCCAGGATAACTGGTTCCTGCACATTGAGACCTTTGATCCACACGAACCATTTTTCACCCAAAAAGAATACCAGGATCTCTACCCCCATGAATACAGCGGTCCACTTTTCGATTGGCCTGATTACAACAAAGTTAAAGAGACCCCTGAACAGGTGCAGCACCTGCGCTATATGTATGCCGCCTTATTATCCATGTGCGACCGCAACCTGGGCAAAGTGCTTGATTTAATGGACGAATATGATATGTGGAAAGATACCCTGTTGATCGTCAACACCGATCATGGCTTTTTATTGGGCGAACATGATTGGTGGGCAAAATGCGTTCAGCCATTTTACAACGAGGTTGCGCATACTCCTCTTTTTATCTGGGATCCGCGGATTGGAACTCATGGCGTTCATCGCCAATCATTAGTCCAAACCATCGACCTGGCGCCTACCTTGTTGGATTTCTTTGGTGTTTCTCTGCCAGTAGATATGCAGGGTGTCCCGCTGCGCGATGTCCTGGAATCGGACACTCCCGTGCGAGAAGGCGCGCTCTTTGGTCTTCATGGCGCTCATGTCAACATAACCGATGGTCGCTATGTCTATATGCGTGCGCCTGCAAATGGTGACAATACACCACTCTATAATTACACGCTTATGCCAACTCATATGCGCGCAATGTTCAGCGTTGAAGAGTTGCGCCGCGCAGAAATGCGCGCTCCATTTTCTTTTACCAAGGGTTGTCCAGTGATGAAAATTCCTGGTAAAGCCTGGGTTTCCCGCGCTCCTTTTGAGACATTGCTCTTCGACCTTCAAAATGACCCTGGTCAGCAGCACCCCATTCAGGATCAGGCTGTCGAAGCACGGATGACTGAATTAATGATCTCTTTGATGCGAGCCAACGATGCTCCACTCGAACAATATTTGCGATTGGGTCTAATTCATACCAAGGAAAGGATTTCATAAATGACAAATCTCGTTATATCGGAAAAATGGCGCTGGTTCAACGAAGCGCGCTATGGATTGTTTATTCATTGGGGGGCATATTCACAGTTTGGTCGTGGAGAGCAAGTGCTTTTCCGTGAACATCTCGACCAGACAAACTACGCCCGATCCGCCTGCAGTTGGACTCCGCGTTTTTATGACCCATCCGAGTGGGCAGAAATTGCCCGCGCCGGTGGATTCAAATATGCGGTGATGACAACCCGACACCATGACGGTTTTTGCCTGTGGAATACCCAAACGACCAATTATTCCACCGCAGCCCAGGCAGCCAAACGAGATATGATTGCTGAGTACACCAGGGCGTTCCGCGAGGCAGGGCTGCGGGTTGGATTGTATTATTCCCTCGCAGATTGGCGCATCCCCGCGTATTGGGAAGGACCGGAGCATGATCCATCGGGATGGCAGGCATTTCAACAATATGTCCACGCCCAGGTGCGCGAATTGATGACTCTATACGGAAAGATTGATGAAATTTGGTTCGATGGCGCCTGGCCTCATTCCGCCATGGATTGGAAATCTTTCGAATTGGTTGACATGATTCGGTCGCTCCAACCCGAAATATTGATCAATAACCGCCTCGGATTAATCCCCACCGAAGGCGATCCTACCCGCCCGCATGTCGACGGCGGAATGGGAGTGGGCGAATCGCGTCAACTTGGCGATTTTGGCACACCTGAACACCACATCACCGCCGAAAGCGGCAGGCTATGGGAGTCTTGCCAGGTTTCTACCTGGCGGCTTTGGGGATACACCATCGGCGAACGCTGGCGCCCGGCTGACTTGCTGCTCGATTTCTTGGTCGAAGCCGCCAGCAAAGGCGGTAACTTGCTGCTAAATGTAGGTCCTGATTCTGAAGGACGTTTCCCTCCAGAATTTATCGAACGCACCGCGCAGATTGGGCAATGGCTGGAAACTCACGGCGAAGCCATTTTTGGCAGCGAAGCAGGTGAGGTCTGCGAATTTATCACCCGCGGCAGGCAGACCAAAAAAGGCAACCACCTCTACCTGGTGATTCGCTTCTGGGATGGTCGCCCAACCCTGCGGTTAGCAGGTTTAGCAATTCGCGTTTTGCGCGCTGTGCTGCTCACAACAAATTCTGAATTGGATGTCGAGCAAGTTGGCGATATTGTCATCTTATCCGGATTACCTAAAGAGCGACCCACGCCTTTGTTCCCGGTCATCCGCCTGGAGTGCAGCGAGCCGCCTCAAGCCAGCCCCTGGGCTCGCGACCGCCTGTGGAGCGGCGACCCGCGCCGCATGACCTCCTGGGCAGCAGCGCGCGGCGGTGGGTTTGACGCTTTCTAATCAGGTGAATTAACGCGTCACAAACCTTAGATTTCAAATTGATCATCAGAGGTTGTGAGATTTTTATCCTGTTCAACGTTTGCGTTGATCACATTGCGCTGGTCAGACATACAGATAATACAATCATTCGAGTATAATCGGGGCTTGTATGTTCTCCATTCGCCGATTCTTTCGACCTGCGCAGGTCATCCCTGAAGTTTATCAACACAATTTCAAACATCTGTATTTTGATGTGGGTTGGTGGGGAATATTACAAGGCACGACCCTGTTGTTCCTTTCCATATACCTGGCGCGCCTGGGCGCTACCCCACAACAAATTGGTATTTTTAATGCAGTTCCTGGGCTGGTCAATATGCTGCTCTCTCTCCCAGCCGGGCAGATCGGCAGCCACTTTTCTCCATCTAAGGCTACCTGCTGGTCAGCTTTTATCACCCGCTCCTTTTATTTGCTGCTGGTCTTTCTGCCATTTTTCTTCTCGAACAATGACCAGATCTGGCTCATTATCGCCATTACCCTGGTGCTCAATATTCCTGCTACGATGGCAGTGGTGATGGGCAACACATTTTTTGCTGAAACTGTCCCTGCCGATTGGCGCGCTCATGTTGTTGCCACACGCACTGCGATCGTTTCGGCGGTGACCATGCTCTTTTCCCTCATCAGCGGGCAAATTCTCGACCGGGTCATGTTTCCCATCGGATACCAGATTGTCTTTGCGATTGGATACATAGGCGGAATGGTCAGCATTTATCACCTGACTCGTATTAAACCTTATCCTTCTGCCGCGCAAACGCAGTCCAAACAATCGCTGAGTTTATCCACCATACGCGCCAATTTGAGCGGAAGTTCGCGTTTCGATATTCTCCGCAGTTCGTTTGGTAAAGTACTGCTGTTGATGTTCCTGTATCATTTTGCCTTATACAGTGGATTTCCATTGGGACCCTTATACCAGGTCAATATCCTTGGTTTCAACGATCAGGTGATCAGCATCGGTCAAGCAATATTTTATGTTGTGTTGTTTCTCGGTTCGACTCAGGCTGCACGGTTTACCCATCGTTGCGGATACCGCACCCTCAATGCTCTCGGGCTAATTTTCATCGCCATCAGCATCCTGCTTTTCATCTTCGCCTATCCCTTATGGGTGTATATCCTCACCATGACTGCTGGTGGAATTGGTTGGGCATTGATCAGCGCCAGCCTGATTAATTACATCTTTGAGCGTATCCCTGAAAACGACCGCCCCGCCCATCTTGCCTGGTTCAATCTGGCAGTCAATGCTGCCATGCTGCTAGGGTCATTAGGCGGCGCTCAACTCGGCGCAATGATCGGGCTGGCTCCTGCAATGATTGTTGTGTTTTCCTTGCGGGTAGTAATGGGTTTATTGGTTTGGAAATTTGGCTAATTGGTCAGGCGCCGTGAAAAATTGATAAGGGATTTCATAACCTTCCAATCGCTGCCTGGCTACCTGGATGGCTATTGGAGACCGATCAATGCCAATCCAATGCCTTCCTTGCAGCGCGGCTGCTGCCAGCGTGACTCCCGATCCACAGAAACAATCCAGCACACGGTCACCCGGATTTGAAGATGCACATATAATCGCCTTGAGTAAGTCCAGGTTTTTCTCCGTCGGATAAACCGGATTTTGGGGATCCTTAAATTCCCAGATATCCTGTCTGCGGGCAGCGGCGTGATCGCTGGCATAAATGATCTTCCGCGGTACTCCATTGGCAGACCATTCGATCAATCCCTGGCGGTCCAGCTCATCCAATACCGCTGGTTCATAGCGCCAATGCCGACCAGGCGGCGGCTGGATGCCCCGCCAGGCTTGTCCCGTAACGCCGTTTTGAGTCTCGCCAGGCGCGTGTAAAGGATTGGTGGTATAGCGGTTTCCATGCGCGTCAATTTTTGGAAACAGCCGCCTATTCACCTCAGGCTGTTTTTCAACTTTTGGCTCATTCCAGGTGTAGCGGTTCGATTTGGTATAAAACAGCAACATATCCTTAATATTTCCATAAGCGCGCCTTTTGAAATTTTTAGGGTTGCATTTTATTCGAGTGATATCTCCGCGAAAATTTTCGAAGCCAAATATTTCATCCAGGATCACCTTGAGATAATGACCAATTTTGGTGTCAATATGCATATAGAGCGACGCCTCTTCAGACATCAACTCCCGCAGAAACACCAATCGCTCCCGCATGAATTCAAGAAAGCTGCTCCCGGTAAGCTGGTCTGTGTAAGCTACCTCGTCCCCGCTTCGACTGCTGATCGTTGACGTGCGTTCCTTTCCACGTCGGAAAATCGAGTTGGTGGCAAATGGCGGGTCGATATAAACTAAATCTATTTTGGCTTTCCATCCATACTGGAACAGCGCCTGCATCACAGCCAGGTTTTCCCCCTCAATTAGCCAATCGCCGCCATCTCCCATTTGATGAACCAGGGTAGCAGCTTCAGCCATAGTCAATATGGTTTGAATGTCTTTTTTGCCGGGGTATTCCAGCTTGATCGCCACCTGATTTTTCATACGGATATCATTTTATCCTGATTTCTTCTCAACACCAATTTTCTACATTCCTCGAATTAATCCCTATACAAACCCTACAATTCTGACATAATCATCCATTAAAATCATTATATGTCATTAGGACACCCCCTTCACACGATCGTAATTGGAGCCGGGATTGGCGGATTGACTACCGCAGCCCTCCTGCTCAAAGCTGGTCATCGCGTCACTGTCCTTGAGGCACATATTTATCCAGGCGGCTCGGCTGGCACGTTTTTTCACAAAGGCTATCGCTTCGACGCTGGCGCTACCCTGGCTGGCGGTTTTCAACCTGGTGGTCCGCACGCCCGCGTGGCTGAAATCCTCGGTTTACAATGGCAAAATCGTCCGGTTGATCCCGCATGGGTAGTGCATTTACCAGGTAATCAAATTGTTCAATGGGCTGACCCTCACCAGTGGCGAGAAGAACGTCAGCGGATCTTCCCAGGTTCAGAGAGCTTCTGGCTCTTGCAAGAACACCTGGCGGAGGTCTCTTGGGGGCTTTCAAGCCGCCATTTCCCCTACCCGCCATCTTCAACCCGCGATTGGATCGCTCTGGTTGCTGCCTTTCACCCCAACCTGATCAGCGCAGTTCCCTTTGCCTTCAGCAAGGTTTCAGACTTACTCCCCCGCTCAACGAATTCCGAGTTGCGAACCTTTCTCGATGCGCAGTTGATGATCTCTGCTCAAACCCATGCTGGCAATGCCAATGCTCTCTACGGCAGCGCGGCTCTTGATCTCCCACGCCGCGGCGTTAATTATTTTCAGGGCGGCATCGGCAGCCTGGCAAAAACCCTGGCAGATTGGATTAAGACCAACGGCGGCGATATTCTCTATCGCCAGGAGGTAAAACGCCTGCATGTCAAGAATGGGCGGGTGGTGGGTCTTTCAACCAATAAAGGACTTGATCTCGCAGGTGACCTGTTTGTCGGCAATCTGACCCCCTGGGGGCTTTTTAACCTGCTTGGTCAAGATGCTCCGCCTTCCCTTGCAAAAGAAATCACCCGCAGAAAACCAACCTGGGGTGGGTTTGTGCTTTACCTCGGTCTGCAGGCAGATCAGCTACCACGCGGCATCGCCAATCACCACCAGGTGGTGGTTGATCCGCTTCGTCCATTGGGAGAAGGTAACAGCGTGTTTATCTCCCTCTCTCCCACCAGCGACCCACAGCGCGCCCCAGCCGGTATGCGCGCTGCCACCCTTTCAACCCACACGGTCATCGCGCCCTGGTGGCAGTTGAGAGAAAACGATCCGGATGGATACACCCGGCGAAAAGAAGAATATACCCGCCGCGTTCTACACGCCGCCGAAATGGCAATCCCTGGATTTCAATCCGCGGTGCGCTTTATCCTTCCTGGCACACCGGTCTCTTTCCAATACTTCACTTCCCGCCCGCAGGGGATGGTGGGCGGCTTTCCACAAAGCTCCCTCTTTCAAGTTCGAGGTCCATCAACCGGCATTCCCAATCTATGGCTGGTCGGCGATTCGATTTTTCCGGGACAATCCACAGCGGGTGTAACCATCGGCGCCATGCGCGTGGCAACATCGATTCTCCAGCAAGACCGTCCCTTTCTGCTGGCTGGTTGGCAACGCCGAACAGGCGCAAATAGGATCGACACGGTCTCGTCGGGGAAACAAAAGCCTTATTCTGCCGGAATGACCGCCCCACAATAGTTGCACTCAGCATTTTGGGCATCAATCCATTCTACCCGGTCACTGCGCACCGGTGCTCCACAACCCGGGCATTCGGCTGGCAGCCTGCCGCGCACCGGCTGCTGCGAGGATACCCCCCTCTTCTCTTCTTCTGATCCAACATTTATTGATCTGATTCCCCCTTTTACCCCTGGCGTCAATTTCTCACCTTCATTAAAAAGCACCAACCTGCCGTTGAATTCTCTGGATAGCTCAGCGGCAGCAGCTGTCATCCCATGCGCTTGCAGCCTACGCCCGAGGTTTTGATAAAACTGGCGTGCCCGTTCGCCCATCTGCAGACTCAAAAAAGTAGTCAGAGCCTGGCGGGCTATTTCCAGCGCCTCGCCATCCTTGCCACCCTCGACATACAGGTGAGCCGCGCGGGTTTGCAAGTTGGCAGCCCAGCGCAATCTGCCGCGCGCTTTAGCTGCCTGGGCAAGCTGGGACAGCATGTTGGCAGCTTGTAGAAATTGTCCCGCTTCCGCCAGGCGTTCTACTTCATTCAAAGCCTGGCTTATCGCGGGAGGCAGGTTATTAAGTGACGCCAATGGTCGCCTGGGTCTTCTGAACATGATTACCTCCTGGCAATATTAATAAACCAACCTGATTTTTAGATGGGCATAGTCGGCGATTAACGGCGCCATCTGGCGAAAACCGATTTTTCCACCTTTCAATGGAGGACCAAACGATGCGCCATCATCGAAAAAGTACCAGATCACCAGCCCGTTGATTGAAAACTGCACCTCAGAACCGCGCTTGATGACCTCGATGAAATAGGGAGGGTCATAATAAATCGACGGAATTGGATCCGCTCCCTGTGCGACCATATGAAACCCGTAACTTTTGCGCAGGTTGCACAGTTGGAAAGTGCCTGGGTTGCCACGCCGGAAATAAGAGGCATGGAAAGCATTGATATCGCCATGATGGTACTGGTCATATTCCCCAGTGCGCGCTGAAAGTCGCGGGTCGAACAGATCTTCCCCATTGCGCCCGACCGCTGCGAACCAGAACATCGCCAGCCCCGGCTCACGCACCGGGTAAAACTCCCACTGGAAAGACACCCAGTCCGGAAAATCATTTGGGCACCATAAAACATAATTCGCTTTTTGTCCTTCAGTTGCTGGGACAATGCTCTCCAGCCGCATACGCCCCTGCGGAAAGGTGATCGCCGCTTTGCCTTCCAGCCGCCAACCTGCCAGGTCTGACTGGCTGGACAGAGCATTTTCATACAGCACATCACCATAATTAACGTTCGCCATCACCCCTGGTTGACCGCTGCGGTCTAAAATGATTTCATCCTGCCGATTTTCAGGTGACATAAATTCTCCCTTTACAAGATTAACCTAAACGTGCACGCATTACCTGCCCGGGATACGCCGCCCAGGCACACGCCAGGTGCATCAATAACTGGCGCGTCATTTCGTCCCGTTTTTTCAGATATGCGGGGTTTTCATACAGATTATTCCACTCATGCGGGTCTTCCGCCAGGTGATACAGCTCCCCGCGCACCTGGTCAACATGCGCCATCGCTCCAGGCAGATCACCGGGCAGGAAAAGGATCAACTTCCATTCCGAGGTGCGCCACATATACGCTGGAGCGCGCTGCGTCAACTCGTACCCTGATCCATGCAGCTCTGTGAAACTGCCAATCCGACAGGGGGGACCTAGCAGGCTGCGTCCGGGCAATCGAGCGTCTATTTCTCCCCCCGCTGCAGCCAGCAGCGTGGGCAGCACATCCACCAGCTCAGCCGGTCGCCCGTCTACAGACCCAATTTTATCTTGAGGAACCCCCCTACCGGCTAGAATAAGGGGAACGCGCACACTGCCTTCATACAGGCAGTATTTGCTGAAACGATGCAGACGGTCTCCCAGCATATCGCCGTGATCCGCCGTGAACAACACCAGCGTGTTTTCAAGCTCACCCAACTCTTCCAATTTTCGCAACACTCTGCCGAATTGGTCATCTATATAGCTGCAAGCCGCGTAGTAGCGCAGAGTTGTGCGGCGGCGCACCAGGGGTGTCTTCCTCAGCCACTGCTCCGCCAAAATGCCAAAGCGCACAAGTTCCTGGGTGCTGCCGGTCGTCTCACCCTCCCAGGCGTTCTTCCAGGCGTGGGTCAGGCGGTTCGCGCGGTCGTGGTCGTCAGGATATGCCAGCCAGGGCGGCAGCGGTCGATCGGGGATGTCCTCGATCCGGTAGAGATCTTCGTAACCCGGCGGAAGATTGAATCCAGCATGCGGAAAGTTGAAAGACAGGTAGAGAAAAAACGGACGTGAATTATCTCGCTGCTTATCTAGAAATGACAGCGCTTGTCGGGTCAACCAGCCTTCCGGATGACGATCAGCGTCTAACGCACTGGTGCAGCCTGTGTACCCGTGAACATTCTCTTGTCCAGGTCCAAAGGGGGCGGTTTCTTTTTTATAAATCTCCCAGGCTTCAGGATCAGCCTCTCCCATGATCAGTGCCCCCGGCTCGTCTTCTTCGGAATCAGCGCCCTTTGCCATCGCGCGGACCTCAAACCCGCGCCGCGTTGGCTGGATTCGAATCCCGCTTTTCATGCGCGAACCCAGGTACCAGTGGGTTTTGCCAAAACCGGCGGTCTGATATCCCAGGTCATTTAACCGTTGTGGCAGCACCGGCAGCGGCAGGCTGGAATCATCTGGGGCAATCTGCGTGTTGTGGTGAAAACCGCCCTGTGAGCCGTATAAACCCAGCATCATGGAGTAGCGGCTCGCCACGCACATAGGCACGTTGCAAACTGCCTGAGAAAAACAGATGCCGCGCTGAGCCAATCCATCCAGATTGGGTGTTTGCACCAGCGGGTTGACGCATCCCAGCGCATCCCAGCGCTGCTGATCTGACATTAAAAATAAAATATTAGGAGGACGATTCATATCGTTTTGTTACCCCTTCAGACTGCCCGCATCAAATCAACCTGAAGTAGGCGCAAGTCTGACGCTAGTCTAATGAAAATCTTTGTACAAATCTTGCTTTTTCTATGGTGTTGCTAATCGTAATTCTCAAAAGCCTTTTTGAATATTCACGGAAATTCCATCGCGCTTTGGGTCTCTCAGATGGAACGCCTCAACCAGTGGTGAAAACGACCTATCCACCTGAGTAGTTACCCCAGATTATATCATTTTCGGTTTTTGGTTGAACTTTCTCCAGTAAAATAATCATGTGGACGCTCCATTTGAAAAATCCTGGAAATCCGCAGAAAAACTGCCACTCATAAGACCAGGGGAGATTCATCTCTGGCTTGCGCAGATCGATGAAACCAGCAGCCCATTCGAAAAGATGCTGCCTCTCCTCAATGAGGAGGAGCAGCAGAGAGCGCAGCGCTACCTAAATCGGCGCGCCCGGTTGGTTTTCACTGCTGCCCGGGCAGTTTTACGATACTTGTTAGCAAGATACCTTAATTGTTTACCTCAAGAAGTAACTTTTGGGGTAAGCAAGCACGGAAAACCACGCCTCGCTGGATCGCTTGCAGAGTCAGGCATCGAATTCAACCTGGCACACTCCGCCTATGCCTGCCTGTTTGGGTTTAGCCTGCACATTCCCCTGGGAGTCGACCTGGAAATAATTTGTCCTATACAAAATTTTGAGCGCCTTGCCAAAAGGTTTTTCCATCCAAGTGAAACACAGTATCTATTAGCGCAGCATGATTCTGATCAACTCAAGACATTCTATCGAATCTGGACTCTGAAGGAAGCCATCTTAAAAGCTGAAGGAAGCGGCTTATCCATTCCCCTGGCAAATGTCCAGGTGATCAACCCGCTGGGAACGATCCTTCCCGAGGTGGCTGTCCTGTCAAAAGAAGGGAGAAATTCCACCTGGAGACTGGAAGAGATCAATATATCTAACAAAATGCAGGCAGCGGTTGCCTACCAAAGTGCATCGATATCCTTCTTGCCATACAGGTTTGATATGGGATTATGGTAACCTTAAAATATTGTTATCAAAAAAAACAAGACCCGTTTTTGCAAGACGGGTCTTGTTTTCATTCACCATTCAGATTGCTTATTTATACTTCTTCTTCAATGCCAAATTCATTGGGCTTTTTCGCCCGGTAAATAATCCGACCGCGTGTAAGATCGTATGGCGATATTTCCACTTTCACTTTGTCCCCCAAAAGAATCCGGATGTAATACTTCCGCATCCTGCCAGACAGGTAGGCAAGAATTGTGTGTCCATTGTCCAGGCGCACTTTGAACAAAGTGCCTGGCAGGGCTTCCACAATTGTGCCCTCCATCTGGATTTTATCTTCTTCTTTCGCCATCTACGCCTCCCAAACCCTCAATAATCCGAATTCTCTGGATGTTTTTTTCCGGAAAAACAGAAGGAAACCATTACATTTCTGTTACTTTTCCTAACTGGCGGCGCTTAATCCGTCGGATTGCTTTCTTCTTCTCCACCCGGCGCAATTCACTTTTCGAAATGAACCAGCGCTTTCGCCGAACCGTGCTTAACACGCCGCTCTTGACAACTTTCTTGCGGAACCGCTTAAGCAATTGATCCTGCGATTCATTGGGTCGCAAAATCACAACCGTCATCGTAATTCACCTCCCTTCATTTTCCGGGTACATACATCCTGCATTTTCTTCTCTCCTGTCCATTAAAAAACCCGGCAGTCGTTGCACATCAGCCGGGTTGAGAACACTCGATCCAGCAACGATCATTCAAGCGCAGAAATTATATCAGAAAACACTCCTTTGTCAAATTTTTGGATTTCGGTTTTGATTAAGCAGCTTTTTCGCCATCTTACATACCACCGTATAGGCTGGGTCATATACATTTCCGATTTCATATTCCACACATACCCCCATCAGTATATGAGCGCCAATTCGATCAAAGCCATAATCCTCTACCAACCAGTGAACCATTTCGGTAGTCGCGTGCTGAAGCGCCTGATCCAATGGTCTTGCGTTACCCGCGGTAAAAATAAACTCATCATTTTCGCCTCGCGGCCAATTGATCAATTTATTTTTAATTACTTTTACCGTAAACTGCACCTCAAACGGCGTCTCGATGCCCATGCCGGTGATTTCCCCATGTCCCTGCAGAGCATGTCCATCCCCCAGGTGGAACAACGCGCCTGGCACAAACACCGGAAAATATGCAGTGCACCCCTGGCAGAATCCGCGGTAATCCATATTGCCGCCATATCTACCAGAAGTCATGCTGCCGATAAATTGCCCTCGATCAGGCGCCACCCCCAGGCAGCCCAACATTGGCTGCAGAGGAAGTCGTATTCCACTGAGGGCCGTATCCAACCGTTCGAGCATTGCCGTACCTGCAACATGATCGAAGCGCCAGAAAGACCGCCGATCTTCCACGATGGGCAGTTCAGGCACAAACCCTGGATCTACCACATGCGGCGCCAGCACCGCTCCGGAATAACCCAATTCTCGCCCTGGATGCGGAATCATGCGCTCCAGCTTAACCGCCAAAGTGTCGCCCGGTTCTGATCCCTCAACAAAAAAAGGTCCGGTCTGCGGGTTCACCGCCTCAATTAAGCAATTTCCGCCAGCATCGCAGCCGCGGCTATCCAGGGTGGTAGTCACCACCGTATCTCCATCCTGAATACGTAATGCAGGAGGATGAGAACCAAAAGTGCCATAATATACACTTGGGTTAAAATAATGAGTAGTCACATCACTCTCCCTAATCCAAATTCATGCCTTAATTTTATGTCATAATTAAGGAACGTGCCTTTCTTTCATTACAAAGAGGTAAACCATGAATGAGATTGAACAAATTCAATTAACGGAAATGCCCAATCAACCGATTTCCTGGCATTCAATTTCTGAAGAGGAAGTGCTTCAAAAGCTTCAGACAAACTTGAAAGGACTTAACACCTATCAGGTGAATGAACGTCAAAAAGAATTTGGCAGGAATGTGTTACCAAGCCGTAAACCGCCGACACTGTTTGATGTCATCCTCCATCAGTTTAAGAGTCCTCTGATCTATATTCTCCTGGTTGCCAGTTTTATTGCGATCCTGACCGGAGATATTAAAGATGCGGTATTCATTCTAGTGGTCATCGTCTTAAACGCCACGATCGGCACAATCCAGGAATGGCGGGCAGAACAAAGCGCTCATGCCTTACAGCAAATGCTTAAGGTTCAAGGACGGGTGCGCCGCGAGGGACAGCAGGTTTACATCGATGCGGAGGAGCTGGTTCCAGGTGATGTCATTATTCTTGAATCGGGCGACAAAGTGCCTGCCGATTTACGTCTGGTGCAGACCAACAATCTGGCAATCGATGAAGCATTCTTAACGGGTGAATCTGTGCCAGCTACCAAAGGGATAGCGCTGCAAAAACGTGATATTCCGGTTGCAGACCGTCATAACATGGCGTATGCCGGTTCAACAGTTGTTACCGGGCGCGGAGTGGGGTTGGTGGTGGCAACCGGCAGGTATACCGAAGTAGGCAAAATCGCGCGCACCGTTGCAGAAGAGGAGGGATCTAAACCGCCGCTGGTTGTGCGCATGGAGCAGTTTTCTCGCCAGATCAGCCTGGTTGTTTTAGGCTTCGCTGGCATTCTAGGCATCATTTCGTTCACCCGTGGAATGGTACTTAACGAAGTCTTCATCCTTGTCATCGCGATGGCAGTCTCCGCAATTCCAGAAGGTCTGCCGGTTGCAATGACCGTTGCCCTTTCTCTAGCAACCTCGCGCATGGCAAAGCGTAACGTGATTGTGCGGAAATTGACTGCTGTTGAGAGTCTCGGGAGCTGCACAGTCATTGCCAGCGATAAAACAGGCACTTTGACTGTGAACCAGCAAACGGTACGCACCATCATCTTCCCCGGCGGCAGGCGCATTCTTGTCGGCGGACAGGGCTATAATGCCACAGGTGAACTCAACATAGAAGGTGGAATACCTCTTGATGAAGAAACCAGGACCCGCCTTCAGGTATTGGTTAGAAACGCTGTATTATGCAACGAAGGAGACCTGAATCAAATAGATGGAGCGTGGAAACATACCGGAGACGCGATGGATGTGGCTCTCCTGGTATTAGGATATAAAATGGGAATTCTCCCCGCTGAAATGCGTGAAAAATACCCCAAACTTGCTGAAATTCCATTTGAATCCGAAAAACGATACGCTGCCACCTCTCATCAAGCGAATTCAGACCAAATAATCGTGGTTAAAGGCGCGGTCGAAACTGTCCTCTCATTTTGCAACCAGATGCAGACTTCTTCAGGAGTACAACCTCTTGACGCTGGTAGGATGATCCAACAGGCGGAAACATTAGCAGAAGAAGGCTTTCGTGTGCTTGCTTTTGCATCCCGAAGCCAACCAATATCAACGCCAACGGTAATTGATGAGACCCACCTGACTGATATGACCCTTGACGCCCTGGTGGGATTCATCGATCCCCTGCGCCCCGAGGCGCGTGACGCTGTCCGCACCGCACAGCAAGCCGGAATCCACGTTGCCATGATCACCGGCGATCATCCCGCTACCGCATTCGCCATTGCCCGCGACCTGGGAATTGCCGATTCAAAGGACCAGGTGGTGACCGGGCAGGAACTGGCAGCTATTGGAGATGTGCATGTGCCTGAATTTTATGAGCGTGTCAAGCAAGCCAGTGTGTTTGCTCGCGTCTCCCCCGACCAAAAACTTCACATTGTAGATGCCATGATGAAACTGGGGAATTTTGTTGCTGTTACAGGCGATGGCGTAAACGATGCGCCCGCTTTACGCATGGCAAACATTGGAGTAGCGATGGGTTCCGGCACCGATGTTGCGAAAGACACCGCCTCCATTATTGTTACAGATGATAACTTTGCTTCGATTGTGGCAGGTGTTGAAGAAGGACGTCACGCCTACGCCAATGTGCGCAAAGTAACGCTATTGCTCATCTCAACCGGGTTGGCAGAATTGGTAATGATCGGATTATCGATCGCAGCGGGCTATCCGGTGCCGCTTCTGGCAGTGCAGATTTTGTGGCTGAACCTGGTTACCAACGGCATCCAGGATGTCGCCCTGGCGTTTGAGGCAGGCGAGAAAGGAGTGATGAACGACCGCCCACGCCCCCCATCCGAAGGTATTTTCAACCGTAAAATGATTGAACAAGTTTTGCTAAGCGGATTGACGATGGCAGTGGTTTGTTTTGGGGTTTGGGTATATCTGAACAACACTGGCTGGGAAGAAGCAGCCGCACGGAACGCTCTGCTCACCCTGCTGGTGATGATGCAGTTTTACCATGTGCAGAACTGCCGTTCAGAAACCACATCGGCATTTCGGGTGCCTTTGCGCAACAACCGCATCCTGCTGGTTGGCATGTCACTGGCGTTTATCCTGCACGTCCTGGCGACCGAATTGCCATTTTTTCAATCGCTGCTGCGCACGCAATCGCTGCCAGTTGAATATTGGCTGATATTCACCGCCGTTGGGGCAATAATGATCATTGTGCTCGAAATCTACAAATGGCTGGCGCGCGTGCGCAAATAAGCTAAAAAAACTCCCGCGGATATCGATATCCGCGGGAGTTTTTTTCGTCAGGTGCTGCCATCCAGAAGGTTGGGGTATCTCATAGTGGTATCGCGTCCCGCAATACCTGATTACGAATACGGATACGCAAGCCCTTCTCGGTTACCACATCGACATCAACACCTGGCAAAGAGCGTAATTCGAATACTAGCCCACCCAGGTCAAAAAGGCAGCGTCCTGACTCCAGTTCTACCAAAAAATCAATATCACTATCAGATCGCGCTTCGCCCCGCGCAACCGAGCCAAAAATGCGCACCTTATAGGCGCCATACTCTTTACGAATTCAGGGGGGTTTAAAAAGAAAAAGTCTCTTGGCAACGACCTACTCTCCCAGGGAGTCGCCCCCCAAGTACCATCGGCGCTGACGGCCTTAACTGCCGGGTTCGGGATGTAACCGGGTGTACCACCGTCGCTCCAGTCACCAAGAGACTGTTTTCACATGTTAATATACCAGTACGAATAGTGTGTCAGGACCAAATGAATGATCGAAAAAGAGTGCCGAGTTCTCCGTACCACACAGAGAAGTCCTCGGTCATTAGTACAACTAAGCTTAACACATTACTGCGCTTACACTTGTTGCCTATCAAGCAGGTAGTCTACCTGCGACCTTACTCCCTTACGGGAAAACAGGGATCTAATCTTGAGGCGAGTTTCCCACTTAGATGCTTTCAGCGGTTATCTCTGCCAGACATAGCTACCCAGCAGTGCCGTTGGCACGACAACTGGCAAACCAGCGGTCTGTCCACCCCGGTCCTCTCGTACTAGGGGCAGCTCCTCTCAAATCCCTTACGCCCACAGCGGATAGAGACCGACCTGTCTCACGACGGTCTGAACCCAGCTCGCGTACCGCTTTAA
>Ga0073932_1002669_pt1 | contig 26616 bp, 18 predicted proteins | sample DewCreD2012metaG_FD_76967 | JGI IMG/M metagenome (GOLD analysis project Ga0073932, IMG submission 76967) | Hot spring sediment bacterial and archeal communities from British Columbia, Canada, to study Microbial Dark Matter (Phase II) - Dewar... ...
AAGCGCCGGACGCTGGAGCTTTGCGCGCGCCACGGTGCGGACCCCGACCTGCTAGCGGACAGGGACATCCTCTCCATCATCGAGGATGCTGCCGGCATGATGCTCCGCCCGCAGGCCGAAGACTTCCGGCGGGTGGCCTGGGAGATGCTGGAGGAGATGGAGATGCAGTCCCTGGCGCGCGCCCGTCTGATGGACGGATGCGGCGAACTATTGCAGGGGCTGCAGCAGCGGAACATCCGGACGGGCATCGTCACGCGCAACTGCCGCCGGGCGGCCAGCGTCTTGATCGGGATGCTGCCCGTGAAGGTGGACGTGTGGCTCGCCCGCGAGGACGTTTCCCGCACCAAACCCGACCCTCTTCACCTCCACGAGGCGCTAAAGGTGCTCGGTGTGCGACCGGAAAAGGCGCTGAAGGTGGGGGATCACCTCATGGACATCCGGGCCGGGCGGCAGGCCGGCTGCCGCACCGTGGGACTGCTGGGAGGGCGGGAGCCCGGATACTATGACGATGCGGGGGCCGACGCCGTCTTCCCGGATCTGCGGAGCCTGTGCGATGCGCTGTTCGGTCCTGATCGTTAACTGGCGCACCTCGGAGCTGCTTCGCGAGCTGCTGCTGTCGCTGCGGCGCCATCCGGCCAGCGGCGGGCAGGAGATCATCGTGGTGGATAACGCAAGCGACGACTTCGACGAGGCCGCTTTCCGCCGGGAGTTCCCCGAAGTCCACTTTCTGCCGCAGCGTGAGAACCTGGGTTTCGCGGCGGGAAACAACCTGGCGCTCAGACACAGCACAGGCGAGCATCTGGTGCTGCTGAATCCGGATACGCAGGTGACCGAAGGCGCGCTGGACACCCTGCTGGACTTCCTGGACCACCACCCTTCCGCCGCCATCGCCGCGCCCCAGCTTGTGTTCCCGGATGGTACGGTGCAGGACTCCTGCCGCTCCTTCCCCTGGCCGATGAGCATCCTGTTCACGGCCATGCGGCTTCACATCATGTTTCCCCGTAGCAGGCTGCTCGGCGCCTACCGGATGACCTGGTTCGACCATCGCCACACCCGGCAGGTGGACCAGCCCATGGCCACCTGCTGGGCGGTGCGCAGGAGCGTGGTGGAGCAGATCGGACTCTTCGATGAAGACTTCCCCATCCTGTTCAATGACGTGGATTTCTGCTGGAGGGTGCGCCAGGCCGGCTGGGAGATCTGGTTCGTGTCGGAAGCGCGCGTGCTGCACGTGGGAGGGGCGGGTACGAAAAAAGGGGGGGCAGCCATGTTCGCCGAATCGCACCGCGGGCTGGTGCGGTTCTATCGTAAGAACTTGCGCGGGCGCACCCCCGCGATCGCCATCGCGCTGGCGAGTCTTGTCTCCTGGCTGAACTGCGTGGGCCGGACGCTCAGCGCGCGGAGGGCGGCCGCACGGTGAGCCTGGATTCTGCCACAGCCCCGGACATCAGCGTCTCCATTGTGAACTGGAACACGCGCAGCGACCTATTGGAGTGTCTCTCCAGCCTCATTCCCCGCGAATGCAGACGCCTTCCCTCGGGATGCGTGTTTCAGGCCGGAGGAGTCTTCTGCGATGTGACGGTGGTGGACAACAACTCGCAGGACTTCTCGGCCGATGCCGTTCAGAGCCTCTTCCCGGTGGTCCGCCTGTTGCGGATGGATCGGAATCTGGGATTTGCCGCCGGTCACAACCGCGCTTTCGCGGCCGCCCGGGGACGCTACCGGTTCGTCCTGAACCCGGATGCCACCGTCTCGGCGGGTTGCTTGAAAGCCCTGCTGGACTTCGCGGAGGCGCACCCGCGGGCGGCGGTCATCGGACCGCGTGTACTGAATCCGGACGGATCCATCCAGCACTCGGCGCGCGCCTTCCCCACGCTGATGGCGGCCTTGTACCGTCACAGCATTCTGGGAAGGCTGTTCCCGGACAATCCTCACACGCGCCGCTACCTTCAGAGCGACTGGGATCACCGTGACTCCCGGCAGGTGGACTGGGTCAGCGGCTCCGCGATGCTGATCCGCGAGGAAGCCCTGCGGGAGCTGGGAGGCTTCGACGAGCGATACTACATGTATGTGGAGGATGTGGACCTGTGCTGGCGGGCCCGTCAGGCGGGATGGGAGGTCTGGTTTTGCGCGGACGCCGAAGTGACGCATAAGAAGGCCCGGGCGAGCGACCTGATGCCCAACCGGATGATCTACCATCATCACCGGAGTATGTACATCTTTTACCGGACGCATTACCGGCCGCGCGCCGGGGTGCTGGAGCGGCTCATCACGCCGCCGGGGCTGGTGCTGCGGGCGGCTTACTTCATCGGAAGGAACAAACTGCACGGATGGCTGAGAAAGGGCGAATGAGCGCGCCGCGGGGGGCGAGCGGCGTGGACTGGGCCGGGCTGGCGCTCCGGTTGCCGGAGTGGTCTGCGGCGCTGGCGCTGGCCATCGCGCCCCTGTCCGCCGGCACCATGCAGACTCTGGACGAGCTGCCGGTGCTGTTGCTCATCCTGCTGTTCTGCGCCATTCCTCTGGGCTGGGCGCTGGGAACAGGACGAGCGCATCTGGAGCTTTTCCCGGCGTGGCAGCTGGCCGCAGCCCTTGGAGCGTTCACTCTGATCAGCGCCATTTACACCGTCAGCCCCGAACGGACGATCCCCCGGATGCTGGAGCTGGTTTGCGCGACCGCGGTGTTCGTGACCGCCCTATGGGGCGGACCGGCTGGCACCGCAGCCGTCTGGTGTGCGGCGGGGGTCGCAGTGGGTGGAACCGCTGTGTCGGCGCTCGGGCTGTCGGAATACCTGGCCCACGTGCGGGCGGGCGAGGCAGGCTGGCGCATCTTCTCCAGCTTCTATAATCCCGGTTTCTTGGCGGGCTATCTGGTTGTCTCATTGATGCTGACGCTGGGGCTGGCTATGCAGGCGGAGAGGAGATGGACCGCGGCGCTGGCGGGGGTCGCGGCGGCGCTTCAGACGGCGGCGCTGTTCCTGAGCGGCGCGCGCGCCGGGCTGCTGGCGCTTGCGGCAGGCATGGCGGTTCTGCTGGTGTGCGCGGCCATCGGGCGCGCCTTTGACCGCCGCAGAGCCTTGCGCCTGGCGGCCATTGCGGCGATCTGTGTGGTAGCTGCCGTCGCGGCGGGCAGGCCAGCCGGGCAGCGCGTGCAGGCGGCCGCACAGGAGGGTCACAGTCTGGAGTTCCGCGTGTACACCTGGAAGGGAACGGTGGAGATGGCGCGCCAGCGGCCGATAGCCGGCTTCGGCCCCGGGACCTTCGAGGTGGCGTTCTATCCCTTCACCATCGCCGGATACACCCGTCTTGCGCACTCCACCTGGCTTCAGGCCGCGGCTGAAAGCGGGCTGGGAGCGGGGCTTGCGCTGGCCGCTGGCTGGACCTGGCTTTGGGGAGCGGCGCTCTGGCGAGTGATGCGGCGCCGGACGGACGCTGCGGCCGTCTGGCTGACTGTCGGCGCTGGAGCCGCGATGGCCGCGACGACGGTCAGGGGCGTTTTCGATTCGGACTGGTGGTGCCTGCCCATCCTTCTGGTCGCGGCGCTCTCTGCCGGGCATCTAGCGAAAACCTCCCCCGAGGATGGTGCGGTTGAGGGCGCGTGGAGGGCTCCCGGATGGGCGCTCGCAGCAGCCGGAGTGGCGGGAATCATTCTTTCGCTGATGCTGCAGCGCGGTCTTAGCGAAATGAACGCCGCGCAGGAGGCTGAGCGCCAGGGGGACCATCAGGCGGCGCGTGCGGATTGGAGGGCTGCCGTGGCCTGGATGCCCTGGAGCGTGTCCGCGCGTCTTTCCGTGCTGCTGTACGATGCTGCGGGAAGCATCCCGGACGATTTCGAGGCGCGGATAAGCCGGCTTCAGAAGCTGGAGCCCACCAATCCCAAAATCCCTCACGCGGCGGCCGTGGCTTGCGAGCGGCACGGACTGCGGGACCGTCAGATCCACTGGCTGGAGCAAGCGCGTAAGCTGGATCCGCACTCGCCCCGGCTGCTGCTGGAGGAAGCCTCAGCGCTGGAAGAGGCGGGAAGGGATGAGGAGGCCATCCGGCGCTGGATGGAGCTGGTGGCGGTGGAGTTCAGCCCTTACGGGCAGGTGCTGGCGCTGCCGCAGATGGTGGAGCCGTCCTATGCCTTCGCCCACGCCGCCCTCGGCCGTAGGGCGGAAGAGCGAGGCCGCGAATGGCGGGCTCGGCGGCATTACCGCCGGGCGGTGGAGATTTTGGAGAAGTATTTCACCTCGCTGAAGGAGATGCGGCCTGTCCTGGAAGCCGGGGGGCTGTCGGACCCGCAGACGGAGGAAGAAGCACGAAAGGTGCTGGAGGAGTCCCGGCAAGCGCTGGAACGCCTGCCCGACACTCCCGGGCCGGAGCGCCGCGGAATGGGAAGCTCCGGCGGATGGGGCTTCGGGCCGCCGCCTTCCCGGAGGCCGTAGGAGACGCGTCTGGCCTCCCGGCCGTGTGATACAATGATTCGGCCGGATACGGATTTGCCCCGGGCCCGGAGGAAACGCCTCCGGGCTTTGTCGGCGTGTACCGGATGCCGGTTCACCTGAAGACCGCATATGTCGCAAACTGCAACGCCGCTTGAGACTCTGAGAAGACTGATCTCCGCTGGAGAGCCGTTCCCCACTCTGCGCCGGTTGCTCTCCGGCGCGGCGCGGCTCATCTCCGTGGAGGAGGTTGCCCCGGAGGCAAAGCCCCTGTTCGCCGCCTGCCTGGCGGCGGGGGAACAGACTCCCGTGGCCATCATCGCCTACTCCGAGGAGGAAGCTGAACGCCTGCACGAAGGTCTCATTGCGTTCGGCCTGCCGCCGGAGCGGACCCTGCTGATCCCTTCGATGGAAGGCATCCTCTTCGAAGACGGCGCTCCGGACTGGAGCGCGCTGGGAAACCGGCTGCGGGGGCTCACGCATCTGGCGCTTCACAGGTCGTGCGTTGCGGTGATGCCGCTCTCCGCGGCGCTGGTGCGGACCTGCCCCCGGGCTCAGTTCGCAGCTGCGGTCAGAGAGGTTTCCACGGGTGACCGCCTGGATCTGCACCGCACGGCGGCAGACCTCGCGGCCAGAGGCTACCGCCGCGAGGACCTGGTGACGGAGGTGGGGGAATTCAGCGTGCGCGGCGGCCTGCTGGACGTGTGGCCCCCGGTGTCCGCCTCCCCCGTCCGCATAGAACTGTTCGGTGATGAGGTGGAGAGCATCCGCTCCTTTGAAGTGGAGAGCCAGCGCTCCACCACCCATCTGAAAAGCGTTATGCTGCCGCCGGCGCGCGAGGTCATTCCCGGAGAGTCGGGGGAGCGAGCCGCGGATATCCTGCAGGCGCATTTGGATGAGCAGGTGGAGGCGCTTCGCGCCCAAGGCAGATCTGCCGACGCCGACGCCCTGGAGCTGCGGGTCAGCGAGCATCTGAGCGCCATCCGGCAGGGCACGGCGTTCAACGGAATGGAGTATTACCTGCCGTTCCTGGTCTCCGGCGAACAGTGCCTGCTGGACTGGCTCCCGGCGGACGCCCTGATCATCTGGGACGAGCCGGCCCTGTGCCGGTCGGGATGGGAGCGCCTTCAGGAGGAACTCGCCGAGGTGCACGCGGCGAGGGTCACGCGCGGACAGGCGCTGGCGCTGGACCGGGAGCATCACGTCCCGTTCGAGCGCGCCCGCGAGCGCATTCTGGAGCGCCGCTGCGTGGCCGTCAGTAGCCTGCCGCACCAGAGCTCCTGGCAACAGACGCCCCATCGCCTGAGCTTCCCGTCCGCGGCGATGGACTCATTCGGGTCGCAGGCGGGAGTGTTCGCGGAGAACGTGAAGACCTGGATCGGGCACGGATGCTCCGTCGTGGTGGTGACGCCCAACGTGCTGCGGATCGGACAGATGCTCCGCGAGCTGGGCGTGCGGCCGGTGCGGGGTGAGTTGCGCACGGAGTTCGAGCCGGGGGCGTATGTTCTGGAGGGCGATCTACCCCACGGTTTCCAGTTGCCGGAGCAGAAGGTGCTGGTGGTGGCGGAGGCCGACATCTTCGGAGCGCGCTCGCCGCGAAGGCCCCGTTTTACCCGCCGCGACACGCGTCCCATCCACTCCATCGTGGACATCAAGGAAGGGGATTACATCGTCCACGTGCACCATGGCATCGGAGTGTACCGCGGCCTGCGGCAGATGGAGACGGCCTCCGGCGTTCGAGACTTCCTGCTGCTGGAGTATGCCGGAGGGGACAAACTCTACGTCCCCGCCGATCAGATGGACCGCATCCAGAGATACTCGGGAGCGGACTCCGGACCGCCCACCATCCATCGCCTGGGCGGGAGCGACTGGGCACGCACCAAGAAGAAAGTGAAAGCCTCCGTCCGCGAGATGGCGAAGGAGCTGCTCCAGATCTACGCCGCCCGCGAGGCGCTGGGAGGGACGGCCTATCCGCCGGACTCCCCCTGGCAGGCGGAGATGGAGCAGGCATTCCCCTATACGGAGACTCCGGATCAGCTCCGCGCCATAGAGGAGGTGAAACGGGACCTGGAGCAGCCGAAGCCGATGGACCGGCTGGTGTGCGGCGACGTAGGTTTCGGGAAGACCGAAGTGGCCATCCGCGCGGCGTTCAAGGTGGTGCTGGAGGGCAAGCAGGTCTGCGTGCTGTGCCCCACCACCGTGCTCGCGCAGCAGCACTACAACGTCTTTTCGGAGCGGCTGGCGGCGTTCCCCGTGAAGGTGGAGATGCTGTCGCGGTTCCGTTCGCCCCGCGAGCAGCGCGCCATTCTGGACGATCTGCGCGCGGGCAACGTGGACATCATCATCGGAACGCACAGGCTCCTTTCGAAGGACGTGCAGTTCCACGACCTGGGACTGGTGGTGGTTGACGAAGAGCAGCGCTTCGGGGTGGCGCACAAAGAGCGTCTGAAGCAGTTGCGCGTCAGCGTGGACGTGCTGACTCTGACGGCGACCCCCATCCCCCGCACGCTGCATATGTCCCTGGCGGGCATCCGGGATATGAGCGTCATCAACCAGGCCCCGGAGGGCCGCATGCCGGTGCGGACCTACGTGCGCGAGGCGGACGACGCGCTCATCCGGGAGGCCATAGTGCGGGAGCTGGACCGCAACGGTCAGGTCTACTTTGTGCACAACCGGGTGGAATCCATAGACGATGTGGCCCGGCGTGTCAGCCAGCTGGTCCCGTATGCGCGGATAGCTGTCGCCCACGGCCAGATGGACGAGCACGACCTGGAATCCGTGATGATGGCATTCTACGAGCACCGCTACGATGTGCTGGTCTGCACCACCATCATCGAAAGCGGGCTGGACGTCCCGAACGTGAACACCATCATCATCAACAACGCGGACAAACTGGGGCTCAGCCAGCTCTACCAGCTGCGCGGGCGGGTGGGGCGCAGTAACCGCCAGGCCTACGCTTACCTGCTTTACCGTCCGGAGGAGATCCTGAGCGAGGAGGCGCAGAAGCGGCTTGCGGCCATGCGGGAGTTCGCGGATCTGGGTTCCGGGTTCAAAGTTGCGCTCAGGGATCTGGAGATCCGCGGGGCGGGCAACCTGCTGGGGGCGGAGCAGCACGGCCAGATGATCTCGGTGGGGTTCGATATGTACTGCCACCTGCTGGCGCAGGCGGTCAGGGAGATCCAGGGCAAGGGCGCGATGGACGAAGACGAAGAAGAGCAGACACTTCCGCCGGTGGAGCTGCCGGTGGAAGCCTACATTCCGGAGAGCTACATCCCCACCGAAGCGATGCGCATCGCCATCTACCGCAAGCTGGCCGCGCAGCGTTCGGAGGAGGAGGTTTCAAGGTTGGAGGAGGAGCTGGACGACCGGTTCGGACCGCCTCCCGCGCCCGTTCTGAACGCGCTCACCATCCTCAGGCTGCGCCTGCGGGCCAGAGATCTGGGCATCCGCTCGGTCACGGAGGAGGACGGGCGCATTGCGCTCACTCTGGAGCCAGGCGCAGCCATTCCGCCGGACGCGCTGAAGACCCTGAAGAAAGCGTTCCCGCAGCACTGGTGGGAGGCGACACGCGTGCGGCTGGCCATGGATGGAACCCCTCCTCTGGAACTGGTAAGCGAGACGTTGCGGCTGCTTGCCAGGTCCATCTCGCGGTCAAGCCGCAGGGAAAAAGCTGCTGCGGCACGGTAGCGCCAGCGAGCAGGAGCGTCTCACGAGCTCTCTGTGTGTTCCTGATCTCGCTCTTCCTCCTGCGGGTTGGATGTCAGGGCATCCAGCCGGGAAAGAATGGTGAGCAGCAGCTGATTGTTCTGCTCCAGGCGCTCCAGCGCGATGGCGAGTTCCTTCTCGGCTTTCTGATTGATCTCGAAGTCCAGCTCCGCCCGCACTTCGCTGTGCCTTCCCTGCACGTTCTGCCCCACCATGATCAGCGGCATCAGCAGGATCTGGATGACGTTCGAGATCAACAGATAGGCCACGAACGCCGGGAACGGGTCGAACGCCTTCCAGCCCAGCGCGGGGACTTTCGCGGCCAGCGTGTTGTAGCCCACCCATACGATAGTCCACAGGAAGATGATGCCGAAAAACCCCATCGAGCCCACTTTGTCTGTGATGACCACGGCGATGCGGTCCAGCAGGCTCAGTCTGGACTGGAAGACCTCGTTGGCGTTGCGGACGGGCGGATGGTCGTGCGCATAGTGCCTGACCCGTAGATGCTCCTTCAACGACCCGGCCGAAAGATGATGGGATTCCATAGACAGCACCCTCAGATTCGCCGGCGCGTCCGGCTGGCAGCAAGCCGGTGACTGCCCGGCGTTTGTTCTCTGTTTCCGCAATGAGGCGCGGGCAGTCCTGCGCGAAACTGCGGAGGGGTCTGCGAAGTCATAAGCGGCAGTGGCGGAAACGTGTTACCCTGTAGGGTGGCGGACATCCGCCCTCCCCGGAGCGGGAGTCTGGAAGACGCAACACCATTGAACAGGAGGTTCCTGATGAAGTTTTTTGCTCTGGCTCTCGTGGCGGCCCTGGCAATCGGGCCGGCGAGCGCGCATTACGGCGTAGATCATTCGCGAGCGGATCACTATCACGTGGCGCAGGCGTCCGGGACGGCGGCTCCGCCCGCGAAGGCTGCCAGCAAGTGCGACAGACCGGGAGAGGTGTCGCTGGCGGGCGAGGTGATCCTGCGCATCCACGCTCCGGCGGGCGGACTGGATTGCCAGCAGCGGGCGGACAAAGTGCAGATGCGCATTGTGGACTCGCTGAGCGTCGGGCTGGTGTTTCCCAAGGACATCACCGTGCGCAGGGTGAAGAACGAATGGGCGGTGTTCGTGAAGGACATCCTGATCATTACAGCCGACGCCTACTCGGCGAAGGTGAACAATACCGATCCGAAGACCCTGGCTGAGATCTGGGCGAAGAACCTTCGCCGCACAGTGCCAGAGTCTACCCCTCAGAAGCCACTCTGACAGTACTGGACAGGCTCCGCTGAGTTTCCTCGTTTCTGGCGATGTTCCGGGGCGCGGCGTCTGAACGCCGCGCCCCCTGCTTTTCCGGGTTGGCTTTGCACCCGCTGTCCGTCCAGCCAGGGCGCTGTAGATGCCTCCCTTCACTCCTGCAGGTAAGCAAGGTCTTTTCTCCGCCGGCCATCTCCGGGGCATCCCCCGCGGTGGCCCCTTTCGCGCCATACGGTGGTCGAGTAGCGCGCCGACAGGCGCGGGTATCGAGACCACGAGCCGCAGTATGTGGTTTCGACTCGTCCGCCTGAGGCGGACGGCTCAACCACCGTAGGGGCGTGATGCTCAGGTCTTGGCAGTCGTAGTTGATGCGCTCATCCGGGACTTCCTGCAGGTTTTCAGCGAAGTATTCCTCCCGTCCCCCTAAGGAGATTGACCTGTGGAACCGGTTGCGCTAACATTGAGGAACGACAGCAGGTCACGGAGGAGCCGGGCAGGACGGTCTGAGGGCTTTGCGAGGGTCCTTTGAGACTGCGGTAACACCGCGGCAACCAGACTCGCTCACACTGTCCCGGAGGGGGTGGAAAGCGCAGGAGGGATGTCCCCGGCGGGGCCGGAGATGTCCGGAAAGGAGCCTGGAAATGTTGCATCTTCGCGCGCTGGCGGTTATGGCCGCGCTGGGACTTGCGGCCACAGCAGCCGGCGCTGTCACCGTGGAAGACTTCGAGAGCGGCGACCTGTCGGCCTGGTACATCAAGGCGCCGCACTACACCACACTGTCCCTGGTCAGCCCGGGATCGGGCGGGTCGGTGAACGCTCTCTCCATTCAGGAGACGCCTGGCGCACTCGGCGGCCGGAGTTCAAGTGCTCTGGCACGGCGCGTCTTTCAGATTCCCGCCAACTGGTCCGGCTACACCACTCTGGAACTGGACGCGCGCATCAGTGGGGGGGAGTGGAACGGCTATTCGCTGCGGCTTTACAACGACGGCCGCAGCGTGCTGCTGCGGGGGATCCATTCGGATTCGTCCCTTACCGGATTCCGGACACTGCGCTTCGACATCTCCGGAGTCCAGCGGGACAAGATCACGGAGCTTCTGTTCTACGTGAACCGGACCGCCCAGAATGCGGGCCAGGCGCTGATCATTGACAACATCCGGCTGAGCACGGTCCCTGTGACGGTGGATCCGGAACGGACGCTGGAGAACTTCTCCTCCGGGGACATCTCCCGGTGGACGCCGGGCGGGACGACTGCTTTCGTCAATCTTTCGCTCGTCAGCGGAAACTCCCCGGGCGATTTCTCCTCCCCCGCCCAGGCGCTCTCTTCGGTGCTGGCATCCACCTCGACATCGGCCCTTTTCCGGTGGCGTCCGGCGAAGACGATGGACTGGTACGACTACACCACTCTGGAGTTCGACGTGCGCCTGCCGGTCGGAACGGTGACGGACGGGTTCTCCGTCAGGCTCTACAACGCCGGAGCAGACGTGCGCCTGAAGAAGTTTGTCCCGCAGTCCGGCTACGTTACCTGCCAGGTGGACGTCTCGAAGATGGAGCGGGACCAGGTGAACGAAGTCCTGTTCTATGTCAACCGCACCGGGGCCTACAATCCGGCGTCTAAGCCGCAGACCCTGCATCTGGACAACCTGCGCCTCACCCGGAACCCTGTGCCGCCGACGCCGGACGTCCTCGTGCTGGACGACTTCGAGAGCGGTGACTTCTTCAACTGGGACCGGGTTTACCAGGTCTACCTGGATATGCAGAGTGGTGACTTCGTGAGTTCACCGTATTCTTTCGACATCAAGCTGACAGGAACCTCGTCTTCCGCCTATGCTCAACGCAGTTGGATCCTTGGGGGAAGTCCCACACAGGACTGGGAGGACTACAACTCGCTCGTCTTCGAGGCGAAGGTACTGAAAGGTCTGCCGGGTCCAAACTATCCGGTGGGGTTCAGCGTCAACCCGGTGAGCGGCCCTGCCAGTTCCCAGCTCTGGTTCTATCCATCCGGCTACGATCAGTGGGAGACCATTGCACTGGACATCAGCAACATAGATGTGGACCAGGTATCCCTGCTGCGATTCTATGTCAACCGGTGCCTGAGAAATGACTATAATATTGTGACAGGGGAAGGACAGATCCTGCGGTTGGATAATCTGCGTCTGTCCAAGGAGCCCGCGCCGCCCGTCGTCATAGACTCGCCCGATGCCGACGACTTCGAAGACGGCGATATCCAGGACTGGTATTACAGCAGCTACCACGAATATCCATCGGGAAGCGGCGATTTCCTGGACGGCACCACCGCAGCCCTGACCACCGATGCGTCCAGCGGCAATTATGCCCTGCAGATCACGAACCTGACGCCTCCCGGGAGCACCTCGGCCTATCGCCGCAAGACGCTGCACAGGAAGTGGGACAGCTACCGGACGCTGCAGTTCGACGCCAAGGTGAAGGATTCCGTCACCAGCCAGGGTTTCGCGGTGCGGCTCCGCAACTTCTCGGGCTACGGGCCGTTCCACGAGTTCACTCCCACCGGCGAGTGGCAGACCTTCAAGATAGACATCTCCGGGGACAAAGTGGGAACCGCCGATGTGCGGCCGGAGGTCATCGGCCTGCTGTTCTATGTGAACCAGCAGACGGGCTACGGGGTGGCCCAGAACGGGCAGCAGAAGCTGCTTCTGGACAACATCCGGGTGACGAACGAGCCCGTGCAGACGCAGTTCGCCAGCATAGGCGACGCCAAGCGCGTGGTCCAGAACGGGGGCGTGGTGACCCTGACGGGCAAGGTCTGCGCTGGCTACTTCCCGGACGTGGTGCCGGACCGGGAGCAACTGACCAACCTCCGGCCGGTGTTCTTCATCGTGGAGCCGGACCGCAGCTCTGCGCTGCCGGTGGTGGTCAGCCGCAACATTCCGGATGCGCAGAAGGTGGTGCCCGCGGGCTCCGTGGTCAACGTGACCGGCGTGCTCACCTGGGGCTATGGCACCCGGTATCTCTATGCGACCTCTCTTGAGATCACAGGGACGGGCGGCCAGATACCGGCGCCGGTATACCTGTCCAACGTCCAGTGCGGAAGCGCAGGATACGGGCTGGACGCCGGTGTGCCGCACTTCCGGGGGCTGGACACGACCGGAATGCTTGCGGTGATCTCCGGCAAGATTCTGTCGGTCGGCTCCGACACGGCTGGCCGATCGTTTATGTATGTGGATGACGGATCGCGGGTCCAGGCGGACAATGGAGCGGTGGGCGTGAAGGTCTACGACTTCACCGGAGGGACCATCGCGAAGCCCGCGAACGTCGGCCGCTTCGTCAAGATCACCGGTTTCGTGATGAACGATCCCGAGATTGATCCTCAGACACAGCGGCCCACCTTCCGTCCGATCCGGGCGTTCTGGCCGAAGCAGGAGCTGCCGAACGCCGTTCAGTTCGTGGACTGAGGGCGCGGCAGTAGCATAATGAAAAAGAGGGGGATGCCTGCGGGCATCCCCCTTTCTTGGATGTTCTCCCGGCTATGGCGTGGTCAGGCCGTCTAGATGGGCAACGTCGTTCAGGCGGACCAACCGGTTGGTCTCTCCCAGTTCCAGCACGGAAATACTGGCGTTGGAGATGAAGAAACCGGTGTAGGCGCGCACGGGCAGATCCAGGGCGGCGCAGATAAGGCCCGACACGGAGCCCACGTGGACGGCCGCCGCTATGGCGCTGCCATCGGGGTGCCGCGCCCGAACCATCTGCAGGAAACGCCCGCACCGCTCAATGACATCCTGAAAGCGCTCCGCTCCCGGCGGCCGGTTCGTAAAGGGATCCTGACGCCAGAGACGCTCCTGTTCCGGGTAGGCCTGACGGAATTGCTCCGCCGTCATTCCTTCGGCCACCCCCAGTCCGCACTCGCGGATGAGGGGGGTGGCTTGCACCGGCAATCCGTGCGGGTGGGCCACGGCCTCGGCGGTGGCCAGGGCGCGCTTCAGGTCGCTGGAATACACAGCGGCGAGGGGTTCGTGTGCCAGTCTCTCGGATACGGCTTGGGCCTGCCGGATGCCAAGCCCGGAAAGAGGCGCGTCCAGCTGGCCCTGGATCAACCCTTCAATGTTGCACTCGCTGTGTCCGTGGCGAACCAGAATCAGAGTCAGCATCGTCCCGGCGGTTCCAGGGCGCAGGCGCCGCGGCTGAAAGTGATGACCCTGCGCTGCTCCGGGATGTTCGCCAGCGCGGCTTCCAGGATCTTCAGGCGCTCGATGGCCGACTCATACTCCGGGCTCCCAGGCTCGGAGTTATCGCGGTCGTCTTCCAGGACCTGGCGGTAGAACTCGAACCGCTCTGGACGCCCGTAGTATTCGCGGTCCAGATACTCGCACATGGCCTGTGAGCGCTCCTGCCGCACCAGCAGCGAGACGCAGCCGCCCTTGCCTGCGCCCGTCAGCTTCCCACCCAGATATCCGGGGCCGCGCCGCGCGATGGTGAGCAGCAGGTCCAGCTGAGGTATGGACACCCGGAAATCGAACGAAAGGGCGTCCTGGACCTCGTCCAGCATCCTGCCTACCTCTACCCGGTAGCGGTCATACTCGGGCGATTCCGGGGAAAGCTCACCGCTTGCGACCCGCTCCTCCGCTTCCAGGAAGATCTTTTCCAGCTTCCGTCCGATCTGGTTCTCCCGGTGGAAGAAGCGGGCGGTGGTGCGCAGGTGATACCCTCCGATCTGCCGCCGGGGTGCCGTGTAGAGGCGCTCGATGGTCCGCGGGTCCCTCCCCAGGATGCGCCCGGCCTCCACGGGAGTAAGTTTGACGGGCAGCAGGCTGATCAGCTCGTCAATGGCCTCCGTGGGGATCCCCAGTATGTCCGCGTGAAGACTGCCGAACTCGCGGTAGCGCTCCCCCAGCAGCTCCCAGTAGTCCGGGTGAGAGTCCAGAAGAGGCGTGGGGCCGCCTGGAGTCAGGCCGAACTCACTTTCCAGCATCTCGCCCACCCAGCCGGGTCGGCTGTTCCCTCCGGCGCGCACCTGTTTCAGAGCCGCCGAGATGATCAGTCGCGTCACCTCGTCGCCCATCCGGATCCACCCTTTGCGCATGTTGAAGCTCTGGTTGCCACCCATCGTCTTGTTGACCTCCCAGAGCGAGTTGGCGAGCACCACGTGCACCCCGCGCACGAACGGCAAAGGTGTGGTCGCCAGATCGTCGCGTGAGTGGCGGTTGTAGAGCACGCTGTTCACGGGGTTGCGCAGGATGGTCATCTGATCGTTTGCGCCGCCGTGCGTGCCCACATACCATTCCGCCTCACCCAGCAGACGGCACACCTGGCCGATCCGCATCTCCGGCAGCTTGTCACGGTTGCACAGGTAAAGCGCAAGGAACGCCAGCACCACCAGCGCCGAGGATGACGACGTCCCGGCGCGGAACGGGGCCGTGGCGGGCCCGAAAGTGATGTCCGCACCGCGGAACTCAAGGTCCGGGTGTTCCCACTGCATCCGCATATAGGGGCTGAGCACGTAGTTCAGCCAGTTGCCCTGCAGGCGGCCGTAATGGGGGTAGATCAGCGAGCGGTTGTCCCAGTTGTCCTCCATCTCGGAGGCGTAAGGAGCCCACGGAGCATCCCGGAAGCGTCGGAACTCCTCCCGGATGTCCACGGTCTCCGGGGGAAAAAGATCGTTCGCGTTCCCCACGTTGAGCAGACCGTCCGTCCTTGGGGTGACGGCGGCCGGGATGTCGCCGTCAATGGTAGTAGACATGTGATCGCCGCGGCACATATCCAGGTATTCCAGAAAGGCGTTCAGGCGCCCCGGGGCGCGAAGCAGCCAGCACTGGGCGGCTCCGGTACGCTCCCGATGCAGATGGACCGTCCGCGCCAGCCGCTCCCGCTGCCGCGCCAGATAGGCGGAATCGGTGTTTGCATAGATCTCCTCTCCCAGATAACGGTCCACAGCAGGGCCGCCTGTTTCCAGAATGCGGGCCAGGCTCAGTGGATCGGCCGGTGGGACATCGAGGCGGAACGGTTCGCTCACAGACGATGAATCCTCCCTCTTTCTGACTCTCGGGGATGGCTCTAGCGCCAGGTTGAGGTTAGCACAAAGGCTTTCCCAAGTAAAGACGCCGGGCTGTTCTGCTAGACAGAGCCGCCGGATCTCGCGATCCGGCGGCTCCAGGCAGTCAGAAAAGGACGAAGACGGGATGATGCTCAGGAGAAGCGCTTGATGCGGTCCGCGATGTCGTCGGCCAGGCGCTGCACGAACCCCAGCACATATTCCCGGACATCCAGAGTTGGATCCTGCACCAGTGGAGTGAGGTCCATCCCGAACACCAGCTGCGTGGTGTCATCCGTTCCGTGCGATGCGTGATAAGTGGCGTGGGCCCTCCGGCGGCCCAGCGTCGCCAGGTCGTACCGCTTTCCGCCTGCGATCTGAGAGTCGAACACGCCTAGAAGTGCGGCGGCCAGATTCTCGTGCGCCGCTACATCGAACGCCTTCTTGTCGGAATCCACCAGCCAGTCCAGATCGCGCCACACCTCCACGCCGTACACGTGATCCGGCCGGGCTCGTTCGTCCACCTCGCGAAGGGCGCGGATGACCCGCAGAGCCACCCCCACGTGCGTATCGTGCTTGTCCGCCAGGTTGTGCGTCCACACCGTGCGAGGGCGGCACTGGGTGACGATGGTCTTGAGATCCTCCACCAGTGGCTGATTGGCGGGATCCTTGACCGCGCTGGATGGATAGTCCAGGAGCGCCATCATCGAGTATTCTCCGATGACCGCAGCCTTCTTCTGCTCCTGTCGGCGGACCTGGCGCATCTCCTCGTCCGTATAGGCAGCGTAAAGCCCGTCGCGCGGACTGCCCGCGCCGTTCGTTACGCACACTCCTCCGAACCACTCGTTCTCCTGCCCGAAGCAACGCAGGATCCCGGGATACGCCAGGATCTCCAGGTCGTCCTGATGGGCGCAGATGCCCAGGTCCGTGGTGCGCTTCAACGCCTCCTCGACGGGCTTTCCGTCCGGTATGAAAAGCTCAGCCGTTGCGTTTGCGAACTTCATCGTCTTTCGATCTCCTTCCGGTCCGGGGTGTGCCCCCTGTCAGATCTTCGGCAGGCTCGCGGCTGCCACCGCCTGACCCACCCGGCGGCTCTTCTCATCCGGCAGGTTGATGGTGATGCCGGAGAGCTCGGGGAACTCCCGGTTCAGCACCTCGCGGGCGTAGTCTAGCACGATCTGCCCTCCCTGACCCGACGTGACGCGGCCCAGGATGAGCACGTGCTCCAGATCGTAGAAGTCCGCGTAGTGCGCCACGCCGTATCCCAGGAAGCGTCCGATTGTGCGGAAGATGGCGGCCGCACGCTCGTCGCCGGCCTTCATGTATTCCTGAACCTCCGCCAGCTTGTCGCCGGGCATGGAACCCTCCTTCAGGGAAAGTCCTGCCGCGGGAGCCAGCCGGATGACCGCCTGCTGCGAGAAGTACTGCACTCCGCAGCCGATGTCCCCTGACCATTCGTCGGCCGGAGCGTCCGGGCGGTAGTCCACCGGAGCGAACGCCAGCTCGTTCAGCCAGCCGGTGATGTTCCCCTGAGCGTCCACGTAGCCCACCGCCTCGCTGGAGCCCATCGCGATCCCCAGCACACGGTTCACCCCCAGCGACATGCTTCCGGCAAGCGCCGTCACGTCCCCGTCGTTTGCCACCTCCAGCGGGACGCCCATCTCCTTGCCCAGATTGATGTACAGGGGAGCGATCTTCTCCTCGAAAAGCTCCTTCGGCACGCCCCGGAACAGCGACGCAACACGCACGCGGTTGTCAATGTAGATGCCCGCCGAGCTCACCCCGATGGCATCCACGCGCGGCATGTGCTCCGCCGCGCGCCGGAAGGCATCCCGGATGTGGGAGTAATGATACTCAGGATCCGACTGGTTGCGCGGATCCCAGGGAACCTCCTCGCTGAAGACCGGCTGCCCGTCAATCACGGCGGCCACCTTGCGGTCGCTGGCTCCCGCGTCGAATCCGATGCGGCACCCTTCCAGGTGGCGTCCCACCGGCACGGCGGCCTCGTTGGGCTCCGGAGCGTCTTCGTAAGCGCAGTGTTCCACAGTGAATGTGTGCCCGTAGACGCCGCCCATGAACTCGTAATCGAACGCGCGCTTCCCGGAAGGCGAGTAGACCTGGCTGATGTAATCCGCGACAGGTTTAGGACCGGCGATCGTGATCTTCCATCCTCCCCGCTGCCAGAGCAGGAACTTCACCAGCCGTTCCACATAGCGCAGGTTCTTGGCGGCTTCCGGATGGTCCGGCTCCAGCACGGTGGTCTCGTAGACGCTCCTCAGCCCCCCACCGCGCTCAAGGGCGATCTTTAGAGGGGCCGCCGCCCCCGAGCGCTCCACCAGCGAACGGAATGCGCGATTGGCAAGCACGGCCGGCGCGAAGCCGGGGTCGAGTTCGGGCTCCAGCCCGGGCTTGATCAGATCCATGGGGAAATCACCTCAACAAAAACTTGACAGGCGGCATCTGGCCACCCCACGGGGCATGTGTAACCGATTCCCCGCACCATCCGCCACTTCGCCGCTATGCTCTGTTTATCCTTTCCAAACGTGGTCCCAGTGGCGTGCCGGACTGCCTCCGGGAGCGTATACTGGAGAAGAATGGCAAAGCCCGGCGCATTCCGGTGGCGGGCGAAGCGCAACCCGGGACGCCCTCCCGGCGGTCTCAAACGTAAGGACGTGCTGCTGCGCACTCGTAACCCTGCCGCCAGAATGGGGACTATTATTGCGGCCCGGCCTTCCCGTTCAAAATGGGCAGGCTGTCCGCGCGCGGGCGCGGAAGAGAAGGTCGGGGAAAAGGACGGGCGGCGGCATCATTCCCGGCCTGCGTGCGGCGATTGTTCGCCGGCGGAGCCGGACGGAGGTTCAGGCTATTGGCTGGAGACACTATCTCTCGGCGTGACTTCATGGCTGGCGCTGCGGCTGCGGCCGGCGTCTGGCTGATCGGACAGGAGCTATTCGCGGCGGAAGAGCAGCCCACCACGGCTGCCGGGCCGCCGGTGGCTATCGGCGTTATTGGCCTGGGGTTGCAGGGCCGCGACCTTCTGGCCGCTCTGGGCAAGGTTCCGGCCGCGAAGGTGGCCGCCATCTGCGACACCTACGAACCCAGCATCCGGCGCGCGGCGGAGCTGGCCGCAGGGGCCGCCACGTATACGGATTACCGTCAGTTGTTGGAGTCGAAGGACGTTCAGGCGGTCATCGTGGCTACCCCCACCCACCGGCACCGGCAGATTGTGCTGGACGCCCTGCAGGCCGGCAAGCATGTCTACTGCGAGGCGCCCATCGCGGGAACGGTGGACGAGGCGCGCGAGATCGCGCGGGCGGGGCGCGACAGCAAGCAGGTCTTCCAGGTGGGACTGCAGCTGCGCGCCGACCATCTGCACCGGCATGTTCTCAAATTCGTGCGCACGGGGGTTCCGGGAACGCTGGCCATGGCGCGCGCCCAGAACAACAAAAAACAGAGCTGGAAGCGGATGGCTCCCACCCCCGAGCGGGAAGCCGAACTGAACTGGCGGCTGCAGCGCGCCACGAGCACCGGCCTACCGGGGGAGCTGGGCATCCATTACTTCGATCTCCTGAACTGGTATCTGGACACGCGCCCGGTCTCCGTCACAGGAATGGGCGCCATCACGTTCTACCGGGACGGGCGGGAAGTGGAGGATACCGTCCAGTGCATCTTCCAGTATCCCGGCGGAATGAACGCGGTCTACTCAGCCACGCTGGTCAGCTCCTACGACGCATCCTATCAGATGCTGTACGGCAGCGACGCCACCATCATGCTGAAGGGCCAGCGCTCCTGGATGTTCAAAGAGGCAGACTCCCCCATGCTGGGCTGGGAGGTCTACGCTCACAAGGAGAAGATCGGGGACGAGACGGGCATTGCGCTGGTGGCGGACGCGACGAAGATCATCCAGGCCGGAAAGGAGCCGGGCAAGGAGGGCATGGATGAGTCGAAGGACGCCCTGTATTACGCGATGGAAGAGTTCTGTCACGCCATCCAGACCGGCCAGGCGCCGCCGGCGGATGCCGTGGCCGGGTTCCAGAGCGCGGTGACGGCCATCAAGGCAGCGGAGGCCGTGGCTGCGGGAGGAAAAGTGGAGTTCAAGCCGGAATGGTTCGAACTGGGCTGAAAAACGAAGGGAGTGCTGAAAGAGCATCTGCTATGAGCGAAGAGAAAAACGGCGGCCTCTCGCGCCGCGAGTTCATGAAGGCGGCCGGTGTGACGGCCGCGGGGTTGATGGTGGGCACAGTGGCGAAGAGCCCGGTCTATGCCGTGGCTCCCGCCCGGGTCATCGGAGCAAACGACCGCATCAATATCGGATATGTCGGCGTGGGCGGCATGGGCAGCGGCCATCTGGGTCACGTCAGGGAGTACGCCGCCGAGCAGAATGTGGCGGCGGTCGCGGTCTGCGATGTCTGGGACAAGCGGCGGCTGGCTGCAGCGGCGGCGGTGGAGCTGCCGGAGTCCAAGGCTTACAAGGACTACCGCAAGCTGCTGGAAGACAAGGATGTTGACGCGGTGATGATCGCCACGCCGGAGCACTGGCACGCGCGCATCGCCATAGATGCCATGGAGCAGGGCAAGCACGTCTATATCGAGAAACCGATGTGCCGCACCCTGCAGGAGGTGGAGCAGCTTCTGGCCACGCAGAAGAAGACCGGTTGCGTGGTGCAGGTTGGCTCTCAGGGATGCTCCGACGCCAAATGGCGGACTGCCGGTGAGCAGATCCGCGCGGGCAAGATCGGGCGTGTGGTGTTGAGCCAGGGCAGCTACTGCCGGAACAATCCGAATGGCGAGTGGAACTATCCGATAGACCCGGAGGCCGATCCCACCAAGAACCTGGACTGGAACATGTGGCTGGGGCCGGCGAAGAAGGTCCCCTGGAATCCCCGCCATTACTTCCAGTGGCGCAAATACACCAACTACTCGGCCGGCATCCTCTCAGACCTCTTCCCGCACCGGCTGCATCCCCTGATGATCGCCTGCGGCGAGCAGTATCCCGCGCAGGTCACGTGCATCGGGTCCATCCTGGGCAACGACGATCGCGATGTAGCGGACAATACTCAGGTGCTGGTGAAGTTCGCGGACGGCTCACATATGCTGCTGGTGGGCTCCACGGTCAATGAGCAGGGCGTGCCGGATATGATCCGCGGCACCAAGGCCACCATCTACTTCGGCGGCGGTAAGGTGGAGATCCGGCCGGAGCGGCCGTTCTCGGACGAGATAGATCCTGAGGACGTCCCCGTCATCGGACCGGGCGAGAGCGTGCAGGAGCACGAGAAGAACTGGTTCCACTGCATCCGCACCGGCGAGAGGCCGAATTGCCACATCGAGCTGGCTGCCAAGGTACAGACCATTGTGACCCTGGCGGAGAAGTCCTGGCTGGAGAACAAGACCATGAACTTCGATCCCGCCACCCGCAAGATCGTCTGAAAGGACGGCCTGTTGCGGAAGGGGTTGCGATTCCCTGCGGGGCGGCGCCGGATAGCGCCGCCCCGTCGCATTCCGGGGTCTGAGCGATGAGTCCAGCCGCCGGTCCGGTGCGGGTATCCCGGTTCTGTATGGCCACCCGCTTCGAGATCGCACTGTACGGCGCGGAGGCGGACCGGCTCCGCGCCGCGGGCGAAGCAGCGCTGGAGGAGGTGGAGGCGGCGGAGCGCCTGCTCAGCTGCTTCCGGCCGGAAAGTGATCTGTCCGCCGTGAACGCCCGGGCCGCAGCCGGACCTGTGAGGGTGGATCCCCGGCTATTCGGTCTGCTTCAGATCGCGCAGGAGGAGTGGCACACCTCTGGAGGAGCTTTCGACCCTACAGTCGGCCCCCTTATGAGGCTGTGGGGCTTCCGGGGCGGAACCTTCCATGAGCCGTCCTCCCAGGACCTGGAACGGGTCAGACTCAGGTGCGGAATGCAACTGATCGAACTCGATGCGCAGTCGCGCACGGTCCGTTTTCTGGCCGGGGGGGTGGAGCTGGACCCCGGCGCCATCGGGAAAGGGTATGCCCTGGACCGGGCCGCAATGGCCCTGCGTGACTGTGGTGTTGTCTCGGCGCTGGCCCACGGTGGGACGAGCACGGTCGTAGCTGTGGGCTCCCCGCCGGCTGAGCCGTCATGGGCGGTGCGGATCGCCGTTCCCGGGATGGAACAAGACGGCGGTCCGTTGGTCCGTCTGAAGGATGCCGCCCTCTCAGTATCGGGGGTCCATGGCCGCACGGTGGGGGCGGAAGGCCGAGTGGCCGGTCATGTGCTGGACCCTCGCACCGGGCTGCCGGTGGAAGGTGCGTTACTGGCGGCGGTCACGGGGCCGGACGGCGCTCGCACCGACGCCTGGTCGACGGCTCTGCTGGTGCTGGGAGAGTCAGCGTTCGGGGGCTCCACTCAACTGCCGGAGGGCTTCTCCGCGGCTGTATGGTTGCCGGACGGCCGGATGCTCGCGCGCGGGCCTGCGTTTGAGACCTGACCGGCCGCAAACCCGGTAATCGAACGGGCGTCACGCGGCGTCCGGGTACGGGACATTATCAGTGAACGGAGAACCACCGGCGAAAGCCCCCGCTTCCCGTCCCCCGCGACGGACTCGCGGGTGGCTCTGATCCGGAGACTGCCGCCCGGGACCTGCCGCGCTCATCCCGGAGCTCCGGACCGCCGTTTGTTCTCCCCTGACAGAAAGATGCGCCTCTTCGAGACCCCTTACCGGGCCCGGCCGATCGCGGCCGCCCTCGCACAGGCAGACGACCTCGAAGGCCCGGGGGCCCGTCAGCGTCCGGCTCGATGCGGCCGGAGACGCAGGCCCCTCTGTTGATGGAGGTTCCTCAAAATGTCCAAGAGCGTCCTTGTTACGGACGACGCCCTCTACTGCCGCATGGAGTTGAAAAACATCCTGACCTCCCGGGGATACCGGGTGGTGGGAGAGGCGCGAAACGGCCAGGAAGCCGTGGAGCGCTATCGCGAGCTCCGTCCGGACCTGGTGACCATGGACGTGGTCATGCCTGAGATGGACGGCGTCGCCGCAGTCAAAAAGATCCGGGAGATTGACCCGGGAGCCACGATCCTGATGTGCTCCTCCATGGGTCAGCGCTCGCTGCTTATGGAGGCCCTTCAGGCCGGAGCGTCCGACTTCGTGACCAAGCCGTTCCGCGACCGCTCCGTTCTGAACAGTGTCCGCAAGCTGATCGGCTAAGGCCTCGGCGCCTGTCCGGTCCACCTGATTCCTGAAACGCTTTGCTGATGAACGATCCGGGAGGTTATGAGATGGACAGCGTTCGTCTCGACAAACGGGAGTTGGCGGAGGCAGTGATTGACGCCGCCTCCATGGTCTTGAGGGATCTGCTGAAGCTGCCTCCGCGCCGGGGTCAGATGCAGATCACACCCATCCAGTTCACGCGCGACGAGCTGACCATAGTCACGCGCATCTCCGGCGACATCTCGGGGGAGATCTTCCTGGGCATGTCGAAAGAGACAGCCCTGGCCATCCTGCGCCAGATGCTGCGCAGAGAGGTGACCGGGTTCGGCCGCCTGGAGAAGAGTGCGCTCGCGGAGCTCGGGACGCTGGTCACGGACACCGCCCTGGCCCTGCTGGAGGAGCGGGGAGCGCTCTGCTACTCCACCTGGTCGGGGGTGGTGACAGGCCGCGAGGAGCGGGTCACACCGTTCAGCGAACCCACGCTGGCCGCCCCGCTTTCGCTGGCTGTGGGTGAAGTGAACGTCAACGTCATGTTTGAGGGATATGCGCCGTTTGCGTGGGCCAGCCCGGAAGCGAGGCTGGCCGCGCGGCGCAGCCTGCGCCTGTCACCCGGCGAGCGTCCGGCCGAGGAGCCTGTTCCTCTGGCCGCCTGATAACGCCCGTCAGGACGGTATATTGCGGCTGCCCACCCTGCTGTAATACAGGGCCACGCGAAGCAGCACCAGACCCAGAACAAGGAACGACACGATCCGGTAGGGCGCGTCCACCGAGATCAGGTCCAACACAAAGACTTTCGCTGTCGTCAGCGCAAGGATGATCAGCGCGGTCACCCGCACCGCCTGGTTGTCGCGGAGCATACCTCCCACCAGCAAAGCCAGACCATATAGGGCCCACACGGCGGATATGCCGATCTGTGCGGCCAGACGCCAGTCTCCGAAGGCGGCCTGATGGTGGCGGACCCCCGACCAGGTCTCCACCGTCAGGCCCCAGAGGAGGTAGACCACAAGCGCCAGCCATCCCGGTCCGCTCAGCTCTGAAGGCCGGCCCTCCCTGGCGTCGGGCAGCATCCGGAGCGAGAAGGCTCCCGCCGCCGCGATGGAGGCGAGCGACAGGAAGCGGACGTTCCAGAGCGGCGCGAAGTCCACCCCCTCCCCCGCCATCGCATTTAGTCCAAGCAAGGCCCAGACGGTGGCGGCGCAACTTCCCGCCAGCACGCCGGACCATCCCAGACCACTCAGCAACCACAACCGTCCCAGCGTCACCGCCACCCCCGAGTAGGCTCCCCAGAACGCGCAGAGGAGATAACGCGACACTGCGGCGGTTCCGGCCGGACCCAGGTGTGCCCATTCCCGGACAGCGCCAGCGATCTCGAACGATAGCCCGATGCCGAGCAGTAGCCAGGCTCCCACCGCCGCGGCCTGCGTCGTCCCCGCGTCCATTCCTTCGGGGTCGTTCTCCGCGTTTGAAGCCCGGCTGGCCATCCAACCGGTCAGAGCAGCCATCGCCGATACGAAGGCGAAGGCGAAGAGACGGATGTTGGCGAAAGGCGTCAGCGGGCTTGAGCCGGAGCCGGCCGCCGCCACGGGTGCAACGGCCAGGCCCGCCGCCAGCAGCACAAGCGCGCACATCCTTACAGCCCGGAACCTTGCCGCCACTCCCGCTCCGTAGGCTGCCGCAGCGAGCGCCGTCCAGAGAACGGACATCACCAGCGCGGCGCTCGTGTCCGGATCCAGAGGATATGGCGCAGTTGTGAGCTCGAAGAAACGGAAGGACTCCAGCCCGGCCAGCCACGCCGCCGCGAACAGGGCGGATGCGCCGGCGACGCCGGTCATTTCGTCGCGGGCATCCCCGGCTTTCAACTGGCCGTAGCCCGCGATCCAGGCATTGGCCAGCGCGAAGAAAAGAAGGGTAAAGGCCCGTCCATCCAGCAACGCTACGCGCGAAGCCCCGGCTGGCTCCACCTGGCTCCACAGCACCGCCAGAAGGGCGATCAGCCATACGATCTGCCCGCCCGTCCGGAACAGGGGATCGCGGAAGCGGTAGCCGAGCGTCAACAGCGCCGCCGCCTCAACACTCCAGGCGGAACTCGTCCCTCGCGTGTTCAGTTGAGCCGGGACGCTCAGGGTTAGGAACAGGATGCCGAGAGCCGCCGTGCTGAACCGGAGCGTCCGGTTCCCGGGAATCCTGCGCGCCGACCAGACGGCTATGCATCCGAAGAACACCGACAGAGCCAGCGGGAACGCGCCCGGAAATCTGCCCGACGCATCATGGAGCAGTGCGTTCCCGGCCATCGCGTAGGTCAGAGATGAGGCGAACAGAAGCAGCAGGTCAGCCGGGGCTGTCTCCTCGCGTTGCAGCAGACTGCGGAAGATGGACGCTCCCAGGAACATCAGAAAGTAAAGCGTGCTGAACCAGAAAACCTGCCATCTGTGGACTTCCGGTGAATAGGACGTGTCGGCCCATCCCAGTAGCAGCAGGACGGTGGAGGCGAAACTCAGCAGCACGGCCGGTCTCCACTGCCTGACCAGAGAGACGGCCAGGATGCCGCCGTTCAGCACGGCAATGTAGATCAGCAGCGTGAGCGCCGGTCCACCACCGGCGCCTTTTCCGCCCACCAGCGCGGGGGTCAGAAAACCGCCCAGCGTGGCCAGGATGATGAGGCTCAGCGCGTCGAAGCGAACCGCCAGCGCCACTCCCGCGGCACAGACGAGCGCCATCAGCAGGAAGGCCGCCTCGTTGCGAATCACGCCATAGCGCTCCCCTGCCGCCCAGACGGTGAGATACAGCAGAGCCAGCCCACCTCCCATCAAGGCGTCCCCGAACCAGCGTTCCAGCCTGCCGCGCACGCGAGCCCCGGCGGTGACGAGTACGATACCCACCGCCGCACCGATGCCCAGCCGGCCCCACTCGCCCAGATACTGCCAGCTGTATCTGAGGAAAAGACCCACCGCGAAGAAGATGGCCAGCAAGCTGGCCCACATCGCTCCCCGGCCCCCGAGGAACCTCTCGAACCGGGTCTGCCAGTTCTCCCGGGGCCCGGCGGCCTCGGGCGTCAAGGGAGATACAGGTGGCGCTCCCTGTTGGCTGAAACGTGGGTGGGGAGCAGGCTCCCCGGCGGTCCCGGGTGGTTGCGCCACGGGCCGCGGTGACAGAAGGATGGCAGGAGGCGGAATGTCCGGAGCAGGCGGTACGGGCGGCGGACCGGGCACCTCCGGTGGAGGCGGGACTTCCAGTCCAGAGGCGGGAGGAATCTCCGATGGAGCCTCCGGCAGCCTCGGAGGCGTTGCTTGTGGCAACGCGGAGGCCCCTGTTCCTCCGGCTGCCTTCTCCAGCGCTTCCAGCCGGGCGTTCAGCCCCTCTACTGCACGCGCCAGCGATTCAATGCGTTGCCGGAGCGATTCTTGCTGCCCGCTACTCTCTCCGTTCATCGGCGTCCCCTTTCCGGCGAAGCTCCGGCCGGTGTCCGGACTCCCTGCATCTTTCCCTTTCGCGTTTTACAGAAATCCCTCCTGCTCTTGCCGGGTACCACCGGTTGCCGGTAAGGTGTACGGGCGCGCTGGAGCGGCGCCCCGAAAAGGAGAGACACGGAAGAGTTGATTCAACGCACTTTCGTCATGATAAAGCCGGACGGCGTGGAGCGCCGTCTGGTGGGAGAGATCATCGGACGCTTCGAGCGCAGAGGGCTCCGGCTGGTGGGTATGAAGCTGCAGACCGTCAGCCGGGATCTGGCCGAGCGGCACTATGCCGTGCATAAAGACAAGCCATTCTTTGGCGAGCTGGTGGACTTCATCACATCGGGACCGGTGGTGGCGATGGTGTGGGAGGGCGAGGACGCGGTGCGGTTGGTGCGCACGATGATGGGCGCGCTGAAGCCGGAGGAAGCGCTCCCCGGCACCATCCGCGGCGACTTCACCACTAGCATTCAGACCAACCTGGTCCATGGATCGGACTCGCCCGAGACCGCGGATTCGGAGGTGGCTCTATGGTTCGCGGAGGGCGAACTGCTGGACTGAGACGCAACTGAGATCCGGAAAGGAGAGGCCGCAGGTGCCGGGACAGAAGCTGACCCATATCGGAGTTCT